>Ga0209491_10011652_pt1 | contig 10325 bp, 9 predicted proteins | sample BON02_FD_187213 | JGI IMG/M metagenome (GOLD analysis project Ga0209491, IMG submission 187213) | Freshwater microbial communities from Lake Bonney liftoff mats and glacier meltwater in Antarctica - BON-02 (SPAdes) (version 2) | ecosystem: Environmental > Aquatic > Freshwater > Ice > Glacier...
CCCGAGCGCGCTGACGGTGAGATTACTGCGGCCTAATGTACGCATTAGCATGGTGAATCTCTCCTCAAATCTGCAATGACGTCCGTTACGCCATTTCTTTTGGTTGACAGAAAGGATATATGAATACTGAGGAAAAGACAAGTGCTTTCCAACAGCGGTAACTGCGTGTCTCAAACTGAGCGTAACAATTGACTAATTTAATCGTCTTCACGCATAGAAGAAAGATGTGATTAGATTAACCAGGATTCATGGCTAAAAAGGAGGCTAAGATGCCCAGCAAAGGTAAGCATTGGATCATTGTTGCCTGTTGCACGATTTGTTTCGTCTTGATCTTCTCAAGCATTCAGCGTCAGACGAATGACCTTCACGCTCAGGCCGGAACAGGGGTGCGTGAGCTTTGCACAGCACAGTTGAGTAACGGCGGTTTTGAAACAGATGCGGCGTGGAGTCTGCCGGTTACACCCTACAGCGCAGATTACAACACCGAGCAAGTGCATAGCGGTGAACGGAGTATGCGCGCGGGTATTGTAGACGCGGCCGACAACGTTTTGAGCTATTCCTCGGCGGTGCAAACCGTGCAGATTCCCACCAACACGCAGGCTGTCACGCTCTCGTTCTGGTGGTACCCCGTTTCGACCGAAGGCAACGGCGCGCAAGCCGCCAGTGTCGTTGATGAAGCCACACTACAAGCAGTCGCCGACGGTGTTGTCCCAGCCGCTCCGCCCGTGGGGGATCAGCAATATGTGCTTTTGCTAAATCCGCAAAACCGAGTATTGGCGCGTCTGTTGTGGACACGGAGTAATGCCCAAAGTTGGCAGCAGTCTAGCCTTGACCTGACAGCCTACGCCGGCCAAACTGTGCGCGTTCTCTTTGGCGTTTATAATGATGGCGCCAATGGGGTCACGGCACTCTTTGTCGATGATGCAACGCTGGAGAGTTGTGCACCGCTGCCTGCCACTGGCTATCTGCCAATTGTCTTGAACGCAGCAACATCGACGCCAACATTGGTTCCGACCGCGCCACCCACCGCCGAGCCGACCCCGACCGCGTCCGTTACCCCCGTTTGGACCGATCCAACGCAAGCGATTGAAGTTTTCTCACCGGTGGCCGCTGGCCTCTATCATAGCCCCATTGTGGTAAATGGCTTCTCGCGCACCTTTGAAGGCAACGTCAATCTGCGCCTAACTGACAAAGATGGCCAGGTATTGGCCGAGCGCAACACGCTGGGCGGTTCAGTCGACGGGTTCGACTTTTTTGACAGCTATCTACGCTTTACCGTCAGTGAACCGATTTCTGCCACGCTGGATGTGTTTGAGACCAGCGCAATGGATGGCAGCGAGATCAACAAGGTACAGATCCCGGTTGTGCTGTGGCCCGGCCAACGGGTAATTGACCTCAATACGCCAACCGTGGGTGCGCAGGTCTGCAATCCGGTGCTGGTCAGCGGCTATTCAAATACCTTTGAAGCAACCTTGGCGGTAACGCTCAACGGGCGTGATGGCACTCAACTTGCGCTCACGCCGGCGATGGGCGGCAACTTGGGCATCTATGCCGATTTTTCTACCCCGATCAGTCATACCGTCAACGCACCGCAACCCTTCTTAGTCGGCGCATTCGAGGAGAGTGCCGCTGGTTTTGGTCCGGTTGACCAGACAAGGATCCCCGTCGAGTTGCATCCAACTGGATCGGACGTCTGTCCATAAACGGCTTTGACGCACGCCAAGGCACGGCCCGGGACCCGAGCTTGTCGAGGGTCAGTCGAGCCGTGCCTTGGCGTGCGATAATCTTCTGTTTTGCATTCTTAAATCGTCGGCATGACATTGCCACCGGAGACCGGAATGTACGCCCCAGTGATAAAGCTGGCCAGATCCGAAGCCAAAAAGGCGACGACGTTGGCAATCTCTTGATCCGTACCGCGGCGTGCCAGCGGCACCGTGCGTTCATACCCTTCACTGCGTTCGGTGCCGCGCGCGCGGTCTGTATCGCTGATCGTCCAACCCGGCGCGACTTGGTTAACGGTGATCTGGTGCTCGCCGATCTCTTTGGCCAGCACGCGTAGCACGCCATCCATCGCCCGTTTGGCCCCACCGTAGGCCGATTGATTTTTGAAGAGTTGCATCGAGCATTCGGTGTTGATGCCGATAAAGCGCCCGCGCTTACGCTCGATCATCGCTGGGACAAAGGCTTTGGCGAAAAAGACATTCTGCAACACACACGTGCGGAATTGATCTTCGTAATCTTCCTCGCCTTCTTCCAACACGGTTTGCCAGGGGTGGATCTGCGAGACGGCGTTGGTGACGACAATGCTAGGGTTGCCCAACTTGGCTTGCACGGCATCGCGGATGGCAAACACCGCCTCGCGCTGGCCCACATCGCCGGTCACGGCCAGTGTGCGCCGCCCCATAGCTTCGATTTCCGCACAGAGGGCCTCGGCCTTGACCACGTTTTGGTTGTAATGGACGACGACATCGGCCCCACAGGCGGCTAATGTGCGCGCCATCACGCGCCCCAGTTGCCCAGTTGCACCAGTAACCACGGCCAAGTGACCATCGAGGTTGATTTCAAGTTTCATATTTTTCCTTTCAACAGATAAAAATGTAACGCAAAGGCGCAAAGAGACAGAGACGCAAAGTTTTTCTTTGTACCTTGGCACCTTTGCGTTACGCAGAGTTGGTTACTATCGTTTGCGGGCCAACGTCAACCCGTCGCCAATCGGCACCAGGCTGAGTTCGACGCGGTTGTCGGCATGTAGTTGTTTGTTCAGCGCGCGGATGGCATTGGTCGACGCATCCTGGTTGCTTTCATCCACCACCGAACCGCCCCACAGCACATTGTCGATACCAATCAAGCCGCCCGGGCGCAGCAATTGCAAACATTGTTCGTAATAGGTAGCGTAGTTTTCTTTGTCGGCGTCGATAAAGGCGAAGTCAAAGCTGTTTTGCTGGCCTTCCTCGATCAACCGGTCGAGCGTGGCTGTGCCTGGTCCCAAGTTCAATTGAATCTTGTGCGCCACGCCAGCGAGCTGCCAGTAACGGCGGGCTACAGCAGTATATTCCTCGCTGACATCGCAGGCGATAATTTGACCGTCGTTGGGCAAGGCCAAGGCCACGCACAGGGAACTGTAACCGGTGAAGACGCCTACCTCGAGTGTGCGTTTGGCGCCAAGCAGATGAATAAGCAGTTGCATAAACTGACCCTGTTCGGGCGACATTTGCATGCCCGCTGCTTCGAGTTGCAGGGTTTCTGCGCGCAATTGGCTCAACACAGCCGGCTCGCGCAGCGACACCGCCAACATATATTCGTGCAGTGGGTCGGTAATACTAATCGTTCGGGTTGACATAAATGGTCCTGTTCTATTGGATGTGGATGGGCAAGCTTCGTTATGCTTGCATTATAACGGGTTACCGTCTATCGGCCAATCCACCTGTGAAAGATGGGGCGTGCGCACCATTAAAATGGGCGGCGGAAAGTAGCAAGTCGCGCCCAAGGGGAACCCGGCGACTGAGGCCCCAGTGCCTAAGGGCACTTGCTACTTTTAGCCGCGGAATTTATTCCCGCGAAAAAAAACGCCCCAAATTGGGCGGACGCCCGCTAAAAAAAGCGCTTTGACAGGGTGCCGAATAAACCCTATAATCAGATCAGGCTAAGTTATTTGCTCCCATCCTACACCGTAGCCATTGTTGTCTACTCTATACCAAAGGAGAATTATCCATGTCTTACCCTCTCTCACGTTATCCACTCTCACGTCGTCGTTTTCTGCAAGCATCGGGCGTAGCCATGAGTTTGCCGTTCCTGACCCAACTGTTGACGGCGTGCCAGGCCGTCGCCCCCGGCAGCAGCGAACCGCTCACCGAAATTGTCTGGTCGCGCGGTGATGATCTGCGCACGCAAGACCCGCAGTTGATCGGCGGGCGCATGGAAGGCGAAATCAACCGCTGTATTTACGATCAACTCTTCGACACGGCGCCAGATGGCACACAAATCCCCTGGCTTGGCACCGAATTTACAAGCAACCCCGAAGGCACCGTTTGGACCGTCAAAATGCAAGAAGGTGCCACCTTCCACGACGGGTCGCCGGTTACTTCCGCAGATGTCAAGTTCACCTATGAGCGGCTGCTGGTCAATCCCGATTTTCAACACTCCACTTCTTTTATCGATTTGTTGGCCAGCGTCGATGCGCCCGATGCCACGACTGTCGTCTTCAACTGTGCCAAACCGGCACCGCTGTTCAATTTGTTGATGGGCGAACATATTCTTTCCAAGAAATCAGCAGACGAAAATGGCGAGAATTTCTGGGAGAAGGCGATTGGCAGCGGTCCCTTCCGCCATCTGGAATATGTGAAGGGTGAATATTGGCTGGGCGAGATGTACGAAGGGTACTGGAAAAAAGACCTGGCCAAGGTCAAGCGGCTGCGCTATCGCCCGATCAGCGAGGAAGCGACGCGGGTCGCCGCTTTACGTTCGGGTGAAGTTGATATCATTGCCAACGTCAGCGGCGAATTGGCCGAGGAATTGGCCCAGGATCCTAATATTACCATCTATCGCACGCCTTCACTCGATCACCTGTACCTGTTGACACAGAACAATCGGCCGCCCTTTGACAACCCAGATGCGCGTTGGGCAGTCAATTATGCCATCGACCGCGAAGCCTTGGTCAAAAATATTGTCAAGGCCGGTCAGGTCGTCGGCGGTCATATTCCGCAAGGCACCCTCGGCTACGATGCCAGCTTGACCGCCGTCCCCTATGATCCAGACGAAGCACGGCGTTTGCTCGAAAAAGCCGGTGTGCAACCAGGCACCAAGATCGAAATGAAAGCCCATCCTTTCTGGTTTGCCAAAGGCAAGGAAGTGATGGAATACATCGCCGGTGCGTTGCAAGAGATCGGCTTCGAGGTCGATCTGCAATTTCTGGAGCCGGGCGCTTACACCGAAGCGCGCAAATCGGGCAGCTACAATCTGGCGCTGCAACAGGGTGGCAAAGCCAACAACCCGTGTAATCAGTACAAAACTTTCTACATTACCGACACCTACGGCTCAGGTTTTGGCCCGCAACACCCAGAGTTTCAACAGAAGGTTGATCAAGTCTGCGTCGAGGTTGACCCGACTAAAGCCGACGAACTCTACAAGCAGATCCAGAAACAGATCTACGACGAGGCCGTGGAGATTCAGCTTTACCGCCAGGAGAATATCTGGGCCGTGCGCAAGCGCGTCAGCGGTTTCAAGGCGTTTTCGCCCGATGCCACCCGGCCGTGGGAAGGTTTGAGCGTAACTGCATGATAGGATGAGACGATGACAGGATGACAGGAATGAGCGAATAGACCATCCTGTCACCCTTCGACAAGCTCAGGGCAAGCATTGTCATCTTGCCATCCTGTCATCCTGTCATCCTGTCATCCTTTCATCCTTTCATCCTTTCATCCTTTCATCCTTTGATCCTGTCAAGGAAATTTCCCCATGGCAACATATATCCGCCGCCGGCTGCTCCAGTCGGTGATCGTGGTTTTTGGTGTCTCGGTGTTGGTCTTCTTTTTGCTGCGTCTAGCGCCAGGTGACCCGGTCTTGATGCTGCTGGCCGAAAGCGCCGGACCCGAGCAGATTGCCGCGGCGCGCGCCAAGTGGGGGCTGGACAAGCCGATTTACGTTCAGTACGGCGTCTTCCTCAGCCGGGCGGTACGCGGTGACCTGGGCAACTCGCTCTTCTTTCAGCAACCGGCGTTGGAAGTGTTAATGGAGCGGATGCCGGCCACTTTGCAGCTTTCGGCTGTGGCCTTGTTCTTTTCCCTCAGCATTGCCATCCCCGTTGGGCTGCTGTCGGCGCTCAAACGCGACACGATCTGGGATTATCTAGGCACCAATCTGGCAATGTTAGGCCAGGCCTTGCCCCCCTATTGGCTGGGTATCATGTTAATTCTGATCTTTTCCGTCGCCCTAGGCTGGTTCCCCACTTCGGGCCGCGGCACGTGGCGACACCTGGTGCTGCCGGCCGTCACCCTGGGCTCGGTGCTGATGGCGCTGATCACACGACTGGTGCGCTCTGGCATGTTGGATGTATTAAGTGAGGATTATGTGCGCACGGCGCGCGCCAAAGGTCTGCCCGAACGGACCGTGATTATCCGCCACGCCCTGCGCAACATCTTGATCCCGCTGGTCACCGTGATTGGTCTGCAACTGGGCGCGCTTTTTGGTGGCGCGGTCATTACCGAGAGCATCTTTGCCTGGCCAGGGGTGGGGCGGCTGGCGCTGCAAGCGATCAGCGCGCGCGACTATCCGCTGGTGCAGGCGTCGGTGCTTGTTATCTCGGTGGTCTATGTCTTTCTTAATCTGGCTGTCGACCTGATCTACGTTTATCTCGATCCGCGCATTCGGTATGAGTAAGACTGTTGTATGGGAATTAAGATCGAGGGATTGGAGATTAGAGATCGGAGATTGGGCCCTAATCTCCAATCTCCAATCCCTCGACATCGTTACGACTTTTAAATGGTTTGTCCATTCGCTATAAACACAAATTATTATGACGACAACTTCGCTTCAACCCCGTGAACAAGCGGCAGCCGTACCAATCACGCTGCCCGACCAGCGCCGACAGGCCACCTTTCGCCAACGCTTTCGCCGCAGTCGCCGCGCGGTCAGCGGTTTGACTTTCCTCTTAATCGTCACGGCGATTACCTTGCTCGCGCCGGTGCTTGCGCCCTATCCTGAACGCGACCAGAATCTTAATCGCGTGCAGTTACCGCCCTTGTCCACCTCGACGGAAGGAACTTTTCACCTACTTGGCACCGATGCGCTGGGGCGCGATCTGCTGTCACGCATCATGTATGGCGGGCGGGTCTCGCTGCTCGTCGGTGTGACGGTGGTGGCCGTCGCCGGGCTGATCGGTGTGCCGCTGGGGCTGCTTAGCGGCTTCTATGGCAAATGGTTCGATACGCTGATCATGCGTTTGGTCGATATCCAACTGGCGGTGCCCTTTATCCTACTGGCGATTGCGATCATGGCCATCCTGGGCACAGGGCTGTGGAATGTGATCCTGGTGCTGGGTTTTAGCGGCTGGGTGGGCTATGCGCGCATTGTGCGCGGCACAGTGCTAAGTTTGCGCGAGCAGCCTTTTATCGAGTCGGCGCGCTGTGTTGGCTTATCCAATCGGCGGCTCGTCTTTCAGCATCTGCTGCCCAACGTTTGGACACCAGTGATCGTATTGGCAACGCAGGGCGTGGGCGGCGCGATCCTGGCCGAATCATCATTGACTTTTCTCGGCTTGGGTATCTCCCCTTTGATCCCGACCTGGGGCGCCATGATCGCCGACGGGCGCAACTATCTCACCACCGCCTGGTGGATTTCTGCCTTCCCCGGCCTGGTGCTGACCAGCACGGTTTTGTCGATCTACTTTCTCGGTGATGGGTTGCGCGACGTACTCGATCCGCGCTTGCGCATGTAGCGGGCGCAAACCCTTTCCGCTTAGAAGCGGCATGACGAAGCGTAAGAATTGATGTAACGATTCAGGCTCATTTACTACAGCAGATGGAGATAGGAACGGATTGGACGCCGGTCTGTAAAGCATCCGTTCCTATCTATATCCGTTGTAGTAGGCTGAAGATTAAGAATTGATCTCGATAAGGAAAGAACAGATGACCCGCACTCGCATCGTGATCATTACCATCGCCTTGATGCTTGGCCTCTTTATGTCGTCGATGGAGGTTACCGTCGTCTCCACCGCCATGCCAACCATCGTGGGTGACTTGGGCGGCATGGCCCTGTATAGCTGGGTCTTTTCGGCCTATATGCTTACCTCCACGACGACGATTCCCATCTTCGGCAAGCTCTCCGACCTCTATGGCCGGCGACCGGTCTATGGCGCGGCGATGTTGATCTTTCTCGTCGGTTCACTCCTCTGTGGACAAGCGACCAGCATGACACAACTCGTCGCCTTTCGTGCGCTGCAAGGTCTGGGCGCCGGCGGGGTCGCACCGTTAACCTTTGTGGTAATCGGTGTGATGTTTACATTGGAACAACGGGCCAAGATGCAAGGAGTCTTCTCGAGTATCTGGGGGCTTTCATCTGTGGTTGGACCGCTGCTTGGCGGTTTTCTAGTTGATCAAGTCTCCTGGCCCTGGGTTTTCTACATTAACGTAGTGCCGGGTTTGCTGGCCTTAACGCTCTTCTGGCTGGCGTGGCGCGAACCAGTTCTGGATGCAAAAGCTGCGGTAAAAATTGATTACTGGGGCGCTAGCCTACTAACCGTAGGGGTCGTACTTTTCCTACTTGGGATCATGAATATGGGCACGACGCAGGGATGGCTGCTGCTCGGAGCAACGGTGGTGGTCTTCGGCGGCCTGGCCTGGGTGGAACAGCGCGCCACCGATCCAATCTTGCCGCTGGCGCTTTTTCGACGGCGCATGTTTGCGATTGCTTGCTTACATGGCGTGTTGAGTGGCGCGGCCATGTTTGGCTGCATTTCCTATGTGCCGCTCTTTATCCAGGTGGCGCTCAACACCAGTGCCACCGAGGCCGGCGCCGCGCTGACACCGATGATCATCGGCTGGGTGATCGCTAGCGTGATTGGCGGGCGCTGGTTGCTGCGCATCGGCTATCTGACGCTGGTGATTGGGGGTACGCTTTCGCTGACCATCGGCGCTTTCTTACTGTCACAGATGGGCGGCCATGCCAGCCGCTTCTATATCCTGAGTAGCCTCACCTTGATGGGCATCGGTATGGGTATGTCGATCCCAGCTTTTCTGATCGTGGTGCAGAGTACGGTACAGCGCCACATGTTGGGCATCGCCACCTCGACGATCCAGTTTACGCGCACGATTGGCGGCACAGTCGGGGTTAGCGTCATGGGCGCGGTGCTCAGCGTGGGCTTGGCCACCCAGCTTAGCGCAGCGGGGCTAGACCCGGCTACGGTTTCGGTCGATAATTTGTTGGAAGGGCTTGGCGCCGCCAGCAGTGCCGAGTTGGCCACGACACTGCGCGAAGCGTTGGCCCTGGCCACACAAAATGTCTTTTTAGTCTCGTTCATCGCCGCGGCGTTGGGGCTCGTAACAACGTTCTTTACGCCGCGCGGTTTGCTGGCCGGAGCAGGAGCAACTCATTCCGAAAAGGTGAACATCACTTCTACAACAGAATGAACGAGCATGTATATAGTTTGCTAATGGCCGGTCTATTCTGCGTTCCATACGAGGGAATTAGTACACTTCGTCATGTGTTCCGATATCAAGTAACAGGATAACTTCTTCGCCAGTGGCTTGGTCACGCTCAATTGAAAATACGATTCGACAGTCGTAGCCACACGAACAAGCCTGTAATCCTAAAAGCTTTCCCCCTAATTTGTGTGTACCAAGCGATGCAACAAACACGTCCAGGCGCATCTGGGCCAGCGTTTCTTCGATCCGCTCCTGTAACCGCCCATTATGGCGCACAAATTTACCGAAAGCCCATTTGAATTTGGGCGTCAGGACGAGTTCCCTCATTATTCAGTGGTCTCGTCCAAGGATTCACGTAGTTCAGCGATAATTGCTTGGATGGGCTGGGGGTTTAGCATGCCTTTGCGAAATGCGGTAATGGATTGACGAGCACCCTTGGCGATTTCTTGACGGCGCGCCTCAATATGACGGTGGCGAACGATGTCAATCAACATTGCTTGCTGTTGCGGTGGAAGCTGCATCACGGCATCGAGCGCCTGGTCTAAGGTAATTGTCTCCATCCTGCCACCAAGTTCCTATCGAAGAACAATAAACTGACACATTCTCACGTTTGTAAAGAAATTTTAGCATAAAGTTGCTAACTGCTGTAGTTTTGTGACCTTACAAGCTAACACTTCAGTAGACCTCTTGCATAAGTGATTTATGTCGAGTCTAACTCAGCAGTAATACTCAAAATCTTATGGCAGCAAATGCGACTTATACAAGAGGTCTACTATATACTTTGATGTTGAATCATGGTGTCCGGGCTTATCGAATCGTGAATTTGTTAAGCGTGAACAGTATCATCTCAATCAAGCACGGATCACCTTCGGGGAAGGGTACTTGCGCTGACTCTATTGACGGACAGATCCTTCCCGGAGGGAATTCTACTCTACATTTTTGCGATGATAGCGTGAACGTAATAATACCACTAGTACACTTGGGCGTAAGTAAGACAGTGAATCAGTAGGACAGTAGAACAGTGTTTGTACTGTCTCACTGTCCTACTGATTCACCGGAGAATAGTATGGTTATTTCCGCCCAAGTGTACTAGATGTACGGGTGCATCTCGGCTGCCACGGCTAGCCATTTAGAGCACAGCCTGCGCCAACGCCGTCAGGCCCGCAATATCATCCAGATCCATCCACT
>Ga0209491_10011654_pt1 | contig 10324 bp, 13 predicted proteins | sample BON02_FD_187213 | JGI IMG/M metagenome (GOLD analysis project Ga0209491, IMG submission 187213) | Freshwater microbial communities from Lake Bonney liftoff mats and glacier meltwater in Antarctica - BON-02 (SPAdes) (version 2) | ecosystem: Environmental > Aquatic > Freshwater > Ice > Glacier...
GGCGACGCAGTTGCTGGTGAGCATGGATGAGTTGAGATTAGGGGGAGGAGGGGAGGGAGGGAGGGAGGGAGGGTTTGTGAGTGTGTTGGCGGCGACGAATGCACCGGAGGCGATTGACCCGGCTTTTTTACGGCCGGGGAGGTTTGATAAATTGGTGTATGTGTCTTTACCTGATCAGAAAGAGAGGTTGGAAATATTTAGGGGGTTGAAAGGGAGGATGGTCTGGGAGGAGGAGGAGGGAGGGAGGGAGGGCGGGAGGGAGGAAGAGGTGGCGGAGAGGACGGAGGGTTTCTCGGGGGCGGATATGGCCAATTTCGTGAGGGGGGCAGCGTTGCATGCTTTGGCTAGGCAGCAGCAGCAGCAGCAGCAGCAGCAGCAGCAGCAGCAGCAGCAGCAGTCTGACAGTAATAGTAGGGGTACGACCCTTCCTCCCTCCCTTCCTCTTCCCCCTCTTCCCCCACCGGCGATTAGGTGGAAAGACATGGAGCAGGCTTTGGTCTCTTGTCGCCCCACCACCTCGAAGGAGAGCTTGGAGAAATTCCGAGCGTTTGATCGAATGCATGGCCAGAAGTAGGAGGGAGGGGAGGGAGGGAGGGAGGGAGGGAGGGAGGGAGGATGGAAGTAGCGGCAGATAAAGTAATCTTGTATAAAACAAAAAGTAAAGTAGTACCATTTGAGAACAACACAAACTGGACAAACTTGCTGAGTTTGACAACTCTAAAGACAGAATTCTCCTTCTTCTTCTTCTTGGCCCATGCTGCTACCAGGACTCTGCGTGGAAAGAGGAAAGGATGGGTGGGGTCAACTGGGTGGGGTATATTTCCGCTTTTCTGTTGGTCGTGTAATCTCGTGTAACCTCCCGGCTTTTCATGAAACCGAAATTACAGGAGGTCAGACCGATAGAGCGGAGGACATCAAAGGCAAAAGCGCGGGCCCGCGCCAGGAAACGATAGCCACGCGAACGCACACGCAAACTCCGAGGAACAAGGAGCCAGGGGCCGTCGTCACTCTTTGAAGTGGCTGGCCAAAGATTTGTTGTTTTTTGTTTTCATTTCGGAAATATGGAGAGTGCTATTCGGACGTCACGGCTGATTTTGTGGCGAAGACGAAGTAGTAGAGTAGATGCTAGTAGGCAACAAATAAATAAGCTAGAAAAAAATGCGGGGGGGCACCTTTTTTATTTTGCTTTCCTCTTATCGCTCTTCGACAAGAGTGTAGCACAACGCACTTAGCGCCGTGGTGGCCCATCGCTTGCATGGTCCCGCGAGAGAGGATGGATGGGGGAGCCGGCGGCGGGGCAAACGATGCCAAGGTCCGTGGCTTTGCATTACATGGGGTGCAGCCTCGTGTTTTCCCCCACCAAACATAGAGTTATCACCTCGTTTCTTTTATTTAATGAACACGCTTTTTGACTATGAGATTGTGGGCTTTTTGAGTATGGGATTGTGGGTATGGAACAAAGGCACACAAAACACACAAACAAGGAGACCAATCAGTGCTTGAAGGATGTCGTCACCCCTTTGATTCAGATGATAAAGTACCGACGGGCCCTAGAGAAGAAAATTACATAATTGGAGGGATCCCAAGGCCATTTTGTGCCCACAAGCGGGTCTAATACAGGTAGATATTGGAAGGCTCAAGCTGTCTGGCACTTGCATTGGGCGGGCGTATACAATTGGTGGCTGCTTGGAAAGTTTGACTCAGTCATTCGGTTCAATTCCGTCGCCCGGGGGAATGCGCGGTAATGTATGGCTAAGCGTCTCCTCGAGAGTCTCCTCGAGTAACAAGCCCCCCGAACAACACGAACAAACCTCTTTGTACGGTGTCTACCACTTGTGAAGCGCTTTAATTCAGAATATTGGATATGCTTGCGGGCGGGGTTGCAATTGAGCCCCCTGCCCCATGTGGCTGCCGTAGGGCAAGAACATGCAAGGTTCGGCACCTCCGGGGGTGAAGAGAGAGAGTGTGAGAGCCAAGACTCTCAAAAGCAACCAATCCTGTGAAAAACTACTGCCACCGCCACGCGACACTCATCCCTCCCCTTCTCTACCCCCTCCTCCCTGCCCACCCCCTCCCACGCACAGGCAGGGACGGGTCGCGCCTACTCCACAGCCATGGCGTCCAGCCTCCCCATCACCTTCACCAACGCCCCCTCGAGCACCGAAGTCGTGGTCCTGGGGCTGCTTCTAGGCATCGGGGGCATCGTCGTATTCATGCCGGTGATCCTTCGCTTCCTCCCTGGGTTGCGCTTGATGGTGTCTTCGCGCACGCCCCTCTCGGACTCGCCTGGCTGCCCCGAGGCATGGGACGAAACCGTCACATGTGTCATGAATACCTTTCCGGATCCCAACGATTTTCTCTCTGCCCACTCTTTCACTCTCAAGGACGGCATCCGCTTTCGGCACCCCAAGATGCCCAAATGCCGCTACTTCTCCCTCTCCCTCTACGCCGGCCTCTTCGACCCTGTCCAAGACCAACTTCCCCCTTGCATCTCTGACCACGAGCTGGTCCACAACGAGGACGGCAGCTTCGACATAGCCATTTGCGATGAAGCGGACAGGCCTGCAGATATTCCTGTCAGTAACTGGATGCCTCGACAAGGCGTGCGGGATGGTTTGTTGGTGGTGAGGCGGTACGGTACGCTGGCGGGGCAACGCATCGACATGCCTTCCTTCTGGAGCATGCACGCAGACAATCCACGGCAGGTTAAACCTTCTTACACCTCCTTCTCGGGCCCTCAATACGCAGAGAAAGCCCCTGGGCATCGGTTCAATCGTTTGCTGTGGTTATTGGCTTATCTAGGGATGGTTTACTCCTTCCTGCTCCTCGTGGGTCGGTGGTCTTTAGCACAGGTCCATGTAATGATCCTGCTCGCGGCGGCCATGCCTGCGGGGTTCCTGCAAGTGCTTTACCAGAAAGGGCTGAGGAAGACTGCAGATTCTATTGAGAAATACGCCCGAGGCATCGTAAGTCAACCCGGTGTTTGAAACCCCCCTCTTGCCTTCTCTTCCCCTCCACGATTTCAACTCAACGACAACTCATCTTTTTCCTTTGTTATGCAAGAGTAAAGTGCGCGACCAGTTTCGTCCATTTATCTTCCTTCTTTTTCTTAACCTTTGATTTTGCCTAATCTCAATCCCTCCCTCTCTCCCTCCATCCATCCCTCCCTCCCTCCATCCCTCCCTCCCTCTCTCCCTCCTCCCTCCCTCAAGCTCCACGAGTTCCACGACTACTCGGCCTGGATGGCGTACGGCAGTGAGTCAAAGAAACCCCACCCACATCACAAGTACTACTTCCTCGTCTTTGACGCCAATCAAGGTATGTTTGAAGAGTCATTTGTTTAGTTCATGCGTTGTCTCTCGCAATCAGTCGTCCTGTCCCTCCCTCCCCCCCACCTTTGACCCTTGAAAAACGAAGGTGCCGTCCTACCTCTCGATTAAGAAGCAAAGCCATCATCTCATTCCCTCCCTCTCTCCCTCCCTCCCTCCCTTCCTTCCTTATCAGGCGACATTGTCATCACCGGCCATTTCTTCCCGGGGCAGCAGAAGATGTGGACTCTTGTCGTGTATAACCAACTTGGGCTCCCCCACTACCACAACTTTACCGATGAGACCCTCGACACCACGCCCACCACCACCAACAACAAAGGACGGGAAGAAGGGAATGAAGAGAGAAAATCAGATGAGGGCGATTATGGGGAGGGAGAGAGGAAGGAGGAGGCACGGGCTTATCGCATTATTTTGACGAAGGACATGTCAAGGCACCCGCAGAGGGGTGGGAACGTGGTGGATGTTTCGGGGTTGCCCCAGGGGGAGGTATTGATCCGCATGCTGTATCCGAAGAGTACGGCTGTGTTTGAGAAGAGCAAGCCGGCCGTGACCCTGGTGCTTTATGACAAGAAGCAGGCGTAAGGAGGGGAAGGAGAATTGCTCCTTTAGAAATTAGGAAGTAAGAATGAATAGATAGATGAATGAAATTCCAACACTCTTGGTCAATGAGCAAACCAACCCTTCCCACCAATAGAAACAAGCAATTCATGACTAGAAGAGGTGGAAATGTTTGTATGAGAAAGCACGTACAAGTTGCGTGTCCCTCCCCCTCCCCCAAAAGAGTGAACCAATCCAAATCAACGAAGCACGAATGCACAAAAAGAACAAAACAATGCATAGGCAAGGCAAGGCATGGCAATATTAAGTCCCTATCGGTACATCCATTACATTCGCTCCACCTGATAAACACACATCTCTCGATTTATTTTACTTTGGTCATTCATTATACAAAATTGTCTTCCTTTTCTCCCCTTTCTTTCTCTGGCCCCCTCCCTGCCCCAGCCCGCTCATTCATATAATATGCCCGTGATTGGTGAAGAGCCGATAGAGAGTCAAACCAATACACACCAACAAAAACACAATGATGCCCCACATCGTGACGCGGTGGCAAGCCGCACGCCGTGCCATTTGATTGAGGAGCCGTCTTGCCTCGCCTGCAAACCCCTTCATCTCACGAATCCGCGTCGACCCATCCTCCAATGAGGTCCTTTGCCCCCTCAAATTCTCCCCAATGCCTGCAGCTAGCTCGTTCGTCTCGTTCGTCAGCCGGATGGTGCCCTTCAGCAAGGCCGTGCGGTCGTGCTGTGGGATGGTGGGGCGGGTGAAGCATGGACGTGAGAACTGGGTGCTGCGCAATTGCCAAGAAAGGTCGTGGGACCCGAGTAAAATTGGTGTACACACAAATACACAAACCACTCATCTGGACCCTGAGTCAATGATTCGAGGGGAAATTGTGCCGCAAGACAGACCCCTGATTGGACAAGCGGTATTGGGGTGGGGAAGGAGGGGGGTGGGGAGGTCGATGGGAAGAAAAAGACTTACCACGCGCGCATCCTCCACCGCGCCGTACGTCGACGCACTAGGATAATTAGCTGCCATCATGCTTTCGGGAGCAGCAGCAGCAGCCCTGTGGGTAGTGTGTGTGGTGGGAGTGGGATTGAGTGAGTGTGAGAGGGGAGGCAGCATCAATTGCTTGTTCGTCGCGGCGGCCTCGCTTTCTTTTTCCGCACTCTTCTTTCTGCGCGTCTGCTGCGTTTGTGTATCACACTCAACACAAATAACCCCCCCTTTACAGGCAGTACCGGTAGGAGAAGCCCCCCTGCCCCGCCGGCACACCCCGAAGCCATGAGCTCCTCCACTCCAGCCTCTGCCGAAAAGCCGCACCACTCCCTTTCCTTCCTCCAGACCCCTTTGGACGTAGTCCAAGACTGCTTCCGTCCTCCCGCCCCCACCACCTCCACATCTACCTCTCCGCACGCCCGTGTCGTCGAGGCATACCGCACCTTCTTGCAAGCGCACCCCGAGGCGCTGGCATCCATTCCCCTAATTCAGCCGGCCACCTGGTCCCAAGACTCGGCCCCGGGCGGCCGCCTCCATAACCACTGCCTCGTCCGATTCCGAGGCATGGTCACCGACATGCTCGACCCGCAATTCTTCATTGGCGCACACAAAGACCCAGGCACGGGCAAAGTGCTTTGTACGATGTACCGGGATGCGTTGACGGCGGAAGAGGAGGAGGCAATGCCTATGGGTGGGGAGTGGCAGCCGCACCAGACTATGGAACGCCGGCCTTTAATTTTGGGGCCTATCCCGGGGGAGGCTGCGTGGGTGACGGGGACGAACAGCAGCAGCAGTAACAGCAGCAGCAGCAGTAGTAGTAGCAGTAGTAGTAATAAGAGGCCTTTGTCCAGTGAGGGGGGGGATGCCATGGTCACCAGCAGCAGCACGACGACGAATGACGAAGGAGAGGCAGAGGCCGAGGGGCGAACCAAAATGGCCCGGACGGAAGAACGCGAGGGGATGATGGCCGTGGACGATTCCCCTTCCTCTACCACTAACTCTACCACAGCCTCTTCTTCCACCATGCCTCCTCCCCCGCCCAGGGCCAAAAAGGCAGCTGACGCTACTCCTTCTCCTCCTCCTTTCCGTTGCTTAACCTACTTCTACGACAATGAGGAAGACGGGCCACACCCCCCTAAGCTCAATGAAGCCCTGGACGTGCTTGCCGTCCTTTCTTACACCACCGCTGCGGAGGAAGAAAAGATGATGGAGGGAGGAGGGGGGGGTGCCGAGGGAGGAGCAGTAGGGATGGACGGAGACGACCCCGACGCCGCCATGGACAGACTCATGCTCTCCCTCGAGCCGCGCCTCCATATTCTTCTCTGGGAAAGGGCCGGTCTCCTCCTCCCTCTTTCCCCCACCACTGACACCACTGCTGCTGCTGCTGCTGCTAGTGACATGTCCTCCTCCTCCTCCTCCTCCTCCTCCTCCTACGCATTCGCTGGAGCGGCATCTCCCTCCCCCCGACCCCTCCCCCTCCTCCTTCCCGCCAACCACACCGTCACCCAAGCACGGGCCGAGCTCGTAACCCACTTCACTCACGCTCTAGCTGGGGACGCCCTCGCTGCTGAATACCTCCTCCTCTCCCTCCTCTCCCGCGTGCGGCTCCGTACCACCGCTGCTGCCACGGGTGGAGCAGCAGGAGGAGGAGAAGTAGTCGTAGGCCCCTTGCCATTGAATCTGAGCCATGTGTCTGTCCCGGGGTTTGCCCAGGGGCTGCAGGCGCTGTTGGGGAGCGTGGTGGCTCGTGCGGCTACGGTAGAAGTGAGCTTGCCTTCCCTTGGTGATGCTAGTAAGTGGATCCCCCGTAAAGATTATGAGAGCAACATGCTCCTATCCTCCACGCCCCTACAAGCGGCGCCAGGCACCGTTCTCATTCTAGACGAAACGGGCTTGGAGACAGGGAGGCTGGATGGGGTGGGCGTGACCAATGTAAGGTGTGTGAAGAAGCTGGTCGAGGAGCAGAAGACCATGTGTGGCTTTGGGTTTTACGAACTGGAATTCGAGGCAGATTGCCCTATCCTAATTGTCTCCAAAAGCCGGTCCATCTTCAGCGGGGGAGCGCTGTGTGAAGTGCCCTTGCTCCCTTCTGCTGCTGCTGCTGCTACGGAAGCAGCAGCAGCAGCAGCAGCAGCAGTAGTAGTAGTAGCAGCGCCGCCGGCGTCGTTGGAAGGGGTGGTGGCATCTGAGGTGTTGCCCTCCCTCCGTCGGTATCTCGCTGCTTTGTCTGGTTTCCCTGTGGAGATTGACAAGGCGCTGGCAAACCAAGCGGAGGAGGAGTATGTGAGTCTGAGGGGGGAAGGGACGGAGGAAGGGAAGCAGTTGACACCTGAGGATTTGGGTCGATGGTTAGAGATGACCCGGTTGTTGTGCGCGAGCGAGGGGGGGGGGAAGGCGTGTGGGGTGAGGCATTGGGGGAGGATGAAGGAGATGGAGGGGGAGAGGAGGAGGAGGGTGAAGGGAGTGCAAGGGGGAAACGTGGCGCAGTAGGGGGAGGAGGAGGAGGAGGAAGGGAGGGAGGGAGGGATAATGGTAGTTGTGATGATTGTCGTTGTGGGTTTATGGGTGAGAGATATAAAAGTAGTGGTAGCTGAAGGCAAGAAGTAGGATATAATAAGATGATGGTGATTGAAATTAAGAAGGGAGCATTAATAATCGATAACGGGCAAAGGAAGAGTGAAAAGAAAGAAAGACCTGAAAAAAGTACTCATTATTTCTCGGTTGCTGCTGTCCTTTACATCTCTGAAGGAGAATCTCTCTTATCAACGCCGCAAAGTCGATAAACTCGTGGAGCTGGAGGGTGGGTGGGTGGATAGGAGGGAGAAGGGAGGGAAAGTGAGGTTGAGCTACCGCAAAAAATAAAGCAAAACCAGCACATGCTTTGTTCATTTGCACATTCAAGAATGGGGGGCGTTGAAATGGGAAAAGAAGCAGAGTAGAAGACAGTCACTGATTCCGATTAACTTACCTTGCCTTGGGTCTTGTGCGCAAAACACGCCTTAAACCTTCTCCAACCCCCTCGGTAGAGCAGCCGGAGGAACGCCGCTGGTACTGCCCCTGCCAGCAGCACTATCATATTCACCTCAGCCAGAGACCACCGCCCCACGACGAGCAAGACAACGTAAACATTCCCGAGGTACTAAATTCAGCGAACGGTTGAACCGATGCCCGGGGGCCTTCTCCGCGTAGTGTGGGCCAGAGTAGGTTGTGTAGGTAGGCTTGAGCTGCTTGGGGCTGTCGGCGTGCATGCTCCAGAAGGAAGGTGTTTTCACACGCTGCCCTGGAAGAACCCCGAACCTCCGGATCACCAACAAGCCATCCCGCACGCCTTGTCGAGGCACCCAATTGCTGGCAGGAATGTCCGCGGGCCTGTCTTCCTCATCGCTAACGGCAATGTCAAAGCTACCGTCCTTGTTGTAGACCAGCTCGTGGTCAGCGATGCAAGGGGGAAGTCTGTCTTGAACGGGGTCGTAGAGGCCCGCAAAAAGGGAGAGGCAGAAGTAGCGGCACTTGGGCATCTTGGGCTGTCGAAAGCGGACACCATCGTCAAGAGGGAGGTAGCTGTAGGCCGTTGAGGGTGCAGATGAGGGCTTCGACGTAGTGCTCAGGACAGCCAGGCACGTCTGAGAGGGGTGCGTAGTGCATGAACAGCGCCCGCCGCAAGCCGGGGAGGAAGCGTTAAAGGGAGGGGATGAAGGTGAAGATGGCCCCGATGCAAAGAAAGAAGCCCACGCCCAAGACCTCGCGGCTGAGGGGAATGTCAAGGGTGGGGATGCTGGGCGCCATGGCGGGAATTGCGGGTGGGTCCTGTGGTAGGGAGAAAAGAAGGATGGAAACATTGAGTATGATGGCAGACGGGGGATGCCTCCCGAGGCATGGTCATTTGGAATGTTGAAAGCTATCGCATCTCCTCTGCGGGAGCTTTGCGGGCCTTGTTTTCCTCCTCCTCCCCTCCCCTCCTCGTCCAAGCGCTGCCCACGGCAGATACTTGGGGTGGGAAAAGGTACTGCCTTGGACAGGGATGGGAAAGTGGGAGGGGTACCCTGCAACCGTACCCCACACGTCTTTGGCTATATTCTATGCTTTACAGCTGGCTTGATGGCGCTCGTTAGGTGGCGTAGTTGTCGTCGAGATATGTAAGCTAGCTATTGCAACAACGACTTAAACGCGTGTGACGTCATCATTGTTCGTCTTGATGATTCTCGACTGTGCCATTGCTTTGCAGTGTGGCCCTTTTTTGTGCCTTTTACCCGCAATGGCTCTAATCCTTTGAGAAAATGCCATAAAAGGCCGCGGTTGGCAAAAGTGGGTGGTGGAGGAGCAGCGTCTCGGCCGGGCCGCACGATTTTGTTCTTTCCGGTTGGTTGTGGTTTGGAATGATTCCGACGGGGTCGCATTCTCGTGTTTCTTCACCTTGTGCTTTGCCACGGTGTCAATTTTGCCATTTTATCGTAGAGCTTACATCGCAAGTGCAAACCTCTTCCCTTCCTCCCTCCCTTCCCCCCCAAATTGCTTGTCCCCCTGGCCATCCCTAGTTGCCAATGGGCCTATGGGCCAGGCGAGGAATGGACTACAATACCTGGTCTCTACACATCAGCAACAGCAAGGTGCGAAAACTAAAACGGGCCATCTACTGTTTATTGCTTGTTCTGCTTCGTTCGCACTCAATGAAAAAAGAAAGGGGACAGTTGGATTTGAATTTCATATGCCCTCTCGTGCGCGGGCTCACGCTCCAATGACTTACCATGTGCTGGCTCGCGCTGACTGCTGATGCTTTTTTGTAAAACCAAAAGCCACTCCTGAAATCTGATATTTTACACTTCCTACACCACACTGAGGCCGGATGGCTGAATTGTTTTCATTTATTTCTTCGATTACGCACATTTCAAATCTACGTCCAAAATTCTCAATCTAGACTTCTCCCACACACTCAGGCCTGCTTTTTGCTGATCCCTTTCTCGTCGTCCACCTGCACTAGCGTCACGGACGGCTGGCTTTGTGAAAACACATTTTTATTTCTCGGGTAAATGAAACGGAGGATCACAAACCCACGAGGCAATCCTGACACGTCCACCACGTTCCCGCCCCCTTGCGGGTACCTTAAAATGTCCTTGGTCAAAACAACGCGATAAGCCCGCGCCGATTCCCCTACTCCCTCCGGCCGGCAGATCTCATCCTCCTCTCCCGCTTGCCTGCTTCGTGTGCCCCTCCGGATTATGCTCTTGTTGCCGCTTCTGGTGCTGCTGCTGCTGCTGCTGCTGCTGCTGGTACTGCTGCTGCTAAAGAAGGCAATGCCGGCTGCTGCTAGTTCGGTGGTGGTTGGCGTGCTAAGGATGGTCTCGTCGGTGAGGGTGTGGTAATGGGGCATCCCGTGCTCGTTGTAGACGACGAGGGTCCACATCGTCTGCTGCCCCGGGAAAATGAGGCCGTCGATG
>Ga0209491_10011655_pt1 | contig 10322 bp, 1 predicted proteins | sample BON02_FD_187213 | JGI IMG/M metagenome (GOLD analysis project Ga0209491, IMG submission 187213) | Freshwater microbial communities from Lake Bonney liftoff mats and glacier meltwater in Antarctica - BON-02 (SPAdes) (version 2) | ecosystem: Environmental > Aquatic > Freshwater > Ice > Glacier...
TCCTGTCCCCGTCGACGAAGATGCAACACGCCCTTCCCGTGTACATCGTCTTCCCCTTCGCTTCCGCGGAGCCTCAGACTGAGGGGGGATAATGTTGTGTTAACCAATCATGTTTGACTCGCTTGACTACGCCTGTTTGTTTGGTCGTTTTTCTCCTTACGTTCGTCACAGTCACTCCCTTGCGTGTGGCAGGTATTGCGAGAGTAAACATCGGTAACACACACTTCCTTCGCGTGTCATAACATTTGGTGTCATGTCCGGGAACAAAACGATCAGCATTTTCTGAGCTGTCGACCCGTAGACACGTATATAGTTACCTCTCACTCGAGCCCGTTCTACTCCGATCATTATTATGAGCCAAGCCCAGTTCTGCTTGTATCACACACATCGAGCCCAGTTCTGCTCGTACCATGAGAGTTCATAATCGCAGTAACGAACGCGTTAACTCATTATGCTCTTCATAACACTGGTCGCAGCCGATCCGCTGCCCGTGTAAAGTAGCGATCCGTTCGATCTGCCCCTGCCCGTCTTGGGCATGTAATCACGTCGATTCGCTCGTGCTTGCCCTACCGACTCCGGTCGACTTTCCACAGGAACATAGCACCTAACTCTTACCCCTAAAACAGCATGACCATAGATTAGCTACTGACCACTCCATTCTATTCTATCCTTTCTATTCCAAACTTATCTACGGCGAGCACCAACGCGACAGGAGTGCGGGTTCCGCCCTCGAAGGGCTCGGCCCTAACGATGCTGGGACCCCGCCCAGGCGCACTCCCTCACCGGAGACTCAAACAACACGTGCTGCGGCACGGGTTCATTCATTTTTTTTTCTACGCTACCGATCGCTACCATGTCATCGACACCTTCTGAACAAAGCCAACGAGGGAACCGCCCCGACATCCCCAAGTTCCAGGGATACACGGAAGCCGACGTCTACGCATGGCTCAACAGCTATGAGCGCGTATGCGAAGCGTGCAACGCCGACCCAGCGAAGATTCTCCCCAATCATTGCGCTCCACTTGTCACCGCCCGCCTTGCGGACAAAGGAGCAAAGTTCGTCGACAAAAACTGGAAGAACATCAGGGCCCTGATCGAGAAGACATACGGACGTGCCATCAACCGCGTCCAGCTGCAGGCCGCGCTGAGCATCCGCCACCAAGCCACTGAGGAATCCGTCTCAGAGTTCGCCGATGCCCTCGACAAGCTTGCGTCCCAACTCGGAACCAAGCTGGACGACATTGCAGGCATCTTCGTCTCCGGTCTGCTTCCAACGATCGTTGGAGGAGGCATGGAGTCGAGAACGTTCGAAACGTTCGACGACGCGCTGAAATGCGCACGAACTATCGAAGAGAACCAGATGGCCCGTCGGCCACGAGCAGCGATGCTGGTACCTCCGTCCCGTCCAGCAGCGGCGATGTCCATCACTGATCGGTTGCCAGCCGACCGGCCAGAACTCGGAGTGCTACTATCCGCCATGGCTCAGCAACATCAGTCGAACCAACGCCCCGGGCCCACATGGCCTGAGAAGAGGTTCAAGCAGAGACCAGACAGCTCCCCGTTCAAGAGGGGGAGCGACCGACCATCGCGGTCGGACAACGGCAAAGTCTGCGCCTTCTGCTCATACAGCGGCCATACCGAACAGGAATGCCGTCTGAAGGCCGCACTGGACAAGCGACGCAACCGCCCCAACCCAGCGCTCATGATGCACGATCCGACGCCACTCGGGCCCCTCATGACCACCTCGGAGATCAGTATCGGGGGAAAATACCCCACGACACTCATCGACTCCGGAGCTACAGGATCATTCATCCGCGAATCGATCCTCGCACGCCTCGCGCCAGCTGCACAGATAGTTATCTCCGACCATGTGTTCACGGGCGGCAACGACGCTTTCGTGCCCCACGCGGGGACAGTGCAGTTGTCAGTACAGATGAACGCGAGCGCGCAGCCGTTTCAACAGCGGTTCTTCGTGTCTCCGACGCTCCCCTTTGACGTGGTGATAGGCACGGACGGGCTATCCACAGCCGAGGCCTCAATCTGGTTCAAGCCGCCAGTTCTCGCGCTCCCCAACGGGAAAGTGATCAACTTGAAATCGGTCGTGCCGACCATCCTCATGACCACGACGGAGGGAGCCGCAGAGAGCAACGGCAACGCATTCACACCCGGCGACGGAGCCGATCTCGTGACCGACCTCACGGACGACGTGATCCCCTCCGAAACAGAAACGCCCAGCAGCCGACCGACAGTCAATCCACTCCTTGCAGCGGAGCGCATCATGGAGGTCAACCGCCTCCTCGTCCGACACGCCGCGCTGTTCTTGCCCGCCTCAGGCGATCGACTTTGCGCATTCCCCGAGTTCACCGTAGACACACAACAGTCAGCGCCAATCTTCGCCCGACCGTACCGTATTCCTTACTCGGAGCGGGAAGTGATCGCTGCGCACGTCCAACGTTACCTCGACAAAGGCTGGATCGTCCCGTCGCAGTCAGAATGGTCATCGCCTACGTTAATCGTCCGCCGCAACGGGAAGGAGCGATTCTGTATCGACTACCGTCGAGTGAATCAAGTTACAGTCCGTGACCGGTTCCCCGCTCCCAACCTCGACGACTGCCTCGACCGGCTAGGTGGATCCCGCTACTTCACCCTGTGCGACGCAGACGCCGCATATCATCAGTGTCGTCTCGCCGAGAAGGACGCACACAAGCTAGCCTTCGCGACCCACGACGGACTCTTCCAGCCAACCGTGTTGCCATTCGGGCCGATGAACGCTCCGGCTTACTTCCAGCGCAACATTGCAGCGTGCATCGCGGGCATTCCTAACGTCATCGCATACCTCGACGATATCATGATCGCCACAGCAACGTGGGAAGAACACATCTTGGCCCTGACCTCCGCCTTCGACAAACTAGCAGCTGCCGGCGTCCGCCTGAAACCTTCGAAGTGCAACATCGGCATGCCCTCCATCAAGTATCTTGGATTCCTGATCAACGAAACAGGGATCCACACCGACCCAGATAAAGTAAAGAGCATCCAAGACATGCCTGCGCCAGTCGACGTGCCCCTGCTGCGCGTGTTCATCGGCATGTGCGGGTACTACCAGCGGTTCGTGCCACACTACGCGGACTTGACAGGACCGCTGTACAACCTTTTACAACCAGCAGCTGCCTGGACTTGGGGGACGGAGGAGCAGGACGCCTTCGTCAAGCTGAAAGCAGCAATCTCATCCGAGCCAGTGCTGGCCATCATTAACTTCAGTCGCCCGATCGAGCTGCTGACCGACGCATCGACAACAGCGGTTGGTGCAGTTCTACAACAGCGCGACGACGACGGCGAACCACATCCCATCGCATTCGCGAGCCGCGTGCTGAAGCCAGCGGAGAAGAACTATCCAACTCAAGAACAGGAGGGCCTGGCCGTCATCTTTGGCCTACTCAAGTTCAGGACCTACCTGCTGGGCCGCCGATTCACCCTCTTCACTGACCATCAGGCGCTCCTAGGCATCATCAGCAAGCCATCGCCATCAGCACGTATCACCAGGTGGTCCCTCGCCATGCAAGAGTACGACTTCGACATCGTCCATCTCCCTGGAGCACTCCACGTCGTTCCGGACGCCTTGTCCCGAGTCAGCCACTGCCTCATGAGCATCACCCCCGACGTCGGCCTCTGGAAGGAACAGCAACAGGTGGATCCCTTCTGCCAACAGACGTCCGACCACCATGGTACACTCGGCGGCGTCTCTGATTTCGCGATCGCTGGCTCCGGGCTACTGTACCTGCTCGCTGCCCACAAACAACCGCGACTCGTCGTTCCTCGGACTCTGGTTCAGCAAGTGCTGGAGAGCTTGCACAACGACCCGATGGCTGGCCACCAAGGCATCCGACGCACGCTGTCCCGTTGTGCCGCCGACTACTTTTGGCCGGGATGGCGCGGGGACGTAACCCGGTTCGTGAAAGCGTGCCCCTCATGTCAACAGCGCAAGAACCCCCCTGTTCAAGTTCGGCCAACGTTGCACGTACGCTCGAGGGGCCCAAACGATCTTGTCGCCATGGACCTACAAGGACCACTGAACGTGACGCCGCGCTGCATGCAGTACATTCTCGTGGTACAGGACATCTTCACGAAGCTCGTCGTCGCCACCCCGCTGCCGGACGCCACTGCGGAAACCGTCGCCCGGGCCTTCATCTCTTTCTGGATCGGACCATATGGTGTGCCCTCCCGGCTGCTGACGGACAACGGCAGCAACTTTACATCCGACTTGTTCACCGACCTGATGACGGTTTTGAAGATACACAAGCTCTGGACAACGCCCTATCACCCACAAACGGATGGCTCGGTCGAAAGATTCAACAGAACCCTCAACAGCATGCTTTCTCACTTTGTGAACGCGCGTCAGGACAATTGGGATACATTCTTGCCGCTTCTGACGCTCGCATACAACTCAACATTCAACCCTACGGTCCAGAACTCACCCTTCTTCCTCTGGCACGGCCGCGAGGCCCCATCCATTAGTGCCCTACTCAACAACGTCCCATACATGGACGCAGCATTTTTTGGGGGGGATGTGAAAGCCGCCATGAAATCGGCTCTGACTGCAGCGTACAAGAGCATCATACATCGCCAAGACCACGCAGACCAAGAGACCGCCTTGGCTAACCTGTCTCTTGCCGCGAAGCCATACCAATTGGGCGACCGAGTACTCATTCTTGATTGCACGACACCCACTGGGCAAAAGCCGAAGTACCGCCGCCGATGGACAGGGCCCTTCGTCGTCTCCGCGATCAACGGACCACTTTCTTACACTGTCCAATCCAGTGACGGACAGAAGGTCTACCGAGCACACGCAGAGCATTTGAAGGCCGTGTATGTCAACACAGCTCTTGATTCTACAACTGCCATGGATGCTCAGTGGCCATCCCAAGCTGCTCCAGCCATTGCACCCAAGAATCAACTTCTGCCTGTCACTCCTTCTGTTATATCATTGCAGGCTGATTCTCCTACTGTCGCGCCAGAGGTTTCTTCTGGAACTTCTTCCTCTGGCCTAATCGCGCCGAAGTCTCCTGTCCCCGTCGACGAAGATGCAACACGCCCTTCCCGTGTACATCGTCTTCCCCTTCGCTTCCGCGGAGCCTCAGACTGAGGGGGGATAATGTTGTGTTAACCAATCATATTCGACTCGCTTGACTACGCCTGTTTGTTTGATCGTTTTTCTCCTTACACATCCTTCTGTACGTCACAGTCGCTCTCTTGCGTATGGCAGTTATTACGAGAGTAAACATCGGTAACACACACTTCTTTCGCGTGTCATAACATTTGGTGTCACGTCCGGGAACAAAAAGAAACGATCAGCAATATCTGAGCTATCGACCCGCAGACACGTATTGTATAGTTACCTCTCACTCGAGCCGTTCTGCTCTGATCATTATTAAAATCAAGCCCAGTTCTGCTTGTATTACACACACCGAGCCCAGTTCTGCTCTTACCAAAAGAGTCCATAATCGCAGTAACGAACGCGTTAACTCATTATGCTCTTCATAACACTGGTCGCAGCCGATCCGCTGCCCGTGTAAAATAGCGATCCGTTCGATCTTCCCCTGTCTGTCTCGGGCATGTAATCACGTCGATTCGCTCGTGCTTGCCCTACCGACTCCGGTCGACTCTTCACAGGAACATAGCACCTGTCTCTTACCCCTAACACAGCATGACCATAGATTAGCTACTGATCACTCCATCCTATTCTATCCTTCCTATTCCAAACCTACCTACGGCGAGCGCCAACACGACAGGAGCGCGGGTTCAGCCCTCGGAGGGCTCGGCCCTAACTATGCTGGGACCTCCGCCCAAGCGCACTCCCTCAGCAGAGGCTTAAACGACACTTCGCTTTGCGGTTCCTTTCCACGTGGTTCCGTCCGTGTGGGTCCGTCCGTGTGGTTCCGTCCGTGTGTTCCCGTCCGTGCGGTTTCGTCAACTGCACGAGTAACCAAGACTGTAGCGACTGGAACCGTACTACGTTCACCTGCTCCACTGGCAGAGTTCATTCATTTTTCTACGCTACCAACCGCTACCATGTCATCGACAACTGCTGAACAAAGCCAACGAGGGAACCGCCCCGACATCCCCAAGTTCCAGGGATACACGGAAGCCGACGTCTACGCATGGCTCAACAGCTATGAGCGCGTATGCGAAGCGTGCAACGCCGACCCAGCGAAGATTCTCCCCAATCATTGCGCCCCACTCGTCACCGCCCGCCTTGCGGACAAAGGAGCGAAGTTCGTCGACAAAAACTGGAAGAACATCAGGACCCTGATCGAGAAGACATACGGACGCGCCATCAACCGCGTCCAGCTGCAGGCCGCGCTGAGCATCCGCCACCAAGCCACTGAGGAATCCGTCTCAGAGTTCGCCGATGCGCTCGACAAGCTTGCGTCCCAACTCGGAACCAAGCTGGACGACATCGCAGGCATCTTTGTCTCCGGTCTGCTTCCAACGATCGTCGGAGGAGGCATGGAGTCGAGGACGTTCGAAACGTTCGACGACGCACTGAAATGCGCACGAACTATCGAAGAGAACCAGATGGCCCGCCGGCCACGAGCAGCGATGCTGGTACCTCCGTCTCGCCCAGCAGCGGCGATGTCCATCACAGACCAGTCGCCAGCCGACCGGCCAGAACTCGGAGTGCTACTATCCGTCATGGCTCAGCAACAGCAGTCGAACCAACGCTCCGGGCCCACATGGCCTGAGAAGAGGTTCAAACAGAGACCAGACAGCTCCCCGTTCAAGAGGGGGGGCGACCGACCATCGCGACCGAACAACGGTAAAGTCTGCGCCTTCTGCTCATACAGCGGCCATACCGAACAGGAATGCCGCCTGAAGGCCACACTGGACAAGCGACGCAACCGCCCCAACCCGGCGCTCATGATGCACGACCCGACGCCACTCGGGCCCCTCATGACCACCTCAGAGATCAGTATCGGGGGAAAATATCCCACGACACTAATTGACTCCGGAGCTACAGGATCATTCATCCGCGAATCGATCCTCGCACGCCTCGCGCCTGCTGCACAGATCGTCATCTCCGACCACGTTTTTACGGGCGGCAACGACGCTTCCGTGCCCCACGCGGGGACAGTGCAGTTGTCAGTACAGATGAACGCGAGTATGCAGCCGTTTCAACAACGATTCTTCGTATCTCCGACGCTCCCCTTTGACGTGGTGATTGGCACGGACGGGCTATCCACAGCCGAGGCCGCAATCTGGTTCAAGCCGCCAGTCCTTGCGCTCCCCAATGGGAAAGTGATCAACTTGAAATCGGTCGTGCCGACCATCCTCATGACAACGACGGAGGGAGCCGCAGAGAACAAAGGCAACGCATTCACACCCGGCGACGGAGCCGATCTCGTGACCGACCTCACGGACGACGTGATTCCTTCCGAAACGGAACCGCCCAAAAGCCGACCGACAGTCAACCCACTCCTCGCATCGGAGCGCATCATGGAGATCAACAGCCTCCTCGTCCGACACGCCGCGCTGTTCTTGCCTGCCTCAGGTGACCAACTTTGTGCATTTCCCGAATTCACCGTCGACACACAACAATCAGCGCCAATCTTTGCCCGACCGTACCGTATTCCTTACTCAGAGCGAGAAGTGATCTCTACGCATGTCCAGCGTTACCTCGACAAAGGCTGGATCATCCCGTCGCAATCGGAATGGTCATCGCCTACGCTGATTGTTCGCCGTAACGGAAAGGAGCGATTCTGTATTGACTACCGTCGAGTGAACCAAGTCACGGTCCGCGACCGGTTCCCCGCTCCCAACCTCGACGACTGCCTCGACCGGCTAGGTGGATCCCGCTACTTTACCCTGTGCGACGCAGACGCCGCATATCATCAGTGTCGTCTCGCCGAGAAGGATGCACACAAGCTAGCCTTCGCGACCCACGACGGACTCTTCCAGCCAACCGTGTTGCCATTCGGGCCGATGAACGCTCCGGCTTATTTCCAGCGCAACATTGCAGCGTGCATCGCGGGCATCCCTAACGTCATAGCATACCTCGATGACATCATGATCGCCACAGCAACGTGGGAAGAACACATCTTGGCCCTAACCTCCGCCTTTGACAAACTAGCAGCTGCCGGCGTCCGTCTGAAGCCCTCGAAGTGTAACATCGGCATGCCCTCCATCAAGTATCTTGGATTCCTGATTAACGAAACAGGGATCCACACCGACCCAGATAAAGTCAAGAGCATTCAAGACATGCCTGCGCCAGCCGACGTGCCCCTGCTACGCGTGTTCATCGGCATGTGTGGGTACTACCAGCGGTTCGTGCCACACTACGCGGACTTGACAGGACCGCTATACAACCTTTTACAACCAGCAGCTACTTGGACGTGGGGGACCAAGGAGCAGGACGCCTTCGTCAAGCTGAAAGCAGCGATCTCATCTGAGCCAGTTCTGGCCATCATCAACTTCAGTCGCCCGATCGAGCTGCTGACCGACGCATCGACAGCAGCGGTTGGTGCAGTTCTACAACAGCGCGACGACGACGGCGGACCACATCCCATTGCATTCGCAAGCCGCGTACTGAAGCCAGCGGAGAAGAACTATCCAACTCAAGAGCAGGAGGGCCTGGCCGTCATCTTTGGCCTACTCAAGTTCAGGACCTACCTGCTGGGCCGCCGATTCACCCTCTTCACCGACCATCAAGCGTTACTCGGCATCATCAGCAAGCCATCGCCGTCAGCACGCATCACCAGGTGGTCCCTCGCCATGCAAGAATACGACTTCGATATCGTCCACCTCCCTGGAGCACTCCACGTCGTGCCGGACGCCTTGTCCCGAATCAGCCACTGCCTCCTGAGCATCACCCCCGACATCAGCCTCTGGAAGAAACAGCAACAGGCGGATGCCTTCTGCCAACAGACGTCCGACCACCATCGTACACTCGGCGGCGTCTCTGATTTCACGATCGCTGGTTCCGGGCTACTATGTCTGCTCGCTGCCCACAAACAACCACGACTTGTCGTTCCTAGGACTCTAGTTCAACAAGTGCTGGAGAGCTTGCACAACGACCCGATGGCTGGCCACCAAGGCATCCGACGCACGCTGTCCCGTTGTGCCGCCGACTACTTTTGGCCGGGATGGCGCGGGGACGTAACCCGGTTCGTGAAGGCGTGCCCCTCATGTCAACAGCGCAAGAACCCCCCCGTTCAACTTCGACCAACGTTGCACGTACGCTCAAGGGGCCCGAACGATCTTGTCGCCATGGACCTACAAGGACCACTCAACGTGACGCCGCGCTGCATGCATTATATTCTCGTGGTGCAGGACATCTTCACGAAGCTTGTCGTCGCCACCCCGCTGCCAGACGCCACTGCGGAAACCGTCGCCCGGGCCTTCATCTCTTTCTGGATCGGACCATATGGTGTGCCCTCCCGGCTGCTGACGGACAACGGCAGCAACTTTACATCCGACTTGTTCGCCGACCTGATGACGGTTTTGAAGATACATAAGCTCTGGACAACGCCCTATCACCCACAAACTGATGGTTCGGTCGAGAGATTCAACAGAACCCTCAACAGCATGCTTTCTCACTTTGTGAACGCGCGTCAGGACAATTGGGATACATTCTTGCCGCTGCTGACGCTCGCATACAACTCGACATTCAACCCTACGGTCCAGAACTCGCCCTTCTTCCTCTGGCACGGCCGCGAGGCTCCGTCCATTAGTGCCTTACTCAACCACATTCCATACATGGACGCAGCATTTTTTGGGGGGGATGCGAAAGCCGCCATGAAATCGGCTCTGACTGCAGCGTACAAGAGCATCATACATCGCCAAGACCACACAGACCAAGAGACCGCCTTGGCTAACTTGTCTCTTGCCGCGAAGCCATACCAATTGGGCGACCGAGTACTCATTCTTGATTGCACGACGCCCACTGGGCAAAAGCCGAAGTACCGCCGCCGATGGACAGGGCCCTTCGTCGTCTCCGCGGTCAACGGTCCACTTTCTTACACCGTCCAATCCAGTGACGGACAGAAAGTCTACCGAGCACACGCAGAGCATTTGAAGGCCGTGTATGTCAACACAGCTCTTGATTCTACAGCTGCCATGGATACTCAGTGGCCATCCCAAGCTGCTCCAGCCACTGCGCCCAAGAATCAACTTCTGCCTGTCGCTCCTTCTGTCATATCATTGCAGACTGATTCTCCTACTGTCGCGCCAGAGGTTTCTTCTGGAACTTCTTCCTCTGGCCTAATCGCGCCGAAGTCTCCTGTCCCCGTCGACGAAGATGCAACACGCCCTTCCCGTGTACATCGTCT
>Ga0209491_10011657_pt1 | contig 10320 bp, 4 predicted proteins | sample BON02_FD_187213 | JGI IMG/M metagenome (GOLD analysis project Ga0209491, IMG submission 187213) | Freshwater microbial communities from Lake Bonney liftoff mats and glacier meltwater in Antarctica - BON-02 (SPAdes) (version 2) | ecosystem: Environmental > Aquatic > Freshwater > Ice > Glacier...
GGGGTGGGGGGGTGGGGTGGTGAGTGCGTGCGTGTGTGCATGCGTGTGTGCATGTGTGTGTGTGTGTGTGTGTGTGTGAGCACGTGTGTGCGTGGTGCGTGAGTGCGTGTGTGCATGTCAGTAGTATTTCAATACATTGTATATGCGTGTGTTCGTGTGTGCGAGTCAGTAGTGTTTCAATACATTGTATGTCTAAGCTCTGATGTGTTGAGTACTCAAAGGACTGCAATCCTTTCTCATGCACTATTGTATGGCGCACAAATACAACACCTAGCCCGAGCGCTGCAAAATCATGGCCCGGATTAGAGACACCAAACGTTCGTGGTTCGTATCCTGATGATAATGGTCTGTCAACGGTGGGTCCTCCTTTCGTCCTTCTTTTTTGCCGGGGGGACATGGTGCGGACCTTCTCTTGTTCCACCTCGGAATCCAATGTCTGCATTACGATTTGCGGTATACTAGCAAGGTAGGCCACAATATCACCGGTGCCCCACATCACATCTTTGTGGGCTCCTCTCGTGAGCCCGCACGCCTCAAAACTGTCAGCAACAGCAACTGCGGCAATCTCCCGGCGGATTTGCTGCGCGTCAGAATGCTTGGTGCCAGCTGGCGCAGACAGCACGTGCGAGTCTCTGAAAAGTGGTATCGCAAGAGCCTGTATGCGCAGCAGGGCATCGCTGGAAGAGGTTTCAGCACAGGTGCTTGCAGGCGACGAGTCATAAACCCGATCCCAATCAAGATGGAGTAAACAATCCGTTTGCACAGAAATTGCAAGCAAGAAGTTGTTCACCACACGTCTATATAATAGCACGCGAGCACGCAGTGCCAAATCGCCAAACGACGATCCCACCTCCAAATCGTGATCGAATTTGAGTTCTTCCTGGATCTCAGCCATCACTTTGGCCTGCATTGGCGCAAGTAAGTGCTCACATACGTGCCCATGTACAAGTATCTGCATGAGAGGCAGCACAAGATGCGGGAGCACGCAGGAGTTTTCGCAGAGGAGCACCAGCGGTGAATTGGCGACACCGCAAATTTCTGCTATACGACACGACACTGTGGCCAGCACAGCTACACACGCGCATTTCATCGCATCAGAATCCCACGGTATGGACGAGCTTACGATCTGGCGCTCGCTTTCGGTCATGAGCTCATGAAGCGTCAACACGTCCAGTGAATGCAGCTTGCATGCAGATCTCAGAGACACGCTGCATTCCCCTGTCTGTTTTTCGATGAGCACTAAAGCCTGCTTGCCTTTCACACTTTCTGTAGCACGTGACGAGACCTCGGAAACGGGCGACGTATCTATCCGCTCCACATCCACTCCTTCTTGCACTACTCGCACGTTGTTAACTGTTGGTGTCCACAGAAACCGATGAATCTGGAGAATGTGCACTAGCGCTTCCTCACTGTGCGCCTGAAGATCATCGCCCACGCGCAGCACCTGCGTCCTCAGATCTAAAAGCCACGTTCCCTCTGTTTTCTTGACCATGACGTACTGGTGGTTCTGGTCCCATTTCCTTGCTGTTTCGGTAGAGCGCTGCTGCTCTTGCCAGGCCTTATGCGCACGGAGAGCGCTCGGGGTGCGCTCGAAATCATCAAGACCCAAATCGGATTCACCTTGTTCACCTTGAACAGGCACCTTGTTGGCAAAATCGGGAGGCAGCACTGCATATTGGATTTCCTTGACATCCTTCAAGAATCCTGCCTCAAGAATCGCCATAACTCGCTTATTCTTACGGTCTTGATCCTTAGAGAACACCTTGGCGCACACCACAGCTATATGCCGCTTACACAAGATTTCATCTGAATTTGACATGAGCGAATCCGCAACAGCGTTGCGTGCTTCATGCAGCCACAGTAGAATGGCCTCCCGCCGACTCCGGAGAGCATCGCCTCTCACCAAACACATGCGCCGAGCGATCTTGATGACCTTGCGAAGATCCATTTCACTGTATAGGCACGCCATGCGGCTTGGGCGCAGCACGCTGCCAAGACTTTCGACCACCTGCAACGTGGCGGAAGCAATGGGATCAAGTAGCTTCTGCGTCTCCAACGAACAATCAGTACCGACGTAATGCGCTCGTAGACCCCGTGCCAAGATTCCAAGCGTCTCGTTGCGCGTGGGCGGCAACATATTGAAGTGCACAAATGCCGTAAGGCACCTGCTGCGTATGTGCCTCCCCACGTCAGCATTGGACTCCCACGCACCTTCGGCTCTGCCACCCCCTGTACAATCGTGCCCCATTTCGGCGCTCGAGGGAGCACGAGGGCCCGTCATTATTCCTCCTCCCGCAGAATCCCCAAATGTTGCAGATCGAGGCGGCAAATGACGACTCGTCATCGCAACCACATACGCCATGTGTCGAATGGGAGCCCACGGAAATTTGCGCTGACCGGCGACGGGAGCTCGGGGATAGACGCATTGATCACGTATGAGCTGACGCATGAAAGACCAGACGTTGTCACTTTCCTGCAGGGGGGCGAGATGCACATCATCGACAAACAGCACGCCACATCGTTCGTTTGCGACTCCTTGAGACCCCGCTTGAGGGGGCAGCGGCACCAGATCTCCTGAAGACAGGGGTTGCAACATGGAGTCGAGTGTCTGATGTAGCGAAGTAGCCGAACTACTGGCGTGCGCATTCCAGCGTCCAACCACACAGGTGCCCGTCGCTTCTAGCCCCTGCAGCAGAGAATTCATGAGCAGAGTCTTGCCGCAACTTGGCTGCCCTAGAAGACACACGCCGCTCGGGTGGTATTGCATTAATTCTTGGCGGCGCAGCTCGCGATCGGTATCGGCGTTGCGCTGCAGGCCATGCGGCCTCGCTCGCCCTGTAATAAGATTGACTAAAAGTCCAAACGACAGCATTTCAGGAGTGGGCAGCAGCCACGACGAGACGCCCCCTAATGTCCCGCACCCCATATGAGATGCTTCGTCTTCTTTTACCGAGCCCCAGCGCATCCAAAGGCCAGTATCGAGATCGATGGCCCAATCGTGAATCGGCAGTTCATCTTCCACCGTGCCTGGTGTAACAACTGACGTGGCGTTGCGCAAGAAGGCTGTGAACTTTTTGCGCCCCTCATTGTTTATAGCTGTCCCACAAAGACCCCACGTTAGTGACCAGACCATAAAGCGCTCGAGGACCTCCGTATCCGCCACTTCGCCTTCTTCTGACGCTAACGCAACATGGCCGCGCGCATGACAGTCGGCAAGAATGGCATCGAGTAGGGTCAAACAGCTTTCCATCGCGAATGTGGGGTCGAGCACCTCTTGCGACGCAAGCGAAACTTGTGACGTTACGAACTTGTGGACGCTCGGGAAAAAGATGATGAGTTGTTTCGCCACTTGCTTCTGATACAAGCTTGGATGCGTTTGCAACCATCTGTGGATACATATTTCTGGCCCGACACATTGTGATCCCACGTGCACAAATGCAAACGACGCCCAACAAGGATTTGAATGGCACAGCGCCACGCCCTCCAGCACCAGTTTTACTTTGGCGCCCTCCCCCCCGCCGCTTGCTTCCTTCGACACCATATCTATACTATTGGCTTTATGTTTGGCCTCGGGAGTCTGAGAAATAGCAAGGGCAGGGGTAGTGGCGATGATGTTTTCAATCCAGAGGGCGGGCACGTGGCCATCGAGGAGCAAGATCTGATATTTGCACACTGGAAACTTGGTGGACTGAGTTGCTTGCGTCAAAAGACGCCATTGGTCTGAGAAAACATCACACGACCCGTCTTTTGACTGCCTCGCGCCTGCAAAGCGGTGCCAACTCATGGTAGACGCATCCAACCGCACCACCGAGACTCGAGTCGATCTCCCCGTGCTTTCGTCAAAGGCTTCACAAGAATGCTGTGCGACACAACCAGCAGCTTGAGGCACGAGGTACGATCTTGCCAAGGCAAGGGGGTCCGTCTTTGGGGCGTCATTCCACACTAAAAGAGGTGCCATCATTTGCAGCGCTGTGCTCTTCCCCGAACGGGAAGCTCCAGATATGAAAAGAAGAGTGTCGGTCCAAAAGCTCTCTAGCACACGAATGACGACAGCCTTCATAGCAGCATTCGGTTTTAGCCCCATGGGCCCAAACATCAAGTCTACGTTGTGATGCAACGGCTTCACAGGGTAGATTGATTCGTGCGGAGGGCATTCGAGGACGCGCATCGGCCCAATGATATCGGAAACGAGTAGATCTACGATTTTGTACTCGTCAGCAGTCAGTCGCGGTAGTATACACTGAACCGCCGCTATCATCAACGCCTCCCCTGTGGCTGTGCTGCGCGACTTAACATGGGCCTGTATTACTGCAGCCACCATTTTGAGAGCAATGGGAAGACCCCACTGGAGATGAGCACTCTTTAAAAGTGGATGGTGTTCCAGCACCGACAGAAGGGTGTCCAACTTACGCGCTGTGCTGGCATATTCTGAAATCGAGTGCGCTGCCAACAGGACCTGCATCACGTGCAATTGCTCGGGCGACGAGAAGCAAACAGGACGCAACTGTTCATGCAGACTGGGTGGCAATTCTGTGCGGACCCCGACGCTCTGGTGTGTGGACACGAGGACGACGGGTCCTATTGCGCTGTACGACGCTGCCGCCGCTCTTTCTCCCGCTGACGATCCTACACCTCCCGTGGTTCCGAGCAGAGAAGACGTTCTGAGGAAGACTGCTTGCAGCTGAGCGGCCGCAGCGGAGAGAATTGCCTGCGACATGTTGGGCAGATCTTCGAGCAGGAGCCAGGAATCCGTGGCAAATTCAATGCCTTTGAGTACTTGTTCAATGCTACTCAGTGATGTTTCTTCAGGCTGACATACGTTGAGGCTCATGAAAAAGCCACACATTCGCGATAAAAGCCTGATCATTGTATTCTTGCCGCTGCCTGCTGGTCCCTGCGCGTGTTTTGCACACATTTCAGTAGTGCGGTTGTGGCACAACCTGGCACGGTTTAGTTACTCATCGCAAGGCGAAGAATTGGAACTCAAGAAAAAGGGGCCAAAAAAAATGAAAAAACCCAACATATTACAAAGAAATTCAACGCACACACACACAAAATACATAATACAATATTTGCTAAGTCCGGTAATAGGGTGAGTATTCGACCCTCGAGAAAGAAAGAAAGAAAGAAAGATCAGTAATAATAATACAACATACATATACACCACTTCAAAATAACATTCATGTGTCCGAGGTCCATTGCTGACGTGCTGTTCGATTCGGTCAGGCGTTTCCGGGCTTCCTTATTACTGCACACCATCTGTGTGCATCTCTGCTGTAATTGAGTTGCTAGCTGTGTGGCAGCATTACAAACCAAAAACCAAAAACGGAAGAAAAGAAAAAATGAACAGTAAAAAAAGTGTTGCTAAAGATGACACCGAACATGAGGGGGAAGGAGCAAACCATAAGCAGAGTGCCCTGGCCATTGCTGACAGCTTGCATTATTCCCATCAGCGCCCTTTCGGCAGCGGGGGTTAGAACGATAATTTGAGGGTTGCTGCCCTGCCACTCGTGACGACAAGGAAGGGTCGTATCGAGAACACTCAACCAGGCCCCTTTTCTGTAGGTGTCCCAGTAAAATCTGAAGAAACAAAAACAAAATGCAGAATGAAAAGCAGAATCATAAATAGAGGCAATCGGCAGAACACGTTGTAGCAGTCAAGATGCTGTACAAGGCGGAAGGAAGACTTGTAGAGCATGTGCCATGTACGCTTTTTGGCGCCAAATTTCGTTGGGCCAAAGGAATTAGTTCCACCCTCTTTGTTTGGTTCAATCATGTTATAAATATTGTATATTCTAACCGCGGGACCTTCATCCACGCAAAATCACACGACTTTGTCACTTCGGTAGAGGCATTCGTCAAGACATCGGTGGTGTCTCGCAAACTGAGGAGCATCACAACCGTGCTTGCAATACGCTGCATGATGCGGAAATGAGTCAACCGCTGGAATCTGCCTTTTTCAAGCAGCCTGTCTAGAGTGGCGACGAGTCCCTTCGACGCGGTTTCAAACAGGCGCGTCAGTGTTCCCGCTGCCGATCCGACGGCTGACTGCTCAAACATCTGTTCGATGCTTTGCGTGTAGAGCATTTGAATGCCTTGATGCATGATCTGTGGCGAATGGCAAGCGATCATCTTGTCCAAATGCTCCGCATCTATTGCCAACGACATACCTTTGTCAGACGCCAAAAGCAACTCATCTCTCGCCTCCACCAGCTCTTGCTTGAGCTCCTCACTTGCGCGCGATGATACAAGATGCAAGAAACGGTGGAGTTTCGCATCTTGAGCATCCGCGCTTTCGGTGCGAGGAGAAGACAAGGGTGATTCTAGATCGTCTAATAAATTCACTGACGCTTCTTGAAATAAGAGGATTTGCCCTAACCTATCCTTCACCCCCGCAACGCGAGTACTGGCAATACGAGGATCACTGCCAACTTGAGGAAGCCATTGCCCTTCGGGGGCCTTGGACTTGGTATGAAAAGCACCGCTTGGGGTCCTTGACAAGAGCTGTGCAGCCTGAGACTTATACACAGCTGTCGGTTTCTCCACACCAAGAGGGTAACGTTGGCTATTGAGTGTTAGATCACTCTGGGCGAGGGTGGCTGCTGGAGAACCTTGAAGATTGATATTGTCAAGTGATCGAGTGGGAGCCCACACAATATCGCAGATGCCGTCAAAAATTTGTGGAAGATACAGATGAATCTGCGTGACATCGTTGACGCATGCATATTGTAATTTGATCATGTCGTTGTCGTCCATGAAAAACAGCCGAGGAAAGAGGGCGCGCTGCTCGTCAAGTGTAGTGGACAGGGCCTTTGCAAGGTAATCTAACTTCTCATGCAGTGGCACGAGAAGTTGGAGCGGGTCGCGAGAGTTGCAATAGTGCATCAAACTGCGTGCTTCCTTCATTTGTCTTAGAACATGTAGCAGCTGCTGCTCAGCGACCATAAATTGACGGGCAGCTTTCGGCTGTTTCAGTCGGACTTCCGGGTCATGATACAGGCACTGCAGTGCCGTCCAGCGTTGTTGCACCATGACAAGTTCTGCAAGAACTTGGCTGCCACGAATCAGGGCCATTCTCCATTCTTCCACTTCGTCCTTCAGGGACGAAACCAGAGAGCTAGATTCGTTTGCGTCGTCGCCTTCAGCACTTGCCCCATGCGATCCTGACAGCGATATTGCTACTTGTACGGAGAGCGCGAGCACGCTTGCTTCCAGGTCCTGTACCGTTCGTGAGGCCCACAGCTGATCCACCATAAGTACGGATTTGCCGGAAGATGTCATGTGAGCTTTGAAAATCCATTCTTCAGACCGCCACTGAAATTCAAGCTGCGTAAGTAGCGTCCGAACCTCCTTTTCCTGGGATGCAAGGGATGCCATTCTCTCAAGGCACGACAAAATTCGTGCTTCACTCAATTTGTGCTTCATGACATCGTCGATGAGCACCTGCCTACTGTTGCCTTGAGGGATTGGCGTCTCGTCTGCTGCAATCAAGGCAGCGTCGAGATCGAAAAGACTCGTGAACTGGCTCACACTGCCCGAAGTAATCAATGATTGCGAGCCGCGGCGCACTGCAACAGACTTGTCGAAGACAGGTTGCCAATGATACTGTTGCATCGACGATGTGTCGACTTGTTTTAGCACCTCGAGGTTTTGGTGGATGACACCAAGTTTCTCAAACATTTTTTTGTATGCCACGCACTCAGACACACAAGAGCCTGTTTCGGAAAGCCTTTCCTGCAGCCGGTGGTGCAGTTCGTACAATTCTTCCAGGTGGATCTGTGCATCGGCCATTGCAGTGCTAAAAGCTGCATGCAGAAGGCTATTCGATTCATGGAAAAAGTCATAAATGTCTTCGAAGCACTTTACCTCCCACTGCAAGGTTTTGATTCCAGTATCGTTACTATTGGCAAGTTGAAGCGCAAGCTCAGCTTCATGGACGAGATGCCACCTTTTGGCCAGAGCCAACAGGCGGGGTTTCAGTTTGGCAAGTCTTGAACGCCCTACCTCGGGCCGTTGATGAGGCGTTAAGGCCCCTTCATTTGGGTCGTGCAAGTCGTCTGAGAGGGTGTGTGTATCCTTGCCAACTGACTCCGTGTCGAGTGCGAGTTGACCCATGAGCTTATCTCTCTCTTGCGCCACAATAGTCTGACCAAGGTCCATGCGCTGCAACATCAAATCCATTTTCGCGCGCAATATCTTCATATCGTTGCGCATGGAATCTCCACTAATAGCACAAGCTTCAGTCCAATCGAGCACGTGCTGAATGATGATAAACTCGTCCTCGTGGATTTTCTGGAGGTTGGGGGAGGAGACAAGGTAGCTGTTAGAGTTGTACAAACACAGACAGACACACACACACACACATACGCACCAAAACACCCAAAAGCACCTCTTTAACACACACAACACACACATGCACATACATACACATAAACATGCACATGCACATACATGTGCATGCGTGTGCGTGAGAGAGAGATAGAAAGAGAGAGAGAGAGAGAGAGAGAAAAGAAGAGAAAGAGAGAGAGAGAGAGAGAGAGAGAGAGAGAGAGAATGTGTGTGTGTGTGTGTGTGTTTGTGTGTGAGAGAGAGCAAGTGTGTGTATGTGTGTGTGTGAGTACGTGTGTTTGTGCATGTTTGTGTTTGTGTTTGTGTGTGTGTGTCAATATCCCACCTCAAATTGCTCTGCATCACTGAGCGCATTGACCAACTGGATCATGTCGTGAACGCTGGTCTGCGTGTTCTTGGAATGATGCATGATATTGGACAAAGAGTCAACGATTGCCTTCATTCCTTTCAGGAGCCCATCAGCGTGTGCAAGTAGAGTCTGTCCATACAGCATTTTCCAAGCCCGGGATTCGGCCTTCAGGACATTCTTCAAAGAAATCGTGTCAATGCTCAACGCTCCAATGTTGTGAACTGGCAAAATTGAGGTGACCTCCTGCTCCACCTTGAACTGTTTCTGCATCTCGCCGTATACCAGCTCAAGGATTGGCATCGATAGTACTGGTTTCAGCTGAGTCGTTGCATGCTTGCCACACGTCTGGGTGGCAAGGAATTCAATTCCTTTGAAAAAGAGCCCCATACGCAATCCTTCCCACTGAGGTGGTGAAATAGCAGATATCGTAAGAAACGGCGTGACCGCCTGTTCGGGTTGCTTATCGCCTCGTTGAAAAGAGGACTCGAGGCCTGTTCTGGACGATCCCGTTGGATGCAGTCCCGTTGGATGCAGTGCGTTGGCACTTGCAGACTTGAATGAGCCTTTTTTTGCACTTGTAATAGAGAGTGACGCTGCATCTTCTCGAGAAGATGCAATGCTCCGTTGAATCTGTTGATAGGGAATGCGAGCCTCTAGGCAAAACGCTTCCAGTGCACTTGCCTTGTCTGTTTTCCATAGAAAGTCATATCTATGAAAGGGCTGGATATAATCCGAAACGAGTTGTTTCAGAACTTCCACTCCCCCCGCGAGCATCACCAGTTGTTTGACAATCAGCCGATCTTGCGCAATGTGAAGGTGCATTGAACGCACATTGCGCGCTTGCTCACTGAACTGAGATTCGCGCTCAGCTCGCGTGGCGCCCCACATTGATATCGACTTTGTGGCCTGGATGCAATACATTGCAACATCATTGATGGCCTCTTGGATCGTCATGAGCGAAGGCACAAGAGCGACTTTTGGATAATTCAGCTCAACGTCGACGTCGAATATAGGACGAGTAATGTAAAAAAGACCAGTAGGACCCGCGACAAGGCGGTCCTTGAGTGTATTGAGGGTATACATCACGCAGCCACGGATCTGTTTTGCTTTTGCGTTAGGAACTATCTTGTATATCATATCTTTCAATGTACACACATATCTATGAATACGTATATACAGCCGATTGCAGATAGGGTGGCACAGCATCTCGAGACTATTTCTAAAACTTTTCCAACGAACCAGAATTCTGCCCATGGGATTTACGATTAGTACCAAGTAATAAATGATAAATCCCATAAGAATCCTGGTACGTGTGGTGCTAAATTGAAAGTTTTAGAAATAATCTCAAGATTCTGTGCCATGCTATCTACAATTGGCTGTACCTGGGCCAAAAAAAGAGCAGGAGAGAAATATGCATGTACATACGTACGTGTGCGTATTTGTGTGTGTGTATGTGTGTATGTGTGTGTGTGTGTGTGTGTGTGTATGTGTTTGTGTATCTATACTCACATCTATATGTGTATCTATATCTATATCTATATCTATATCTATATCTATATCTATATCTATATCTATATCTATATCTATATCTTTATTTATATCTATATCTATTCATATATATC
>Ga0209491_10011659_pt1 | contig 10319 bp, 8 predicted proteins | sample BON02_FD_187213 | JGI IMG/M metagenome (GOLD analysis project Ga0209491, IMG submission 187213) | Freshwater microbial communities from Lake Bonney liftoff mats and glacier meltwater in Antarctica - BON-02 (SPAdes) (version 2) | ecosystem: Environmental > Aquatic > Freshwater > Ice > Glacier...
GGTAAATGACCTGCGCGATTTGCAGAACGCGCAGGATGTGTTCGCCTCCGCGAAAGCGGCCCTCGCTGCTGCCCAAGCCAACGTCGAATCCGCCGCGCTCTCCTTGAGTTACACCAAGATTTTCGCGCCGGTAAACGGCTACATCACCAACATGAATACGAGTCCGGGCACGTATGTCTATGCCGGGCAGCAATTGATCGCCCTCGTGGACACCGATTCGTTCTGGGTGGCGGCGTATTTTAAAGAAACCCAGCTCAATCACATTACCCAAGGACACACCGCTCGCATCGCTCTCATGGGCCATGCAGGCACTCCGTTCGAGGGAATCGTCGAGAGCGTGGGCTGGGCGATTTTCCTTACGGATGGTGCCACCGTGGAACTCCTGCCGCAGATCGCGCAGACTGTGGACTGGATCCGCTTGCCTCAACGATTTCCGGTTCGGATCCGTGTGACTGGGACACCCCCCGTTCCGCTGCGGCTGGGACTCACTGCTTCCGTTGCGGTGTCACCCGGTCCCGCCGTGTCAGACGAGCGGTGATTCGAGGCGGGACGCTCGGTCCTGAACATATTTCAGGATTTTTGTTTCATCTCCCCGGGCCGCCCACACGACACGAAGGAAATCCGCAGCGTGGATCTCATGCTCACTGAGAAACTGCCGGTCTCCGCCGCAGCCGAACATGATATCGCTGCAGAGTCCGCCCTCCAGAAAACACTGGGCTTTTCGAATAATCCGCGGAAGCCACGGGATCCCACCCAGCACGGCAGCCCGCTCGGGAAGCTCCTCTGACCGGAGTTCCTCGGTGGTGGTGATACGGTCTTGCTCGTGGAGAAAATAATCCCGACGCGCAGCAGCCACTAAAAGAAACGTCTCCCAATCGGGTTCCCCGCGCGGAACAAAATCTTCGACATAGTCAAAAACATTAATTGGCTGGAGCCCGATGGATGCGAGGGCAGATTTTTCCTCTGCGGCGACACACGCGTCCGCATTCCGCTCACCGCCGCGAAACCGGTCGGTTACCCGGTCATAAATTACCTTCAAATCCTGCTGCCATGTGTAATGCGTCATACGCCGACCATCGTTCGCCTCGCACCATCCTGCAAAGAAAATAGACACTATTCACAATCCAGCCGATGTATCCGGTTTGCGCTGTGCAAGGGCCCCCGACTAAGATTTAATCGGCCGCTGCCTCGCTGAACCCTATTGTTTTGAGCTAATGCACTGGACCGAACCCGCCACTTCCGAAGATTCTCACGCCGAACTTGAGAAGAAACTCTGGGACGCCGCCAACATGCTTTGGGCCGGGGCAGATCTGAAACCTTCCGAATACTCGCCCACCGTGCTCGGGTTGATTTTCCTGCGCTACGCCGATGTGAAATTCTCCATCGTCGAGGCAGATCTAAAACCCCAGCCTGGAGCACGCCGCAGGATCGGGCCGACGGATTTCCATGCGGCGGGCGTTATTTATCTGCCGGACGAGGCCCGCTTCGCCCATCTACTCAGCCTGCCGGAGGGCGCAAATACCGGCCAGGCCATCAATGAGGCGATGCGCACCATCGAAAAAGAAAACCCGGACCTCGCCGACGTTCTGCCGAAGACCTACCACATCCTCGACAGCCGCACGCTCGCCGAACTGCTCAAGGTCATGGCCTCCATCCCCATGGACAAGGGCGGCGAGTCCGGGCCAGACGGGCAGGATATCTTCGGGCTGATCTACGAATACTTCCTCGGCAAGTTCGCCATGTCGGAAGGCCAGAAGGGCGGGGAATTCTACACGCCCACCTCCATCGTCCGGCTGATCGTGGAAATCCTGGAGCCCTACCACGGGCGCATCTTCGATCCCGCCTGCGGCTCCGGCGGCATGTTCATCCAGTCCGCCCGTTTCGTGGAGGCGCACCAGAAGAATCCCACCTCGGAAATCTCCGTCCACGGCCAGGAACGCGTCACCGACACCTCGCGGCTCGCCCGGTTGAACCTCGCTGTCCACGGGCTGAGCGGGGAAATCAAGCAGGGCAACACCTACTATGAGGATCTCCAGGACTCGGTCGGCCGCTTCGATTTCGTGATGGCGAATCCGCCCTTCAATGTCAGCAAGATCGACAAGGAGCGCCTCGCCGGAGATCCGCGCTATCCCTTCGGCATCCCGCGCACCGACAATGGCAACTACCTCTGGATCCAGCATTTCCACTCCGCGCTGAACCGGACCGGCCGCGCCGGATTCGTCATGGCCAACTCCGCCGCCGATGCCCGCGCTTCCGAGCAGGACATCCGGGAAAAAATCATCCTCGCCGGCGATGTCGATGTCATGGTCGCCATCGGCCCGAATTTCTTCTTCACCGTCACGCTGCCCTGCACCCTCTGGTTCTTCGACAAGGGGAAAAAGACCACCGCCCGCGCCGGGAAAGTCCTCTTCATCGATGCCCGCCACATTTTCCGCCAGCTCGACCGCGCCCACCGAGACTTCACCCCGGCGCAAATCGAGTTCATCTCCAATCTCGTCCGCTGCTACCGCGGCGAGGATCTGGAGTTTGAGCACGGCTGCGAGGACAAATGGAAGGAAGTCTTTGGCGACGCCATCGAATATCGCGACACCCCCGGACTCTGCAAAGCCGCCACCCTTCAGGAAATCGAAGCCCAAGGGTGGTCGCTCAATCCCGGCCGCTACGTCGGCGTCGCCAAGGGCGAGGATCTCAGCGATGAGGATTTCAAGAAAAAGCTCGAAGCCCTCAACGAGGAACTCGAAGTCCTCAACAACGAAGCCCGCGAACTCGAAGCCCGGATCGCAGAAAATGTCAGCGAACTCCTCGAAGCATGAATACAGACTTCGTCCACAGCCTCACCGGCGATTTCGAAGCCCACGCCCAGCGAGCCGAGACAGGCGTGGAATACTGGCTCGCCCGGGACATTCAGCATCTGCTGGGCTATGCGAAATGGGAAAATTTCCAACTCGTGATAAGGAAGGCCAAAACCGCTTGCGAGGTATCAGGCCATGAGGTGGCCGACCATTTTTCCGCCGTCAGGAAAATGGTCGAGATTGGCTCCGGCACCCGCCGAGAGATCGACGACATCATGCTCACCCGCTACGCCTGTTACCTCACCGCCCAGAATGGCTTCACCGATGCCGGAGGCATCCCATCCTGTGGCCGGTGGTTGAGCGCAATAACACTGATCCCGCAGAACGGCTTCACCGATGCCGGAGGCATCCCATCCTGTAGCCGGTGGTCGAGCGCAATGACACTGATCCCGCACCCCAGCTTTCCTGATGCCGGAGGCATCGAATCCTGTAGCCGGTGGTTGAGCGCAGCGACACCACCGGTCCAATATCCCAACGAATCCCGCACCCCGGCAGGGGTGCCAGCCCAGTCTTCGCATGCCATCCACCCATACCAGCCTGCATTACCATCTCATCTTCGCGACGAAACACCGCGAACCCATCCTCGCCAAGGAATGGCGACACGAACTCCACTCCTACCTTGGTGGCATCGTCAATGGCTTGGACGCGCATTCAGAGGGAGTGGGCGGAGTTGCGGATCATGTTCATCTTCTCGTCTCCCTGAAAGCAACTGCCTGTCTCTCCGACTTCATGCGGGAGCTGAAAAAATCGTCGTCGAACTGGATACGAGAGTCGAAATGTTCCAGCTTCCACTGGCAGGAAGGATACGCCGCATTCACCGTCAGCGCCTCCGTACGAGCCTCAGTCCGCACGTATATTGCAAATCAGGAGGAACACCATCGGGTCAAATCCTTCTGCGAGGAGTTGATCGACTTCCTGGAGAAATCCGGCGTTACCTACGATCCGCGCTACCTCGATTGACCTCGCAGCCCACGCTGGCATCCCGCTGGGATGCAAATCGTTTTTCATTCACTCATCCGGTGGTGCCGCTCGTTCCACCGGTGGTGTCGCTCCGCTCGACCACCGGCTACAGGCTCCGATCCCGCTGGGATCACGATGCGCAATCTGTCCACTATGCCAGAGGCATCTCATCCTGTTGTCTGCTCAGCTACCAACACTCTACATGCTCTCGGACCAACGTCTCCGATGCCGGAGGCATCCCATCCCGTAGCCGGAGGTTGAGCGCAGCGACACCACCGGACCCAATGCCCCGCGAATTCCGCACCCCGGCAGGGGTGCCAGCCTCTCTCCCTCGCGTGCCCGGATCTCCGCTGGCATCCCGCCGGGATGCGGATGGTTTTCTATTCTCGCATCCGGTGGTGTCGCTCGTTCCACCGGTGGTGTCGCTCCGCTCAACCACCGGCTACAGGCTCCGATCCCGCTGGGATCACGATGCGCAATCTGTCCACGGTGCCAGAAGCATCTCATCCTGTTGTCTGCTCACCTACCAACACTTTACATGCTCTCGGACCAACGTTTCCGATGCCGGAGGCATCCCACCCCTTAGCCGGAGGTTGAGCGCAGCGACACCACCGGACCCAATGCCCCGCGAATTCCGCACCCCGGCAGGGGTGCCAGCCTCTCACCCCCGCGTGCCCGGATCTCCGCTGGCATCCCGCCGGGATGCGGATGGTTTTCTATTCTCGCATCCGGTGGTGTCGCTCGTTCCACCGGTGGTGTCGCTCCGCTCAACCACCGGCTACAGGCTCCGATCCCGCTGGGATCACGATGGGTCTTCGGTATCTGGACACCATTTTGTTGGCGTCAACAAAATGATCGCAGTTGGTCGTTCGGAAAACCCCGAAACCCGCAACAACGAAGCGCGCGAACTCGAAGCGCGCATCGCGGAAAACGTGGAGGAACTCTTGGAAGCATGATGACGTCCTTCGCTACGACAGGCAAAACAACACGTCTCGACGACCTCGGGTATGTGAGTCGAGGTCGTTCCCGCCATCGACCGCGAAATGATGCCTCGCTGTATAACGGCGAGTATCCCTTCTTTCAAACGGGTGACATCAAGGCAGCAAACCTTTACCTCACGGAATACTCCCAGACCTACAACGACGCAGGAATGGCTCAGAGTAAGTTGTGGGACAAAGGAACCCTGTGCATCACGATTGCGGCCAATATCGCTGAGACTGCAATTCTCGGGATTCCGGGCTGCTTTCCCGACAGTGTCGTTGGATTTGTTCCTGATCCAGACAAGGCGGATGTGAGGTTCATCAAATACTACATCGATATACTGAAGCTGGGTATGCAGAGCATTTCTCGCGGCACCACTCAGGATAACATGAGCGTTGAGAAACTGATGTCGTTCGACTTCAACGTCCCCTCACTCCCCACCCAACGCAAGATCGCGGGCATCCTCTCGGCCTACGACGACCTGATCGAGAACAACCTGTGCCGCATCAAGATCCTGGAGGAGATGGCGCAATCCCTCTACCGCGAGTGGTTCGTCCACTTCCGCTTCCCTCGCGACCCGTCCGAAGTCTCGGCAAAGGCGGGCGGCCACGAATCCGTGAAGCTCGTTGACTCGGCGCTTGGGCAGATTCCGAAAGGGTGGGAGGTGAAGACGATTGAAGAGATTGTTAAGCGAATTCCTATTGGCAAGAAATACGACCAAAAGACAGCAAGCCCAACCGGCTCGGTTCCAATTTTTGACCAAGGCAAGGCAGGGGTAATCGGCTATCACGATGATGAGCCAGGGGTAGAAGCATCAGAAGACGATCCCGTAATCGTCTTTGCAAACCATACCTGTTACCAACGCTTGGTTCAATACCCGTTCTCAGCGATCCAGAACGTGCTTCCATTTCTCCCAAGCCCGAAGTTCTCAAGAAACATTTACTGGCTACACTACGCGACCAATGGTCGCTTGGTTCTCAACGATTATAAAGGCCACTGGCCCGAATTTGCCGCCCTACTTGTGATCGTGCCTGCGTCCGAGATTTGCGACCGATTTGGTGCGTTTTTAGCACCATTGTCGCAAGAGATTCTTAAACTTGAGCGAGCAATTCAAACCCTCCGCCAAACCCGCGATCTGCTGCTGCCGAAACTAATAGATTAGAAGTGAAATTATGAAATTAGCATCCTTTTCAGTCCTGAATTACCGAAGTATTGTACGAACCGAGAAGTTGATTCTTTCCGATTCTACAATTCTCATTGGACCAAACAATGAAGGTAAATCGAATATACTTCATGCCCTTGTTACTGCACTTACCATATTGAGGCGATTGGCTGGTCCAATGCGAATTCTTCCCGCAAGACTGGCTAAAGGTGAGATTCCGGGTTTCATGTATCGAAGTCTCTACGATTGGGAAGATGACTTTCCAATGTCGAAACAAGAAAAACAATTTAACGGAAGTTCCGTATTTAAGCTTGACTTTGTTCTTTCGGAGAAGGAAAGAGAGAGCTTCAAAACCAGAATTGGGAGCAGTCTAAACGGCACATTGCCAATTGAATTGACGGTCGGGAAAAGTGAGGCACTATTGCGAGTCACTAAACAAGGAAAAGGTGCTGCGGCACTTTTGAAAAAGGTAGATAAAATATGCCTTTTCGTAAGCCGCTTGTTGGATCACGTATATATTCCTGCGATTCGAACTGCCGACTCAGCTCAGAAAGTAGTTAACGGGATGCTTGAAAGGGAGTTGGCTCAACTCGAGGACGATCCCGAATATCAAGCCGCTCTGGAAGAGATTGCGAAGATTCAAAAGCCAGTGCTTGAAAAGATGGCGTCAAGTATTCAGACGACCTTGAGCGAGTTTCTTCCGAACGTGAAAAATGTCTCAATCAGCATAGCTGAGGAAGACCGTCATCGTGCATTACGTCGTTGCTCAATTACTATTGATGACGGTGTGCCAACTGCGCTCGAGCGGAAGGGGGATGGCGTCCAAAGTCTGGCTGCCTTGAGTTTAATGCGCCACGCGAGTGAAGCTAATGCTGGGAACAAAGATATAATTCTCGCGATCGAAGAGCCGGAATCTCACCTGCATCCCCGGGCAATACATCAACTAAAAGGTGTTATTTCGGATATGGCTACAAAGGGGCAAATCATAATGACGACGCACTGTCCCCTCTTTGTTGATCGAGTGAATATTGGATCAAACATCATTGTTACAAAAAACAAAGCAGTCCCCGCAAAATCGATAGCTGAAATTAGGAACGTGCTGGGTGTGCGTGCTGCGGACAACTTGCAGCATGCGGAACTGGTCCTAGTTGTTGAAGGTGACGAGGATCGTATTGAGGTTTCAAGTCTGTTGTCGCATTACTCCCCGTTGATTGCATTGGCATTAAAACAGGGAACCTTGTCTATCGATTGCCTAAACGGCGGAACAAATCTGAGATATAAACTTTCCATGCTTCGTGAAGCTTTGTGTAACGTCTATGTTCTTCTTGATGACGACAAATGTGGCAAGGAGTCATTTGAACGCGCAGAACAAGAACTGCTCATTACGCAGGCTGACGTAACATTTACTGTATGCGCAGGGATGAAAGAGGCTGAGTTTGAGGATTTTATCGATCCAGATCTTTATTACGATGCGATACGAAACGGCTTCGGAGTTACTGTGCGGGCTCCCAAATTCAAATCAAATAAGAAGTGGGCCGAGCGCATGAAAGACGTCTTTCAGCAGCATGGTAAGCAATGGACTGCCAAGGTGCAAATCCAGGTCAAACAAGTTATTGCCGACTTAGTAGAAGCGGATCCTGATAAAGCGCTTCTTAAAGCCAAGCGCGATGCCTTCGATTCCTTCCTTTCGGCTATTGAATCAAAATTGCTCGAATGCAGTTCTGCCACAGCATCGAAATAATGTTTGCAGCTTGAACATATGATCGCTGACTTCACCGAAGACCACCTCGCCGAGCAACCGGCGATCCAGCTCATGCAGCATGAGCTGGGATGGGATGTGGAGAGAGGGGAGATTTTCAATGGTGGGTGGTGGATTTTAAATGGGGGAGGAAGACGGATGAACAAAAGCTTGCAATATGTTCACTTAAAAAACATGTTCACGGAACTCGTGAACATTGAATCGCTGTGAACATGAAACCTCAAGACGCCAAGAACCTGGAGTCCTCTCTCGCTTCCAAGCTTGAGGAGATCCTCGGTGGGATCGCTTGGCTCTCGTCGGTAGAGGTGCAGGTCAATCCAGCGGATTATGGGCGGGCCTTCGATTTTCTGGCGGGAATCGCTCTGCCCCGTGGAAACCGGATCGAGCTATGGGTGGAGTGCAAGGACATGCCCAAGCCATCCCGGTTTCCGTATGTGGGCTTGGAGAACCGGTTTCGGCAGGACGGATCGAAAACGGTCCGGGTTCCCACCCTGGCGGCTCCTTATATTTCTCCCAGGATGGCCGAGATGTGTGAAAAGCATGGCTGGAGCTGGTTCGACCTGGCGGGGAACTGCCGAATCACGGTGCCGGAGTTGCTGCATCTTGAGAGGACGGGGAACAAGGCGGTTCATTCGCGCCCGAAAAAGGGAGATGCCAACCTCTCAACCCACGAATCCGCCCGGCTTCTGCGGGTGCTGATGGCTCCCGAGAATGCAGGGAAGCGATGGACCCAGCGCGAACTGCAGGATGCCTGCGAACCCAAGGTCAGTCTGGGCAAGGTCAACACGCTGGTCAGCTACCTTCGGGAGCAAGCGTATCTGGTCGATCAGCCAGGCGGCGGCGTCCGCATGCACGACTACGAGGGACTGCTCAAGAAGTGGCGGGATGCCTATGCCTACGAAGAACACCGGCAACTGAACTGCTTCACCCTGGGTGATCGGAAAAGCATCTCCAGCAAGCTGGCGGATAGTTGGTCGGATTCGTCGGAGAACAGTGGAGGAGCTTGCCTGGCGTCCTTTTCGGCGGCAGATCATTTGGCCCCCCACGTGAGGCAATCCCGCACTTGGATTTACGTCCGTGCCCGGGACACCCGCGAGGTGCAGAAGGTCCTTGAGGCCAAGGAGGTGGACTCAGGAGCCAATCTGGTGATACTGGAGACGGCTGATGAAGGGGTGTTTGATGGAGTGCGATTCGGGAGTGATGGGGTTCCCACGACAAGCGCGCTGCAGAGCTATCTCGATCTCTGGCAGGCCGGAGGCCGGGGCGAAGAGGCCGCCACTGCGATCCTGAATCAGTGCCTGAAACCCGTGTGGGAAGCAGCGCGTAACAAAGATTGAACCATGCCGGGAGGAGATCAATACGACGACTACGATGATGTGACCGTCGATGCGGCACGCTCGGCGATTATCGAATTGATGACGGTCCTTGGCGAGTATCGGGAGGAGATAGTTCTGGTCGGGGGATGGGTTCCATTTTTCTCTATCGATCCTCCGGAGGACCCGCTGGAACGGCACCCCGGCAGCGCGGATGTGGACATCGTGCTCGATCACCAAGAACTTGAAGAGGCAGGCTATGAAACGATAGCCAAACGACTCGGTGATGCCGGCTACGAACCTACCGGCGATCAGCCGTTTCAGTTTTCAAAGACGATCCGTGGCGTGGTGGTCCATATCGACCTGCTTGCCGGCCAATATGCGGGCACCGGGAAGAAGCATCGCACTCAGAGCATCCAGGACGTCAAGGCGCGTAAGGCTCGGGGAGCGGATCTTGTCTTTCAAATCAGCCCGAACAAGCGCGAGATCGGCGGCCAACTCCCCGATGGCAGTCATGACCGTGTCGTCGTTCCCATCGCATCCGTGGTCCCCTTCATCGTCATGAAGTGCTTTGCCATGGATGACCGGATGAAGCCCAAGGATCCATTCGATATCTGGTATGTCGTCAAACGTTTTCCGGGAGGAATCGACTCGCTCATCAGGACTTTCCGACCGCATCTGAGTCACGGATTGGTCAAACAGGGCTTGGAGATTCTCGCGCGGAAGTTTGAGCGGCTGGATTCGTGGGCACCGGCCCGGGTAGGAGCATTCGACAGCGCCCTGAGTGACGACGAGCAAGAGGCGCGCCAGCGCGACGCCTACGAGCGGATCGGGTATTTGCTAACTGAGTTGGGATTTAAAACGTCATGAGCAGCTACACCGAAGACCACCTTGTCGAGCAACCGGCGATCCAGCTCATGCAGCATGAGCTGGGTTGGGATGTGGTGAATTGCTACGACGAGTGGAGCGGCGGCGTGAGCAAACTGGGGCGGGATGGGAAGCGGGAGGTGGTTCTCACGGGGCGGCTGAGGTCGGCGCTGCTGCGCTTGAATCCGGATCTTCCGATGGAGGCGATTGATGGGGCGGTGGAGGAAATTTCCCGGGAGCGCTCGGCGCTGAGTCTGGTCGAGGCTAACCGGGAGATCGACAAGCTGCTGAAAGGCGGGGTGAGGATTGCGTTCCCGGATCGGGAGCACGGCGGGCAGCGGACGGAGATGGTGCGCGTGGTCGATTGGCTGGTGCCGGAGAACAATGATTTCCTGCTGGCCTCGCAGCTATGGGTGGCAGGTGAA
>Ga0209491_10011664_pt1 | contig 10313 bp, 7 predicted proteins | sample BON02_FD_187213 | JGI IMG/M metagenome (GOLD analysis project Ga0209491, IMG submission 187213) | Freshwater microbial communities from Lake Bonney liftoff mats and glacier meltwater in Antarctica - BON-02 (SPAdes) (version 2) | ecosystem: Environmental > Aquatic > Freshwater > Ice > Glacier...
AACCGAAGAAAAAATGAATGAACTAACCGAAGAAAAAATGAATGAACTAACCGAAGAAAAAACGCAATCAATAATCATCAATAAAGGGACTGGTGCTGGCGGTGCAAATACAAATTATTACGGAAAACAATTTGAAGAAAAAACAAATAATCATGATAGATTATTGGAAATGGGATATATCAAAAATAGTTATACAAATAAATCAAAAAAAATGTATGATTATTATTTATCGAAAACATTTGAAGACAGAAAAATTGTGTTTGTATTACAAAATGGATTAAAAACATATATGAAGAAAATACACAACATTGAATTATTTAGATGCCCCGACGAAGCATATATTATTGAATATACAAGTGGTAGAAAAGTAATAAAAATATTAGAAAAAAAAGAGCAAAATGTAGATGGTTCAGTTGAAACAAAATTATGGGCTGGGTCTGCATTGAAAAGAGAATATGAATTAGTATTAGGTTCCGAATTTGAGGTGTTTTATGGATTTTGTGTAAGTGCGTTTTTGAAAAAAAAGATTGTTTCAGACACAAAAAAATATATAACATTAAACACCATATTTAATGAAAATAATATTGTGGTTTTATTTGGAGATGATGAAAATTATTTTGAAACATTTGATACATGGTTTAATAATTCTTTATAATAACTTCCTTTGCCTTTGCATCTGGATTTTTAGAATTGATTGACCTTTTGCATAAAATTGATATTGTATTGTATTTTTCAATTGTAAAGTTTTTACGCACTAAACTTACATCGGCATTACTTAACATTATTTTTTTATTTGTATCGGTTAAAATGTGTATTAATTTAAATAATTTATTATGATTTTCTTGGTTAAATCCACTTTCAGTATATCCTACAAAGGATGTAGTATCTGTTTCAGGAGCATACGGAGGGTCAAGATATACAAAATCATTAACTTCTATATTCGTGAGTGATGTATTAAAATCACAGCATTCAAACACTACATTTTGTATTAAATTATGTATTTCTTCTAAGTGTTCCTTATTTATAATCTCGGGTTTGTTATAATGTCCATATGGAACATTGAATCCGTTCGGTCCAACTCTAAATACCCCTCTGAAGCAGGTTTTATTTAAGAATATAAACATAGAAGAACCTAATATCCCTTTTTTATCTAGTAAGCATAATTTATTATATTCGCTTCTAGTCCAATAGTAGTAATTTTCTTTTGATATTTTTGCTTCCGTTATATTTATAGGTGTTCTATTTATTTCTCCATTTCCACACTCATTAAACTCAGTTATAATAGTTTGTAGTGAACCATATAATTCGTTATGGTGAGTTTGAATGTTTTTGTAGATATAAATTAATGGTTCGTTTAGATCATACGCATATATATTACCATGTATCTTTATAATACCACTTTTCACATAAGATAATAAAGTTAATAAAACACTACCTCCTCCTAAAAATGCTTCACGATAATTATTTATTTCAACCGGAAAATCAGCAATAAGTTTATCTATTATTTGAGTTTTCCCACCAACCCATTTTAAAATCGGTTTAGGAATATGTATTTTTGTAGTAGCAATATCTTTAACAAGTTTATTATCATATTCAATTTCAATATTGTCAATTATATCACTCGGTGAAGTTTTTTTAATTTCAATTAATTTTTCTTTAACAGCATTGTCTATCATTTCTTTTATTTTACTTTCAATCACGCACGGATTTTTTTTAGTTGTATGTGATTTATAGTGAGATTTTTGGTTAAACTCATTTCCGCATTTTTCGCAATTATATTTACCCATTTTTAGTTATATGTAATACAATAAAATATTTTTAAATCAATTTTATATGTAAATAACCTGAATATAGTCATTTATATATTATTTCGTCATCAAAACTTAAATTTTTGACAAATTGTGTGATAGAAATGTAAATAAAGTAGGTGGGGTTTAACAGAAATGTATTTTATAATAGGTTCTCTCGATAATAGTAATATAGGATTCTTTTATGAAGAGTGTGTATTTGTATTAGTAAACCATTCTGCCATAATAGGAGGATCACGAGAACCATCATATATATCTAATTTTCCTCCATTGATTCTAAAAATAGTAGGATATCCATTCACGGTAATAGGGGTTTCACATATCCCTTCGCATTTTTTATTAAATGTATCCAATTTACCGTGTTGATTAATATCTTCCTCTTCTAATTTTATATGATACATATCCCTGTCGCGTCCTGGCATTTCTTGTATTATATCCATTGTTTGTTGCCATTTTGGTGGCGCTTCTTTATTATTCTCGTCTGGTATGAGATCCTTACAATGCGGACACCATTTTGCGTATATAATACCCATAATAACCGTTTCTTTATCCAACTTTGGCATAACTTCTAAATCAAGTTCTCCCATTTTGGCTTTGTTTAATAATATTGATTTAGATACTCGTGATCTTTTCTTGTTCCTGTGTGTGCGATTCTTCCCACCTTTGAGTTTACTAAATCTTACACGTTTTGACCTTTTTGTTTTCCTAACCATTTTGTTTATATACTACATCTAGATAAATGTCAATGGAAATTATTTTCGCAAATTATAGTATAGATGCGAGTTAGATTGATTGTATTTCTAATTGTTGTTTCTTTGTTTGTATTAGTCGCACCTTGTATAATGATGGAGAATAAGGAGCCTATGCAATTACAACCTGAACCGAAATCATCTAAAATAAACTGCCCAAAGGTATTAATCAAAAAAGGAGAACAATTAATATTATATGATGATGCGGACCAAGAAATTACGAGTTTTAATGGTTTAGATGAATATATAGATTATTTGAAAAATGAACGAGCTAGAGGAATATCCTGTCCTGTTATGTTTTTACAAAAGGAAAATGATACGCAGGGAAAGGATGTATATCGCCTAAGACCGAGTATTTTCAATCAACAAGGCGGTATGGCACCAGTTGATATTGCGCCTATTATCGACTCTAGTCGAAAGAGTAGTGTATACAATGTGAATAATTATCCAGGATTTGACCCTTTAGGATTACAAATAGGTGTTTATAATAAACTAGATGCGATTCATGACTCCACTGAAAATACGAAAACTAGTGACAATCCTATGGATACAAATTGGGGTGGGGTTGAGTTCACACAAGAAGTTGTAGATTCTGGTAGATATGAGGACAGTGAAGTGGGAAAACCTTTATATTTTAATTCGAAAACACGATTCTTTCCGGATTTATATAAAGACCAAGTGGCTCCTAGATCTTATATAAATCCAGATCTATCCTTATAAATTAAATATCGGATTTGTATCATAAATTTTGTATCATAATCACTACAAAAATTGATTCATATACATTCTGCATGTAATTACGATAAAAACAAAAAAAACAAAGATGGTTTATAAATTATGTACGAAACCCCCACAATTCGTTACCGGGAAAACGGAAGTGGTATTATGTGATATATGGAAAAGGATAGAGAAAATTAAATTAAATAATGATATTGACAATGAGACAGACAATGATAATGATAGTGACAACGAGAAAGACAATGGTAATGATAGTGACGATAATAAAATACACAAACATACAATTGACATTATTGTAACAAATAATAGTTTAGTTGAAGCAGAACAATGGAAATGTAGACTAGTTTCTAAGGTTAAAGAATATCGTGATGTAAAATTTCATATTTTATCCAGTAAAAGCAATGACTTTACAGATATAAACACTTATATTAATGGAATTCAACAGGTTACTGATGAAAATGATCTACCAAATGTTCTAATAGTTTGTTATAATGCGAAAAGAGTATGTTCTGATATTATTACGTTATGTAATACATTTGGAGGATTACATAAAATGATTTTGCCAAATATTCTTAAAAAGCATATAGTGAATTTTAACATTTCGTTCGATGAACCCGACGCTAATCTCGGAGTTACACAAACATTTCTTACTAGTGTAAAACCGTTTATAATAAATAATACAATTACGGGTGTTTTGTTTATAACCGCAACTTCTACTCCACAATTTTGGGCTATGCTCGCCAGGTGTGGTATAATTCAATTATACAATTTGAATAAAGATACAACTAATAATTACGATGAAGATTTAGAAAGTTACATATGTTTTAAAGATCATAATATAATATTACATAATAACAATACAACTAATCCGCTGTTATACATAATGGATTTATTTTGCACAAAAAAAATCGATGAAACATCAAGGAAAATTATATTTGCTCCTGGTCATCTTTACACCGAAAAACGCGGCATTGGTAGTCACCTAGAGATAGAAAAATTCTTTCTTACTAAAGATTATACAGTAGTGAAAATGAATTCAGCATTTAAAGGATTTGTTCATCCGGGTCGTGATGGTGAACTGTTTGAAGATTATAATACAAAACATGGAATTAAAGGTGAATTAAGAGAAACCTTAGCACATTTTGCTGAGAATAATAAAGAAACAAACATAGTTATTACTGGAAATTCTGTAATTGAAAGGGGTGTTACATTTAATACAATAAACTTTAATTTTACAGATATGATATTATCTGATTATCATAGGAAGTCTAAATCAAAATTAAACCAGTTAGCTGGAAGAGGTGCAGGCGGTAAACAATATGTTGGTAAAATGAATATATTTTGTACTGATGATGTTAAAAACGATATTGAAATGTATATTGAAAAAATGAATCAAATATGCAGTGCAAATCCAGAATCATTTAATCGTACGGATTTTAATATAAATAAAAATACGATTCCAGTAAAAATCGAAATAAACAATATTGGTTTATTAAAAAACTTAATTGAATTAACAACCAAATCTAAAAAAGGGTATAAATTAACAGTTCATCAATTATTAATTGAAGGAATAAGAGATGGTTGTATTTCAATATATGATAATAATAATAGTAATAAATTTAATATTAATTTAAGAAGTTTGAAAGGCGTAAGAATGTATAAGGAAGGACAAAAAAAGGAAGTTAGAAGATTTCAAAATTTCAATGATGCGTTTGAAAAGTTAAAGACAACATCTCAAACTGGTGATGGAGATGAATATAATATAGATTTTGCAAAGGATAAATATGAATTTAATGGTTATGTGAATCAGACAAATGTTTGGTGGATTACATTTAAATATAAATAAAATTATCTATAATGTGATTATTCAATAATGTCATTATATAGGTTGATTAAATATCGGATTTGTTTTCAGTTGGTGTTACTAAATATGTGAGTATACTTTCTAGGCATTTTTTATTAATTTTTCGCACCTTGCCATTAGATTCACATGTCAAATCGTTGAGACAATTCGGATTTATCTTAATTTCTTCCATTAAATGTGGGAATGAATGAAAATGTTTCATTATTGCAATAGCAGTCGTAGAGCTAATACCTGGTATTTGACAAAGTAGTATTTCTCCGATGTTATTTGGAGTGATATTTTCTTTTTTATTTTTTTTTACAACAGTACAATAATTTTGTTCGGTATGGACCGTCGTGATTTCGGCTGCATCTGTAGCAATAGGTAATTTGTTTATATTTCGTCTAATTTTATCCGCCATCCAAACCAACATTTCCGCAGTCTCTTGGATTGAATTACTACGAAGCACACTAAATCCTTTAAAACAATTTAACGATGCAATACAAGAATATACCAGTTTTTTTTCTTGGGGTGTTCTCAGAGTGCTCATCATTCCTTCGATTAAATATATAACTTGATGTAGAGAACATTCACCATTATGTGATAAACGATGTGATTGTTCTTCATATCTTCCATCTTTAATACTAGCTAATAAATCGGATAAACTTTTGCGTTCTATAATACAAATCAATTTATCTTCGTTAGTGCGGAATATAATATCACCTATTAGGAGAACCTGCTTCGTGATAACAATATCATTTAATTCACTCGATTTAACGATCTCAATACATCTTTCGTATAGAGTAGGTTCTCGTTCATCGATAATTACCTTCATTATATTAGATATATAAGTATATCTCTAATATATTATTATTTATAGTTTATCTTTGAAAAAATCTCCAACCAATACCACGATTACTTCTTACAGTAGATGATAACGGAAGCATCATTACTGACATAGGTTGTGGCAATCCACGTTGTTGAAATGCAATTCTCATTGCAACATTCTTAGCATCTGGTATACCAGCCTTCTTTGACCCACCTCCTTGGTTTTGATTTGTGATACTATCGGTGTATCTCGATTTCGTTGATGTACTAAGAACCATTATATATAGTATAAATATATTTTTTTATTATACCTAAAATTGAATCTATATAAAATAATACATATATATAGTATTAAAAACCTTCTTGCATTTTAAAAAAAATGAATATATCAGACGACGATATCCGAATAGAAAAAAAAACTAACGGTGGTGAAACATATATATTTGACCCGTATAATCCCCTAAATACAGAAATCCCATTGGAAGAAATACAAAAGTTTTTGATACGATATGGTATTAATGCGAAAATCCACAACTTTCAATTATACAAACGCGCTTTTATCCATCGTTCTTATATTCGACGTCCCGAATTAGAGAACGTGCAAAATAATATCGTAATTGCACCTAAACCATCTGATTGTCTACCCTTATATACTAAATCAAATGAACGTCTAGAGTTTTTAGGTGACGGTGTATTGGAATGTATCACTAAATTATACTTATATAAGCGTTTTCCTAAAGAGAATGAAGGATTCATGACAGAAAAGAAAATAGCATTGGTTAAAAACGAAGCTATAGGTAAAATGGCTATGGAAATGGGATTAAATAAATGGTATATATTATCAAAGCATGCTGAGTCTAAACAGACACGAACAAACTTAAAAAAACTAGGCTGTTTATTTGAAGCATTCATTGGTGCTATGTTTCTTGATTACAATCGCATTTCAGTGAACGACGAAGACGGGTGGTTTAAAAATTTATTTCTATCAGGTCCAGGGTTTCAGATGGTGCAGGTATTTGTAGAGAATATATTTGAACGACATGTTGATTGGGTTAGTCTTATTCAAAATGATGATAATTATAAAAACATATTACAGGTTAAGGTCCAAAAGGAATTTAAAGTAACACCTAATTATCTGGAAACTCAAGAACATAACACGGAAACTGGGTATCATATGGGTGTATATTTATGTTTAGGACAACAGATTCATAGTGTAGCTATATCTGGAGCGGTTTCGATCACTCAATTTCGAACATATAACGATTTGCACCAATATATGTCAGAAAAGGGTAAGATATTAGTTTTCCTTGGAGAAGGTATTCATAAGATTAAAAAGAAAGCAGAGCAAATATCTTGTGAAGCTGCAATACGTAATTTGTCTGGATTCTAGTAAAAAGAATATAGGTCAAATGTATAAGACAATGGGCGATTATTTAGCATTGTTAGAAATAAAACCAAAACATGTATTAAAACCCAAAACCGATTTCACTGTGCGGATTGGAAAATATGAAGATGAAACTGAGAAAAAAAATGATGAGAGTGAAGAAGTGCAAAAGGACGGGGACAATAAAAAGACCGTAAATGCGATACAAGTCGTAGATATGCGAAAACATCCCACTAATAATATAAATCGGGAATTGATTCGCAAGCGAATATTAACTGGAGTGATTCAAAAAAAAACTGAACCAGACTATGAATCTGAACCTGAATTGGAACCAAAAGTAATAACTAAAACTCAATCAAAAGTTGGTCCTGTAATTGAACCTCAACTTGAACCTCAACCTAAATTAGATATTGAAATTCCAATAAAAGCAAAGAAAGTTACTGGTAGAAAAATAGTAATTTCTAAGGAAGCAACTATTAAAGTGCCTATTGCAAATGTTAAAATTGGTAAGAATAAATTGAACAATCGTTTACCAAAACCCACTGGTAAAATTATTCACAAGGCATCCTCGTATTATATGAACAATCGTAAAATTACTATTGAGAAACTATCTAAATTATTCAAACCGTACAGAGATGAGATTCTCGCTTCATCTGATAATGTGTCGTGTGATAAAACGGATGGAGTTAATTTTGAGTTGCTTACGCATCAAAAAGTAGTGCGCGATTATCTAAATTTAATGACACCATATCGTGGTCTGTTATTACTTCATGCGCTTGGTTCAGGAAAAACATGTACTTCCATCGCAATTGCTGAAGGTATGAAATCTGACAAAAAAATATTTGTCATGACCCCTGCGTCTTTGAGTAAAAACTTTTTTTCGCAACTTAAGGAATGCGGAGATCATTTATATCGTAAAAACCAATATTGGGAGTTTGTTTCTATTGTTGGACAACCAGAATACGAGAAATTACTATCAAATGCACTTTCTATTTCACCAACTTATATACAAAAATATAAGGGGGCTTGGTTAGTTGATGTGAATAAATCGCCAAATTTCACAGATCTCACTACATCCGAGCAGAATGCAATTGACGCACAATTAGATGAGATGATCCAACACAAATATAAGGAAATTCACTATAATGCTCCTAATATCCAAAGGATATTCTCTGAGTTATCTAATAATAATACTGAAAATCCGTTCGATAATACAGTTGTTCTCATTGACGAAGCTCATAATTTCGTTAGTCGTATTGTAAACCAGATTAAAAAACCGAATTCTAGTTCCTATATTTTATACGATTATTTAATGAAAGCAACCAATGTTAAGATTGTGATGATGACAGGCACGCCAATTATTAATTATCCAAATGAAATCGGTATCCTATTCAATATTTTACGAGGTGCGATTAAAACTTGGACCTTCCAATTGCGAATAAAAGACACTGTAACCACAGAAACGATTCTCCGTATGTTTGCTAACGCAAATTTCAATACATATGATTACATATCGTATAGTAATGGGATATTGACTGTTACGCGAAATCCATATGGATTTATCAACTTACAAAAACCGAATAAAACAGGTAAAATCGCAGATGGATATTCAGGGGTTCGTTTGGATGAAACTGGTAATATATCCGATACGGATTTCCAAAGGGCTATTATTCGAATTTTAAGTAATGATAAAATAGAAGTTATTGAATCCGCTATAAAAGTAATCATGAATAAAGCCCTGCCAGACGATAAGGAATCATTTCTGGGTATGTTTGTTGATTCGGACGATGCAATAATAAAAAATAGTGATTTATTTACTCGTCGTGTTCTCGGATTGACCTCATTCTTTCCAAATACACAAGATAGTTTGTTACCGTCTCTTATCAAATGGGAGGATGATAATGGCGAAGAACATGATTATGAAGAAGTGAAAGTCGAAATGAGTGATTACCAATTTTCCGTATATGAGAAAATACGTGAGATAGAACGTAACAAAGAAACCTCGCGACGTAAAAATGAAAAGAAAGCAAAGAAAGGCGATGAATTGTTTAGTACCACATCATCTTATAGAATACGTTCTCGTGCATCTTGTAATTTCGCATTCCCCGATCCACCATCGCGTCCAATGCCGTTTATAAAAAAGAAGGAAGAAGATGAAGATATAGAAAAAACTAGCGATAATGAAGACGAGGAAGACGAAGATGAGGGGGCATTCGAGTCCAATTCAATCGATTATAACGAACGTATTCAAATTGCATTGCAATATTTATCGGATAGACCAGACGAGTTCTTAATTCCATCAAAACTAATCCAGTTCAGCCCAAAATTCACCAAGATTCTAGAGAACATTTCAAATCCTATAAATGTTGGATTACATCTACTGTATAGTCAATTTAGGACTGTTGAAGGTATAGGTCTTCTGAAAATTATATTAGAAGCAAACGGATATGCACAGTTTAAAATAAAGAAAAAAACAGCAAATGAATGGTACATAGACCAGAGAGAAGAAGATAAAGCCAAAACTAAATTCATGTTATATACCGGGACAGAGAGTGAAGAAGAAAAGGACATTTTACTTAAAATATATAATAGTCAATGGGAATATGTTCCAAGCACAATTACAAAAGAGTTTGAAGGTGTTTCAGAGAACAATCATATGGGCGAAATCATCAAAATTATAATGATTACATCCTCTGGAGCAGAGGGTATCAATTTGAAAGATACGCGATTTGTTCATATTGTTGAACCATATTGGCATATGGTGCGTGTAGATCAAGTTATTGGGCGTGCTAGAAGAATATGCAGTCATTCCAAATTACCAGAGGAGTTTCGCACGGTTAAAGTGTTTTTATATATGGCAACTTTCAATATAGAAAAATTAAAAGCGTCTGAAAACAAAACGCTAATTGAGAAGGATGTATCCAAATTAAATGGTAACCCCATTACAACCGACGAGTCTCTTT
>Ga0209491_10011666_pt1 | contig 10310 bp, 8 predicted proteins | sample BON02_FD_187213 | JGI IMG/M metagenome (GOLD analysis project Ga0209491, IMG submission 187213) | Freshwater microbial communities from Lake Bonney liftoff mats and glacier meltwater in Antarctica - BON-02 (SPAdes) (version 2) | ecosystem: Environmental > Aquatic > Freshwater > Ice > Glacier...
AATCTGCGACTACTAGTTCATCAGTGATGGGCGCACCCAAACCACCGAGTGCTTCTACTAAGACAAAATCATTCTGTTTTTGCATCCGTTCGAGAGCTTGCCAAGCTATCGCCAGATCGATATCTACACCTGCTAGAGCTGCGGCGATCGGCGGTGCTAGTGGATTTTGAAGATAGATCGGGTTGATGTCTTGGATCGATCGCTCGAATAATTTACTATAAAACTCGCGATCGCCAGGGCCACACTGAATCGGCTTGAGAATCCCCCAATTTTGGTGGGGAAGATATTTCTTAGCATAAGCCGCTAATGCTGCTGTGAGGACGGTCTTACCCGCATCTGTGTCGGTACCAGTAATTAGAAGCATTTAAATTAGTTGACAGCTCGCACTGAGCGTAGTCGAAGTGTGGACAGCTTGCACTGAGCGAAGCCTAAGTGTTGATATCTTGCATCATCAGATATCTAATATTACTACGTAGATCCTAGCAGATCGCTCATGGTGTGTTAGCGTCGGCGCGAGCGTACCGGAGGAAATAGCGTAAGCCTACCCAATAACCGCTGTTTAGCAAGAAATCATAGTCTGCCGATATCCCGATCGGTAAAATCCTTGTGGGTAGATCGATTGGTGCAAGACAGCTAGTTCTAGTTGAGATCGTTGGTACCACTATCGGATGGTGGGGATGTGCGATCGCCATTCGATCGATCGGGCTGTGCATTTCTAGCGGCAGGAACGGGTACGCCGATCGATGGTTCTGGTTGGGGTGTCGCGCTAGGCGCGTTCTCACTGACATCTGGTTTTGAGGCAGGACTCGGCGTGGGAGTTGTTTCATCAGTTGGATTAACCCGATTACGTTCTCTGACTTCGGGGTTGGGTGATACCTGCTGGCGGTTGCGTCTTCTGGTGCGCCGAGTGGGACGTTCTGATTCGCTCGATATCGGGCTGGGGCGAGTTATCGGTACCTCGATCGGTACTAGTAAAGGTGAGCCAGGGCTATTGCTGGGCTGATTTGGGTTCGGATTAGCCGGAATGGGATTAATCCCATTCCCACCGATCGGGATGGGAACGCCAGGTGGTAGGATAGACCCCGCTGAGGGGATGGAGCTGGGTAAAGGTGAAGTGACAGCTACTTGAGTAACACTCAGTTTGTAAGGAAATGCGCTACCAGTCAAACCTGTGATGGGACGTAACTCGATCGTATACTCGCCTGATGTGACTATTTGTCCCCGCCAACTGACAACTCGCTCGGACTTGTCGTCGAGCGGCATACCTGTCGGCGACAGCACCGTCATCAATACTTGAGTTGCGGCTGGGGTTGGCAACGATCTGGGTAGGTTATTAAGCTTGTTATCTTGTGGTTGACTAGAGGTTGGCGCGACTGGACTTGACGATTGAGCTGGATCGGTGGGAATACTTGTATTTGTCGGATCTGCACTTTGACCATTACTCGGAACTAACTCAATATCTAAATTTTGACCAGCTACAGCGGCGATCCGATATCTGATCGGCGTACTTGCATCAATTGTACCTTCCTTGAAGATCGATCGATCCATTTCTGGTTGAATCAGATCGCTGGTAATCGGGCTGGGGCTGGTGCTATCGATCGGAATTGTGGGATTACTAAATTCGATCTGTTTAGGTGGTGTAGTGGCGACTGGTGGCGACTGCTGGTGTAATAATTGAGTGACTCCCAACCAAGAGCCAACACCAGCTAAGAGGGAAATCAGCACACCAAGGGGAATAAGTACTTGAGGCTGTTCCCAAATCGATCTGGGATTGATAGGGGTAATTGCCGTTTGAACGCGATTGGTTGCTGGGGATCTCCTCTGACTACCTACCACCATAGTTGGTAGTGTAGATAGGCGATTGGGGATGTCTGGAGATTGAAGATCTCGTTCTACTTCAATGGCGGACTGATAGCGAGCGTTGGGGCTGATACTCAACATCTTTCCCAAGACATGGGCGAGGCGGTCGTCGATCTGCGTCCATTTGCGCCAACCCCAGTTTAGCCGGTCGCCTTCAAATAGGGCACTGGGTTCTTTGCCAGTCAATAAGACAATCGCTGTCACAGCCAAAGCGTAGAGATCGCTATTGGGATAAATCTGCCCACTGTAGATTTGTTCGGCAGGAGCATAGCCAAATTGTCCGATTACCACCTGCTGACTAGCCGGAGTGGCTTGCAATTTGTGTGCAAACTCGCGGACGACACCAAAGTCGATGAGGACTGGTAAGCCGTCACTATCGCGGTGGACGATCTGTTCTGGCGAGATATCGCGATGGACGATCCCCTTGCTGTGGACATAGCCAATTACTGGTAGGATTTGCAATAAAAATTGCCGGACTTCAACTTCACTAAATACCCTCCCCAAATCGCGTCGTTCTTCTAAAAGATGTCCGTAAGTTTTCCCCGCAGTATAGTCTCGCACTAAAAACAGCCGATTTTGCTCTTCAAAGGTCGTCCAGAAGTGGGGAATCTGAGGATGCTGGAGCTGATATAAAAGAGTAACTTCCTGTTTGAAAAATTCTTTGGCTGTAGCTACTGTACTGGAAAATTGCAATGGGATTAGTTCCTCCAGCGCACAGTAGGCATCCGCACGACCACAATCGATCGCCAAATATGTCCGTCCTAATTCTCCCTCTGCCAAGATGTTGAGGATACGGTAACGTTGCTGCAATAGAGTATCTTGGGCAATTGGTAGCATACGATGCGATCTCTCAAAATTACGGCGGCTCGAAACTATGACTTAACCTTGAGGCTTGGGGTTAAAGATTGTCTCGGCGATGATTTAGTTTCGGTGGTCTTGATTCCTCATTGCTCATCGTACTATTTTATGGACTAGTGCGGGTAAATATAACAAATTACCGAAATCTGCTCTGGACTATTTTTTGGGACTGAGTATTTGCGGCGACAATTACGAACCAGAATTATTATTGATTTCTCTGCCGCCGCCGGTGGATAATTTGGTCGATTCCAGTACGATCGATCTAGGGGTTGAGGATTTGAAGAGCTTGAGCAGGAAGATCTGAATCGCTAGGATATTCTATAGTTTTATTTGCCTGGGTAACAGTTACTTTCCAAGGTACATAATTAGTTACTTGGGATTGTGAACTAAAAATAACTTGTTGGCAATCGTTTTCTAGCTCGATCTTAATCGATGGATGGTCCCCAGTTCGCTCGATCTTTGGTTGATAAATTCCAACTTGAAGTGAAGTTTTTGCTAATACGGCTAAAAATTTGGTAGTCATAACCGCCGAAGTTGTCATGCGAGTTGTTTGCTACTGATGAACTCCCACTGCACCATAGCCGCCCACTGCAATATCAGCATGACCTACCAATTTTTGTTGTTTTATTCGTAATTTATAACGTCGTAGAATTGGGGTAATATCTGAGTACTCGTTCCAATCATTATGGATTTCCACCGTTTCTGTCTGCATCACTGTCCTCAGATTGGGTCTTGTTACCAATGACTGGCTCTGTGTAGTTTCGATCGGTACTGTCCAACTACTAGACAGTAACATCAATGAAGGTGATAGTTGTTTAGACGTGGATCGAATCTAGTTACTTACCCGAATTAGTAATAAAGAACATCTTCGATCTCGATCTTTTTTAGTTCGATGTTAGCATCGTAACAGTAATAAATTAAGTTTAGACTATCGACAAATATTTAATTTATTTTCCAAATGTGATGATAGTTGCAACCAGATAGAAGTTGATTCAATTTGGCTGCAACTACTAACTAGCAACTGCTAACTAATCTTCAGCAAAAATATAGCGACGAAGTTCACTAGGATCGGGTTCGGGGCTATTTTCAGCAAACTCAACCGAATCATCAATTAAATCTTGAATTTCGCGATCGAGTGCTGCTAGCTCATCACCTGTGACTAATCCTTCCGCCAGCAAATAGGCTGCCAACTTTTTAATTGGATCGCGGGCGAACCAAAACTCCTTTTCCTCCTTGGGTCTGAGTTCGTCGGGATCTGCTAAAGAGTGACCGCGAAAACGGTACGTCAGGGCTTCAATCAGAGTTGGTCCTTCGCCAGCCCGAGCGCGAGCTACCGCCTCTTTAGCGACGCTATAGACAGCTAATACATCCATCCCATCGACTTGCACCCCGTGCATCCCAAAGGCAGCACCCTTGGTGTAAATCTCTGGCACGGATGTAGCGCGTTCGTGAGACATGCCGATCGCCCATTTATTGTTTTCGACGACATAAATCATCGGCAACTTCCACAAAGCAGCCATATTCAGACACTCAAAGAACTGCCCATTATTGGCTGCCCCATCTCCAAAGAAACAAGCAGATACCAAATCCGAACTAGCTTCGCCCAGAGCTTCTCGCCGATACTTACTGGCAAAAGCAGCCCCCGTGGCAACCGGAATTCCTTCCGCCACAAACGCATAACCGCCCAATAAACGATGCTCTTTGGAGAACATGTGCATCGAGCCACCGCGCCCTTTGCTACAGCCGGTCTCCTTCCCAAATAACTCAGCCATCACCTCGCGGGGAGGTACGCCAGCACTGAGTGCGTGAACGTGATCTCGATAAGTACTAGAAACATAGTCTTGTCCAGGACGCATCGCTTTGATCACACCTGAAGACACAGCTTCTTGGCCGTTATACAGATGGACAAAACCAAACATTTTGCCCCGATAGTACATCTCCGCACACTTATCCTCAAAGAAGCGACCGAGGATCGTATCGCGGTATAACATCAAGCCTTCTGCTTTGGTGATTTCTCCCAACTTTGGCTCAAATGCGGGTAAAGTTCTCTCTTGAACCATTAGTTTGTTTTATTCACTTGAGTGCGATCGATATTGTCCCCTATTTGGGGAGTAGTGGCTAGTCCCACCGTGCAGAAATTATAGCAGAGAGGATCGGCAAGACGGGGAAACTGGGAGATGAGCAAGAGCGAAAGCTCGGAGCTGGAACATTAGAGCCGAAAAAAATTGACGATGTAGAGGTGCTGTGACCTCCAGCTTTGGCAGATCGTCTTGGCGGCGGAGATCGTTTTTACCGTCGTGGGTGGCGATCGCGTACTGCACGATTATGCTAATATGACCCCAAAGATCGATTTAGTAACTGATAAATGTTGAATGTGTCGTTCATGTTGGACTAGGTGAACTGTGCGAATCCCGCTTGATTATTATCAGATTTTGGGTATACCGGAGAGCGATCTATCGGAATTAGAGCAAGCATATCAAGATCGCTTGCTCCAATTACCCCAGCAAGAATATTCCGATGCCGCGATCGAATCTCGCAAACGACTGATTACGGTGGCTTATCAGGTACTGAGCGATCCACTGCAACGATCGCAATATACTGTAACTCAGATCCCCCTCGTAGTTACCCAGATGGAAACATCTGCTCATCCGTCCTTCGATGCAGCTCTGTTTCACCGTCGCCCAGAACTGGATATCGCCCCCGAGCATTTTCTGGGGGGATTGCTGATTTTGTTTGAACTGGGTGAGTATGAGGAAATTAACAGTATTTGTATGCCCTATCTTGGGAACAATGGGCGCAGTAGTAACTGCGGTAGTCTGCATCCTCAGCACCAGATCGCCTTGACTCCTAGTGGTAATTTGCCTCCAGCGGCACATCAGCGCGATCCGCTAGCATTTGCTCGGCTCAAACAGACCGCCAATAGTACACAGCTCGTCCCCCTCGATCCAGATCTAATTTTGGCGATGGTTTCGTCATTTTGGGAACTAGGAGAGCGAGAATGGCGAGATGGTTGCTATGAAGAGGCAGTGATCCACTATGAGACTGCCAAAAAGATCCTCGTCCAAGAAGACTTATTTCCCCAAATTCAAGGGGAGTTGGATCGACGGCTCGATCGATTGCGTCCTTACCGAATCTCATTTTTAGTATCGTTACCACTCGATCGACACGAACAAAGGCGGCAGGGAATTCAATTTCTCGAAGAATTACTAGAAACCGCCTGCACGAATGAAGTAAAATGTCAAGAACGGTTTGGACTCAATAGCGAAAGCACCATTCCCTTTATCCATGAAACTCTGCCGCATCTGACTGCTGCGGAACAACGAAATTTATTTTCTCAATCAGCTAGAGATTCCCAGCAGTTGGGATCGAAGGCTTTGAACGTGATGCAATTGGCATGTACATACCTTCACGTTCACGCTCTGATCGTGCAAGGATTTGCCTATCGCAATCCTCAGTTAATCTATACCGCCCAGCAAATACTACAGTATCGTCTCAGTCAAAGAGTTGACGTGACGATCGAACAATCAATTTGCGCTCTACTCCTCGGGCAAACAGCAGAAGTAACCCAAATTCTCGCTACGGCGGCAGAATCAGCCGCACTAGTGGTAATTCGCCAACAGTCCCAAGGATTGCCCGATCTACTCAGAGGCTTATGTTGGTACATCGAATCATGGCTCAAAGATGAAGCATTTCCCTGTTTCCGCGACTTGGCAGCCAGCGATCCTTCGCTTAATGCTTATTTCAACGATCGAGATGTCCAAGATTTTGCCGATCGAGTACCTGCTACCGATCCCAATGTTACAAGCTGGGCAAAATCTTCACCCCAACTAATCGAGGTGCCAGTATCCGGCGATCTCTCCGGCTCGGGGCACCTACAACACGCAGACATATATGATGCAGAATCGCTCCAATCGACATTATTACCCAGCAATCGCCACAGCATCCATCCAGTAATTCCAACACCCGCAGATCGGATCGGCGGCAACATTACCCCAGCAGTCCGAGTGGAACAGACACCACCACCACAGCCACCAATCCCTAGTGCCGATCTCAGTAGTGCTAATGTGATTACATTAGATCTCGAACGTCAACGTCGTCGATCCATGCCTACCACCCGGACGATCGATGGACAATTCGAGCAAATCTACCTCGAAGAACGGCTGCCAGCATTCGCGCCAGAATCAAGCAGCCACCTGGTTGCCGCTAGTAGTGGGCAACTGACTAAGATCGGTGGATCTAGTACCCTCACTCGCCAACGCCGGACTCGCCGCACGCCAAATATTCCGAGGATTTTATTGGTTGGTATGGGTGGGGCTACCTTTGTCTGGGGTGCAGTCTGGCTGGTAAATGCTGGAATCGGGGCGATAATGGGTACCACATCTTTGTCTCCTAGTGTCATCGCTAGCCCAAGTCCAAGTCCCAGTCCCAGTGTCAATCCAAATCCCCAACCGATCCAGCCGTCCCCCAAACCTCAGTCCCCACCAGCTTTAGTCGGATTAGTTAGCGCAGATGTCGCCCAGCAACTTGTCAAAACATGGTTGAGTGCTAAGACAAAATCGTTGGATCGGGAGTATCAGACGGCTCAATTAAAAGATATTTTGGTAGAGCCAGCTTTATCTACGGCGATCGCGCGATCCCAAACTGCCAAAGTAGATGGGGTACATTGGCAGTATCAGCACCAAAATATTGGGATATCATCGATCTCCCAAGCTAGTCCACAAGCCAATGTAGCTCAGATCCAAGTCCGAGTCAAAGAAGATGCCCGCTACTATCAAGGAGAGCAATTGAATCCGAGCAAATCCTATTCCCAGCAACTATTGGTTGAATATAATCTCGTCCGCCAAAAAGATCGCTGGTACATTAAAGGGATGAGTGTAATCAAATAATTAAACAGCCAACAGTAAATCTTCATGCTCGATCGGCTTATTGATGCTTATACTCCGCTGATTTTTTGGACGGGGTTAGGTATTCTGTCTGTGAGGTTTGTACCCTCTGCTTTCCCATATTGGTTGGGGCGTGGCTTGTATTGGGTTGGTGTCCCGATCGAAATTTTTTCACTCGCCCGCCAAACTACCTTTGACGAACGCGCCCAATTAGCGCCGATGATTACGATTGGCTCGTTAATATTGGGATGGGGACTGGGTTGGTTGAGTCTCCAGATCTGGCACCGAGCGCAGCCAGATATTGCCCCCACCCCAGGACTCAAGGGGAGTCTACTACTATGCTCGATGTTGGGCAATACTGGATTTGTGGGTTTGGCGATCGTCCCATATTTTGTGTCGGCGACAGATTTGAGTTGGGCGGTGCTGTATAGTGTTACTCAAAATGTCTTTGGTACATATGGCTTAGGAGTATTGGTTTCCAGTTATTACAGCCGCAAAGACACTACAACAAATCGGTGGTGGATGCAGCTTCAAGATCTGCTCCGCGTGCCCTCTCTGTGGGGTTTTGCGCTGGGTTCGCTCACGCGGCACCTACCATTCCCGACCGCGATCGAATCGAGCCTTCACGCCTCGATTTGGGTGGTGATTCCAGGGGCTTTTATTTTAATGGGGATTCGATTGAGTCAGATCCAAGGCTGGCAGAGTCTGAAACTCGCGTTGTTACCAGCAATTCTCAAAACAATTGTGATGCCGACGATCGTGGGGATCGCGATGACGATGATGGGCATCAGTGGCGATCCCAGGTTGGGCTTGGTGCTGATGTCGGGAATGCCTTGTGCTTTTGCCGGATTAATTCTCGCTGAGGAGTATCATCTCAATGGTAATCTTGTCGCTAGTAGTATAATTGTAAGCACCCTGATTTTCTTAGTGATGATTCCGGTGTGGTTGTACTTCTATTAGCTCGTGGGCATTGTGGCGATCGGATCGATGATGCTAATCTGGCTCTGAAGTGGTCATTCAAGCACAAAGGAGTATAATCTTGGAACCAACACATCTCAATAATGGTCGAGATCGATCGAAAGGTGGTATTTTTTAGATTAAGTACGATCCTGTTTAGATCGTCATTTTAGGGCGATCGATCGGTATATTCATCGATTCGGAAGACCTACGGATATTGATAAAGTAGTTAATGGCTAATCGCTAAATTTCCTAACATAGCACTATCAACCCGCTACTGAGTACTTATGACTAAAACACAAATCAGCGATTTAATCCCGACTCCACAGTTGACAACAAATACTGTTGCCGCAACAGAGTTACGCCCGTGGGGTTCCTTTACGATCCTCGAAGAGGGTAGAGGACATAAAATTAAGCGGATCGAGGTCAAACCAGGACATCGGCTCAGTCTCCAGATGCACTACCATCGTAGCGAACACTGGATTGTAGTCTGTGGAACCGCAATGGTCACTTGTGACGATCGAGAGGAGATTCTACATAGCAATCAGTCTACTTATGTACCTGCTTGCACCAAGCACCGACTAGAAAATCCAGGTGTCATTCCCTTAGTGATCATCGAAGTTCAAAATGGTGAGTACCTGGGCGAAGATGATATTGTCCGGTTTGAAGATGACTATGCCAGAAATAGCGGCTAGCAGTTTTTTGGTAATTTGCAATCCCTATTGCTCCCTTAATTACGAGGGACTAGGGATATTTAGATAGGATTAGCTAAAAAATGATGGAAATTAGTCAGGCGGCAATTGCAGAGATCGAGAGAATGCAGACAGTACGCCAGCGACTTGACACTAAGTTGCGTGTCGGTTTTGCCAGTGGTGGATGTGAAAATTTCTACTATACTCTCGATCTAGTAGACTCGATCGAGGATAACGATCGAGTCGATCGAGTGGGGGGCATTTCGGTATCGATCGATCCTCAACAATCACCATATTTAGACCATCTGAAATTAGACTATTCCGAAGATCTCATGGGTGGGGGATTCCGATTTGAAAATCCCCTCGCAACTAAAATCTGTGGTTGTGGTAACTCTTTTGCGATGTCGAGTAGTGAATCCGAACGTTGGCAATTGCCGACTTAGGGGTTAAGGGTTAGGCTTTGAGGCTCTAGGCTTCAGGGGTTAGACTTTAGGCTGTAGGCTTTAGGGAAAAGGGGGAAAGGGTGAAAGGGGAATGGGACTGGAAAGGAAATACTCACAGTCCCTCAGTTCCTCAGTTTCCTACTTAGCTCCAAGCTGTGTAGGGCAATTTTGTGGCGGTGACTTTTGTTTGGCTGAGATTAGCGACTAATTGTCCGCAAGCATCCCAGGTACCGTTGGTGAGTTGCTGACGGGAGCCTTCACCGATCGAGACTAAGGTGGTAAACTTGCCACATCTGACTCGTAAGGCGTTGAGATCGACAGTAATTGGGGTGTGAGGATTTTCCCGTAAAATCTCTTGCAGCTCCGTAATGGTGGCTGTATCAGCGTTCAGGCAAGGGATACCCATGGCGACGCAGTTACCGAAGAAGATTTCGGAGAAGCTTTCGCCGATGATTAATTTAATCCCCCATTTAGCTAGGGCTTGGGGTGCGTGTTCGCGACTGGAGCCGCAGCCGAAGTTACTATTGACAACAAGGATGTTTGCGCCTTGGAATTGGGGTAAGTCGAAGGGATGTGTGCCTTTTAGTTGGATTCGATCGTCTTCAAATACACTAGCA
>Ga0209491_10011667_pt1 | contig 10308 bp, 5 predicted proteins | sample BON02_FD_187213 | JGI IMG/M metagenome (GOLD analysis project Ga0209491, IMG submission 187213) | Freshwater microbial communities from Lake Bonney liftoff mats and glacier meltwater in Antarctica - BON-02 (SPAdes) (version 2) | ecosystem: Environmental > Aquatic > Freshwater > Ice > Glacier...
GCGCGCGCCCTCCTGAGCAGGCACGAAGCAAGCATCTTAGCACGCGCATTCCACTTGCACCGCCGATGCGCCTAGCATCGAACCAAGCATCTTAGCACGCGCAGCCCACTTGCATCGCCTATGCGCCTAGCATCTCTAGCGATGGGAACGACGTAAGCCCCTTGGCTCACGCGGCCCGCTTGCGTCGCCAATGTGACCAGCATCTCCAGCAACGGGAACGGCGCGCGCCCTCTTCAGCAGGCACGAAGCAGGCATCTTAGCACGCGCAGTCCACTTTCATCGCCGATGCGCCTAGCATCTCTAGCGATGGGAACGACGTAAGCCCCTCGGCTCACGCGGCCCACTTGCGTCGCCGATGTGACCAGCATCTCCAGCAACGGGAACGGCGCGCGCCCTCTTCAGCAGGCACGAAGCAGGCATCTTAGCACGCGCAGTCCACTTTCATCGCCGATGCGCCTAGCATCTCCAGCGATGGGAACAACGTAAGCCCCTAAGCCCACGCGGCCCACTTTCGTCGCCGATGTGACCAGCATCTCCAGCAACGGGAACGGCGCACGCCCTCTTCAGCAGGCACGAAGCAAGCATCTTAGCACGCGCAGTCCACTTTCATCGCCGATGCGCCTACCATCTCCAACGATGGGAACAACGTAAGCCCCTAAGCCCACGCGGCCCACTTTTGTCGCCGATGCGACCAGCATCTCCAGCAACGGGAACGACGCGAGTCTCTAGCACGCGCAGCGACGCCGACTCGGACGACGACAGCGCCTCGAGCACGCCGCGCCGCCTGCTCCTACAGGCGTCGCGCTTAGTTCAGCTTAAAGCTGCACGACGGCCCACAGCGCTGTATCCCAGAAAGGCGTCTTCACTGGACGCCCGCCGTCGCAAGCCGCGAGACCTCAACAACTGCGGCCAAGCTACGCCAGCTGGGTGAAACCTGGAGACGCAACAGCGGAAGGTGGGCCTCTCTAGCTATGCGCAGCGCGTCCTGAAGCAACTCGCCGCCACGCGAGAGGCCATCAGCGACGTCGTTGTCGATAGAGGACACTCGCGTTGAAGCTGCCGTGACGCCGAGTCGGAGCAGCTCGTCGTTACGCTGCCGCACGAGCTCGTGCATTCCCGGCGCGCGAGATTTGCCGCGGTCAGTGGCGAACTCGGCCGCCTCGTTATCGGTGAACTCAAGCAGGTGCGTAACGAGGAAGCCGATGCTCGCCGCATATGCGAGGAAAGTGAAGGCGGCGAAGTTCATGGTGGCCAGCTCGAGCGCGTTGATGTGCAGGTCGCGCACTTAGTCGTCGGTAATCGGCCGTCGAAGTAGACGAAGGTGTCGCCTATAATCGACCAGCCTCCATAGCCGCTCTCGCCAGGCGAGTCGAGCTCGCGCGACGCGTCCGAATAGTAGACGAGCAGACCTGGTGCGCCCTGCCGCGGGGGCTCGCCGCTGCGTCGCGGCCCTTGCCCGTTCCGCTGCGTGCAGAGCGTCGCGCCTGGTTCAGCTCAAGGCTGCACAGCGGCCCACAGCCGCCTCGCGTCACTTCCTCGGAGCGTCGCGTGTAGCACAGCTCGCCGCTACGCCGCGACCCGTGGCCGTCCCGCTGCGGGCATAGCGTAGCGCCTGGTTCAGCCCAAAGCTGCACGGCGGCCCACAGCCGCCTCGCGTCACTCCACATCGGAGTGTCGCGTGTAGACCAGCAAGCCGCTGCGCGGCGGCCTTTGGCCGTCGTGCTGCGGGCATGGCGTAGCGCTTGGTTCAGCTCAAAGCTGCACGGCGGCCCACAGCCGCCTCGCATCACTCCACTTCGGAGCGTCGCGTGTAGCACGGCTCGCCGCTACGCCGCGGCCCTTGGCCGTCCCGCTGCGGGCATGGCGTAGCGCTTGGTTCAGCTCAAAGCTGCACGGCGGCCCACAGCCGCTCACATCACTCCACCTCGGAGCGTCACGTGTAGCACAACTCGCCGCTGCGCCGCGGCCCTTGGCCGCCTCGCTACGTGCAGCGCATCGCGCAGTCAGCTCGAAGCTGCACGGTGGCCCACAACCGTCCGCGTCACTCCACCTCGGAGCGTCGCGTGCTGCGCTGCTCGCCGCTGTGTCGCGGCCTTTGGCCGTCCAGCTGCGTGAAGAGCGTCGCGCTTAGTTTAGCTCAAAGCTGAACGTCGGCCCACAGCCGCCTCGCGTCACTCCACCTCGGAGCGTCGCGCCTTGCGGAGCTCGCCGCTGCGTCGCGGCTATTGGCCGTCTCGCTGCGTGCATAGCGTCGCGCCTGGTTCAGCTCGAAGCTGCACGGCGGCCCACAGCCGCACCGCGTCTCTCCACCTCGGAGCGTTGCGCCTTGCGCAACTCGCTGTTGCGTCGCGGGACGGCCGTCCCGCTACTTGCAGAGCGTCGCGCCTAATTTAGCTCAAAGCTGCACGTCGGCCCACAGCCGCCTCGCGTCACTCCACCTCGGAGCGTCGCGTGTTGCGCAGCTCGTCGTGCGTCGCGGCCCTTGGCCGTCCAGCTGCGTGCAGAGCGACGCGCCTGGTTCAGCTCAAAGCTGCACAGCGGCCCACAGCCGCCTCGCGTCACTCCACATTGGAGCGTCGCGTGTAGACCAGCAAGCCGCTGCGCGGCGGCCTTTGGCCGTCGTGCTACGGGCATGGCGTAGCGCTTGGTTCAGCTCAAAGCTGCACGGCGGCCCACAGCCGCCTCGCATCACTCCACTTCGGAGCGTCGCGTGTAGCACGGCTCGCCGCTACGCCGCGGCCCTTGGCCTTCCCGCTGCGGGCATGGCGTAGCGCTTGGTTCAGCCTAAAGCTGCACGGCGGCCCACAGCCGCCTCACATCACTCCACCTCGGAGCGTCACGTGTAGCACAACTCGCCGCTGCGCCGCGGCCCTTGGCCTTCCCGCTGCGGGCATAGCGTAGCGCCTGGTTCAGCCCAAAGCTGCACGGCGGCCCACAGCCGCACCGCGTCTCTCCACATCGGAGCGTCGCGTGTAGACCAGCAAGCCGCTGCGCGGCGGCCTGTGGCCGTCGCGCTACGGGCATGGCGTAGCGCTTGGTTCAGCTTAAAGCTGCACGGCGGCCCACAGCCGCCTCGCATCACTCCACTTCGGAGCGTCGCGTGTAGCACGGCTCGCCGCTAAGCCGCGGCCCTTGGCCTTCCCGCTGCGGGCATGGCGTAGCGCTTGGTTCAGCCTAAAGCTGCACGGCGGCCCACAGCCGCCTCACATCACTCCACCTCGGAGCGTCACGTGTAGCACAACTCGCCGCTGCGCCGCGGCCCGTGGCCGTCCCGCTGCGGGCATAGCGTAGCGCCTGGTTCAGCCCACAGCTGCAAGGCGGCCCACAGCCGCCTTGCATCACTCCACCTCGGAAAGACGCGCCTTGTGCAGCTCGCCGCTGCATCGCGGCTCTTGGCGTCCCGCTACGTGCAGCGCGTCGCGCCTAGTTTAGCTCGAAGCTGCACCGTGGCCCACGACCGCCTCGCGTCACCCCTTCAGCGTCGCGTGCTGGGCTGCTCGTCGCTGCGTCGCGGACTTTGGCCGTCCAGCTGCGTGAAGAGCGTCGCGCTCAGTTCAGCTCAAAAGCTGAACGTCGGCCCACAGCCGCCTCGCGTCACTCCACCTCGGAGCGTCGAGCCTTGCGGAGCTCGCCGCTGCGTCGCGGCCTTTGGCCGTGCCGCTGCGTGCATAGCGTCGCGCCTGGTTCAGCTCGAAGCAGCACGGCGGCCCACAGCCGCACCGCGTCTCTCCACCTCGGAGCGTCGCGCCTTGCGCAGCTCGCCGCTGCGTCGCGGGACTTGGCCGTCCCGCTACTTGCAGAGCGTCGCGCCTAATTTAGCTCAAAGCTGCACGTCGGCCCACAGAAGCCTCGCGTCACTCCACCTCGGAGCGTCGCGTGTTGCGCAGCTCGCCGCTGCGTTGCGGCCCTTGGCCGTCCAGATGCGTGCAGAGCGTCGCGCCTGGTTCAGCTCAAAGCTGCACAGCGGCCCACAGGCGCCTCGCGTCACTCCACCTCGGAGCGTCGCGTATGGCCCAGCTCGCCGCTGCGCCGCGGGTCTTGGCCGTCCCGCTGCGGGCATGGCGTAGCGCTTGGTTCAGCCCAAAGCTGCATGGCGGCCCACAGCCGCCTCGCATCACTCCACCTCGGAGCGTCGCATGTAGCGCAGCTCGCCGCCGCGTCGCGGCCCTTGGCCGTCTCGCTGCGGGCATAGCGTAGCGCCTGGTTCAGCCTAAAGCTGCACGGCGGCCCACAGCCGCCTCGCATCACTTCCCCTCGGAGAGTCGCGCCTTGCGCAGCTCGCCGCTGCGTCGCGGCCCTTGGCGTCCCGCTGCGTGCAGCGCGTCGCGCCCAGTTTAGCTCGAAGCTGCACGGTGGCCCACGGCCGCCTCACGCCACTCCACCTCGGAGCGTCGCGAGTTGCGCAGCTCGTCGCTGCGTCGCGGCCTTTGGCCGTCCTGCTGCGTGCATAGCGTCGCGCCTGGTTCGGCTCAGAGCTGCACGGCGGCCCACAGCCGCCTCCCGTCACTCCACCTCAGAGCGTCGCGTGCTGCGCAGCTCGACGCTACGTCGCGGCCCTTGGCCATCCCGCTGCGTGGATAGCGTCGCGCTTAGTTCAGCTCAAAGCTGCACGGCGGCCCACAGCCGCCTCGCGTCACTCCACCTCGGAGCGTCGCGTGCTGCGCAGCTCGCCGCTGCGCCGCGGCCCTTTGCCGTACCGCTGCGTGAAAAGCGTCGCGCCTGGTTCAGCTCAAAGATGCACGTCGGCCCACAGCCGCCTCGCGTCACTCCATCTCGGAGCGTCGCGAGTTGCGCAGCGCCGCTGCGTCGCAGCCCTTGGCCGTCCCGCTGCGTGCATAGCGTCGCGTCTGGTTCAACTCAAAGCTACACTAGCGCCTGGTTCAGCCCAAAGCTGCACGGCGGCCCACAGCCGCATCGCATCACTCCACCTCGGAGAGTCGCGCCTTGCGCAGCTCTCCGCTGCGTCGCGGCCCTTGACGTCCCGCTACGTGCAGCGCGTCGCGCCCAGTTTAGCTCGAAGCTGCACGTCTGCCCACAGCCGCCTCGCGTCACTCTACCTCGGAGCGTCGGGTGTTGCGCAGCTCGCCGCTGCGTCGCGGCCCTTGGCCGTTCCGCTGCGTGCAGAGCGTCGCGCCTGGTTCAGCTCAAAGCTGCACGGCGGCCCACAGCCGCCTCGCGTCACTCCACATCGGAGCGTCGCGTGTAGACCAGCTAGCCGCTGCGCGGCGGCCTTTGGCCGTCGCGCTGCGGGCATGGCGTAGCGCTTGGTTCAGCTCAAAGCTGCACGGCGGCCCACAGCCGCCTCGCGTCACTCCACCTCGGAGCGTCGCGTGCAGCGCAGCTCGCCGCCGCGTCGCGGCTCTTGGCCGTCCCGCTGCGTAAAGAGCGTCGCGCCTGATTCAGCTCGAAGCTGCACGGCGGACGTCCGCCGCCTCGCATCACTCCACCTCGGAGCGTCGCGGCTTGCGCAGCTCGCCGCTGCGTCGCGGGACTTGGTGGTCCCGCTACGTGCAGAGCGTCGCGACTAGTCCAGCCCAGAGCTGCACATCGGTCCGCCGCTGCCACTCCACCTCGGAGCGACGCGCTCTGAGCAGCTCGCCGCTGCGTCGCGGCACTTGGCCGTCCCGTTGCGTGCATAGTGTCGCGCCTGGTTCAGCTCAAAGCTGCACGGCGGCCCACAGCCGCCTCGCATCACTCCACTTCGGAGCGTCGCGCCTTGCGCAGCTCGTCGCTGCGTCGCGGCTCTTGGCCGTCCTGCTGCGTGCATAGCGTCGCGCCTGGTTCAGTTCAAAGCTGCACAGCGGCCCACAGCCGTCTCGCGTCACTCCACCTCGGAGCGTCGCGCCTTGCGCAGCTCGCCGATGCGTCGCGGCACTTGGCCGTCCCGATGCGTGCACAGTGTCGCGCCTGGTTCGGCTCAAAGCTGCACGGCGGCCCACCGCCGCCTCGCGTCACTCAACCTCAGAGCGTGGCGCCTTGCGCCTCGCCGCTGCGTCGCGAGACTATTGTCCCGCTGCGTGCATGGCGTCGCGCCTGGTCCAGCTCAAAGCTGTACGGCGGCCCACAGCCGCCTCGCGTCACTCCACCTCGGAGCGTCGCGCCTTGCGCAGCTCGCCGCTGCGTCGCGGGACTTTGCCGTCCCGCTACGTGCGGAGCTTCGCGCCTAGTTCAGCTCAAAGCTGCATGGCGGCCCACAGCCGCATCGCGTCACTCCACCTCGGAGCGTCGCGTGTTGCGCAGCTCGCCGCTGCGTCGCGGCCCTTGGCCGTCCCGCTGCGTGAAGAGCGTCGCGCTTAGTTCAGTTAAAAGCTGAACGTCGGCCCACAGCGCTCGCGTCACTCCACCTCGGAGCGTCGCGCCTTGCGCAGCTCGCCGCTGCGTCGCGGCTATTGGCCGTCCCGCTGCGTGCATAGCGTCGTGCCTGGTTCAGCTCGAAGCTGCACGGCGGCCCACAGCCGCACCGCGTCTCTCCACCTCGGAGCGTCGCGCCTTGCGCAGCTCGCAGCTGCGTCGCGGGACGGCCGTCCCGCTACTTGCAGAGTGTCGCGCCTAATTTAGCTCAAAGCTGCACGGCGGCTCACAACCGCCTCGCGTCTCTCCACCTCGGAGCGTCGCGCCTTGCGCAACTCGCCGCTGCGTTGCGGGATTTGGCCGTCCTGCTACGTGCAGAGCCTCACTTCGAGCCGCGCGCTCTGTTCAGCCTCGAGCTGCTTGGCGGCCCCTTGGACGCCGCGCGCTGCTGGATTCAGAGAACGCGCCGATGGAACAGAGCCGCGCATCTTCGACCGCACCGTGCGGATCGCAGCCGCAATTAGCTGTTGCGCGCCACACTGAAAGCCGCGCTCCCAACGCAGCATCCTGTTGCTTTGCCGCCATCGGTCGCCGCGCGCCGCTCGAGGAAGGCCGCGCGGCGGGCATCAGTAGTTGATCAGCCGCAATCTGCTGCCTTGCGCTACTCACTGAGAGCTGCGCGCCGCAATCGGCTGCCGTCGTGCGTCACTTATTGAGAGCTGCGCGTCTTGCGCAGCACCATGCTGATCAGCCGCAATCGGATGCAGCGCGCCATTCGCCGAGACTGCATGTCTTCCGCAGCAACCCGCTGCTTGGCCGCCATCGGTTGTCTCATGCCGCTCGCCTGGAGGTGCGCATCGTGCGCGCCACCTTCTTGCTCAGCCGCTAACTGGCCGCAACAACAGGGACGGCGAGCTCGTTCGCCGACGCGGCCCACTCCTGGCCCATCATCAATCGGCTGCCGCGCGCCACTCGCCGAAGGTCGCGCGTTGTCCGCAGCGATCCGCTGCCCGCCGCTCTCAGCTGTCTTCTGCCGCTCGACTGGAGGTGCGCATCTTGCCCACCTTCTTGCTCAGCGACTGCCTGGCCGCAACCGCAGCGCAGGCGCGGCCCAGTCCTGGCCCATCGACCCCGTGAGAGAACGTCCATGGGCGCTGAGGAGAGAACGTCCATGGGCGCTGAGGACGGGCGGAGGGATCACAGATGCGAATCTCAGCGAAGGGATGGCGATCGGCGAAGAAATTTCGCCAAACGCCCGCCGTGAATTCACAGCATCTATAAATAGCTGCTGTAATATTCACAGGATCTATAAATAACTGCTGTGAATATTCACAGCATCTATAAATAGCTGTGACGGCGTCTCAATCGATAACTGATCACGGGGGTACCTGGGAGTAGAGATAAACTCAACTGCTCCCTCGGTGCCTCCGCGCGTGACCCCCCCCGTCAGCAGAGCGACTGAAGCAAGGCGTTGTTCAGACCAGCAGGCCGCGCTTGCTCTCGGGCTTGACGGCGCCTTCCGAGAGTGCGCCAGCGGCCTCGTCGCCGGGCGGGCGGCCCGTCGAGAGCGCGCTAGCGGCCGCGTGGCCGAGCTGGCCGCGCTTGCTCTCGTGCTTGATGCCTGCCGAGAGCGCGTCAGCGGCATCGTCGCCGAGTTGGTGGTCCGTCGAGAGCGCGCCAGCGGCCGCGTAGCCGAGCAGGCCGCGCTTGCTCTCGGGCTTGATGGCGCCTGCCGGGCCTCGTCGCCGGGCGGGCGGCCCGTTGTCGACGGCCTCGTCGCCGGGCGGGCGGCCCGTCAAAATACGCCAGCGGCCGCGTGGTTGAGCAGGCCGCGCATGCTTTCGAGCTTGATCGCGCCTCCTGAGAGCGCATCAACGGCCTCGTCGCCGGACGGGCGGCCCGTCGAGAGTGCGCCAGCGGCCGCGTGGCCGAGCAGGCCGCGCTTGCTCTCTGGCTGGATGGCGCCTGGCAAGAGCGCGTCAGCGGCCTCATGGCCGGGCGGGCGGCCCGTGCTCTCGAGCTTGATGGCGCCTGCCGAGAGCGCGCCAGCGGCCGCGTGGCCGAGCAGGCCGCGCTTGCTCTCGGGCTTGATGACGCCTGCCGAGAACGCATCAGCGGCCTCGTCGCCGGCGGGCGGCCCGTCGAGAATGCGCCAGCAGCCGCGTGGCCGAGCAGGCCGCGCTTACTCTCGGGCTTGATTGCGCCTGCCGAGAGATCATCGACGGCCTTGTCGCCGGGCGGGCGGCCCGTCGAGAGCGCGCCAGCAACCGCGTGGCCGAGCAGGCCGTGGGTCGTGGGCGTCGGTTGTCGGTCGTCGACTAGGTCGTCGGTCATCGGTCGTCCGTCGTGGGTCGTGGGTCGTGGTGGGTCGTGGGTCGTGGTCGTGGGACGCGGGTCGTGAGTCGTGGTCGTGGTCATGGTCGTGTGTCGTGGGTCGCGGGTCGAGGGTCGTGGGTCGTGGGCGGTGGGTCGTGGTCGTGGGGTGGGTCGTGGGTTGTGGTCGTGGTCGTGGATGTGGTCGTGGGTCGTAGGTCGTGGGTCGTGGGTGGTGGGCCGTGGTCATGGGTCGTGGGTGGTGGGTTGTGGTCGTGGTCGTGGACGTCGGTCGAGGTTGTGGGTCGTGGGTCATGGGACGTGGGTGGTGGATGTTGGGTCGTGGTCGTGGGTCGTGGGTCGTGGGTAATGGGTCATGTGGGTCGGGTCGGGTTTCGTAGGTCGTGGGTCGTGGGTCGTGGATCGTGGGTCGCGGGTCGTGGTTTGTGGTCATAGGTCGTGGGACGTAGGTTGTGGGGCGTGGGTGGTGGTCGTCTGTCATCGATCGTCGACGAGGTCGTCGGTCGCTGGTTGTCGGGATAGTGAGTCGTGGGTGGTCGTCGGTCATCGGCGAGGTCGTCGGTCGTGGGTCGTGGGTCGTGCGTCGTACGTCGTGGGTCGTGGGCGGTGGTTTGTGGGTCGTGGGCGCGTTGTTTGTTGGTCGTCGACGAGGTCGTCGGTCTTGGGTGGTGGGTGGTGGGTTGGGTTGTGGGACGTGGGTGCGACCCACGAACCACGACCCTCATCGACGACCGATGACTGCCCACGACTCACGACGACCGACGACCGACGACTTCGTCGACGATCGACGACCCACAACCACCACCCACGATTGCCCAGGTCCCACGACACACGACCACGACCAGACGACAACGACTACGACCACGACCCACAACCCAAGACTCACGACCCACAACCACGACCTACGACCCACGACCCATGGGTCGTGGGTGTCGGTCGTCGGTCGTCAACTAGGTCGTCGGTTGCCGGTCGTTTGTCGTGGGTCGTGGGTAGTGGTGGATCATGGGACGTGGTCGTGGGACGTGGGTCGTGGGTCGTGGTCGTGGTCGTTGTCGTGGGTCGTGGGTCGTGGGTCGAGGGTCGTGGGTCTTGGATCGTGGGTCTTGGTCGCGGTCGTGGTCGTCTGGTCGCGGTTGTGGGTCGTGGGGACGTGGGTCGTGGGTCGTGGGTGGTGGTGGACGGTCGTCGATTGTCGACGAGGTGGTCGGTTGTTGGTCATCGGTCGTGGGTCGTGAGTGTGGCCAGTGGTCGGCCGACGACGAGGTCGTCGGTCGGTCGGTCGTGGGTCGAGGGTCGTGGGTCTTGGATCGTGGGTCTTGGTCGTGGTCGTGGTCGTCTGGTCGCGGTTGTGGGTCATGGGGACGTGGGTCGTGGGTCGTGGGTGGTGGTGGTCGGTCGTCGATTGTCGACGAGGTGGTCGGTTGTTGGTCGTTGGTAGTGGGTCATGAGTGTGGGCAGTGGTCGGTCATCGACGAGGTCGTCGGTCGGTCGGTCGTGGGTCGTGGGTCATGGGTTGTGGGTCTTGGGTCGTGGGTCGTGGGTTGTGGGTCGTTGGTCGTTGGTCGTGGGTCGTGGGTCGTGGTTGTGGTCGTGGACGTTGGTCGTGGTCGTGAATCGTGGTTCATGGGACTGGGTGGTGGATGTTGGGTGGTGGTCGTGGGTCGTGGGTCGTGGGTAATGGGT
>Ga0209491_10011668_pt1 | contig 10308 bp, 9 predicted proteins | sample BON02_FD_187213 | JGI IMG/M metagenome (GOLD analysis project Ga0209491, IMG submission 187213) | Freshwater microbial communities from Lake Bonney liftoff mats and glacier meltwater in Antarctica - BON-02 (SPAdes) (version 2) | ecosystem: Environmental > Aquatic > Freshwater > Ice > Glacier...
CAGCGTCAGACCCGAGGCGGCGAGGTTCAGCCCGTCCAGTGCTGGCGCTCGACCCGTCGCGGCCAAAAGCCAGTCGAACCGCTCTTCGCGCGTGGCGTCACGCTCGCGGAACCTCACCACCACAGTGTCGCCCTCGCGGGTGATCCCTTGCACGTCGGCGTCCGGGTCCAAGGGCAGATCGGCACCGATCGCTGCGGCGGCGGCATCGCGCACTGCCGGATCCGACAGTGGGCCGACGCCCCCGCCCTTGCCGAACAACCGCACGCGCACGCCCAGCCGGTGCAGCGCCTGAGCCAGCTCCAGCCCAAGAGCCCCGCCGCCGAACACTGCGACCGCCTCTGGCAGATCGGCCCAGCCAAACACGTCGTCATTGACGATCAGCCGGTCGCCAACCGCGTCGAAAACGTCCGGGCGGACCGGGACCGTACCGGTGGCAATGACGATGCGCGCGGCGCGCACGGCCTCGCCGGTGTCGAGCCGAAGGGTGTTCGGACCCTCGAACCGCGCGCATCCCCTGAGGCGGTGGGACGGATCGAACCCCTCCACCGTCTCGAGCACGAAACCGACGAAACGGTCGCGCTCTCGCCGCACCCGCTCCATCACCTCGACCCCGTCGATGCGCGGCGCGCTGGCGTGGACGCCAAAACCGGCAGCCCCGCACACCGCCTCCGCCGCCTCGGCCGCGGCGATCAGCAGCTTCGAGGGCATGCAGCCGACGCGGGCGCAGGTGGTGCCGTAGGGTCCGCCCTCGATGAGCACCAGCCGATCGGTATGCTTGAGCGCTGCGCGATAGGCAACCATGCCCGCCGTGCCCGCGCCGATGATGGCGACGTCAACCTCGCGCATGGCTCTGTTCATCCACAAGCCGTGGCTGACCACCATGCTTTGGCTGGTCTGCGCGCTTCCGGTAAATGAGGGCGCCGCCAATGATGACGCATCTTTTGCCAGCGAGATTCATGGTGACGTCGTCCTTTCGATAGTTACCGATCAGAAACGCGCCGGGAAGCGGTAACCCGCCCGGCGCGTCAGTTACGGGCATCATTGACGCTTCAGGCAGCCAGACGGCCACGAATCGGATAGTCGTTGTCGCGGATGAACTTCAGCCCCTTGGCAAGGCCGGCGAGATCCGGTCTTGCGAACGGTGCGTTGGAGATGTCCACCACCTGCAGCAACCCCTCGGCGTTGATCACGAACACGCCCGGCTCGGCGAACGGACGGTCGGTCTCCTTTTCCGAGCGCGGCTCCGAGACATAGAGGCCGAGCATCCGCATCTGATCGACGGTCAGGTCATAGCCGACCGGGAACGACACGCCGATCTCGTCGGTGAAGCTGCGGGCGCGATCTTCCGGGTCGCCGGATACCGCGACGACGCCGACCCCGGCCGTGGCGAACTCGGGCGCTACACGCTCGAGTTCCGCAAGGTAGGTCTTGCAGATCGGGCAGTGCTTGCCGCGGTAAACCACCACCATCTGCCAGTCGTGATCGTCCACGGGCGTGCCCAGCGTCAGCGTATCGCCGCCGAGGCGCGGCACGGTGATTTCGGGAAGGCGTTCTCCGGATTTAAGTTTATCCGCCATGTTCGTTTCCTCTTTCGTGTTGAAGTTGATCAACGCAGCTTTTCCGTTACACCGCTTGCAGCACTTCAACTGCCTCTCGGGTGGTCCAGACCTTGCTGGCGATGAAGTTGAAGTTGATGACGGCGGCTTGGTACCCGTCACCAAGATCCGGATCGATGGCGGCTGCGGTTGCGTCTGAGACGACGAACACCTCGAATCCCTGTTCGACCAAGTCGCGCATGTGCGACTCAACGCACAGGTTCGCCGACATCCCGGCCAGAACGACCTTACTGATCCCGTGTTTACGCATCTGCAGCGCCAGGTCGTTGTTCTGGGGCCCGTAGACCTTGTGAGGACTGACCACGATAACGTTGCTATCGGTCAGCAGCGGCTTCAGCCGCTCCAGCCAGTCAGCTCCAGATCCGTCGAATCCGGACAGCTCCAGCGGACCACTGCGGGCAAACATGCCAATCTCGTGCATCTTTTGCTCGAGGGTGCCGCCAAACTGCCACTCCTTGTCGGCTGGATAGTAGTAGTGCGGAGACACGAAAGTCCGGTAGCCACCGTCTCGCGCGGCGGTCAACAAGGTCTCGAGATTGGCGATCGTGTTATTCTTGCGAACGCTGTCGCCTACCAGAGCCCAAGCAGCACCGTCTTCGCTGAGGAAATCGTTTTGGGGATCGGTCACGACCAATGCGGTGGTTTTGTTGTCGATGTTCATCTTTGGATCCTATGAGCTGAGGCAAGGGGCCGGGTTTGCGGGCGGCAGTGCCATGGAAGAGTTGGGTGACCTGCCGGTGACGCCGAGAGTGCGGCGAGGACGTCGTCCACCTTGATCACGCCGTTGCCGACCAGCTGGAGCTCCGTCGCGTTCCTGGTGTCGTCTTGGATCAAGGTGTTTCTCCAATGTCGTTGTGCGCATCTGCAGCGCTTTTTCAGAATTCTGGCTTAGACTTCCGCGTCTTCTAGCGGTTCTGTCATGCGTGAGGATGTGGCGCGCCTCGTTCGCTGCGGGCAAGTGCGAGGTACGCCCATGCGAGGACGGCGCCGAAAGCGACGTGGCTGATGATCGAGATCCAGTTTCGCGCCATTGCAAACCACGGAAACAGGATTGCGGCCACCGGATAGAAGTTGACGAGATATACCAACAAGCCGAAAGCCCCGCCGAGCACAACCGCCGCACCGGCGCTGAGACGCCAACGCGACAGGACCCAAGCGAACACGACAGCGAGCAAGATGGATAGAATGACATGCACGACCATGGCCACCATCATGATCATGACATCGAAGGTCGCCGGTGGTGGCAGAACGCCTTCTCCCATGACCATTGCCGCCATCATCCGCGGCGGGCCCCAAGGGCTCCCGCTTGTAACGGCTACTAGGATCATCTCCATCATCATGAAGACGACGCCAGCGATCAGACCGGCCAAGATTGCAGCCTTCCAGTCCACTCGCCCATGTAAAGTCGCTGTTTGCTGGATCATTATGTATTCCCGTGGATTAATTTTTGTGTCTCTCGCAAGTCACTACAAATCAAACGCACTCATCATCTGTAAGTTCCTCTTGCTCGGCACGGAACGAGATCGCCATCGTTCACGTTTCAGGATGGGTCTGACTGGGGCTGATAACCCCGAAACCAGAACTACGACTGGCACGCAGAGGCCTGCATAAACTCTGGGAGCCGAGTCGCCGAGCCGTACCGGCAATGGGACGGGCGCTGGCCAAGTGGAGGCGCTCCGGGGTGAGTTCGCCGTCGATCCAGAAGCGTGGATGGCGCTGGTGCGAAGGCGTACTTTTATGGCATGTCACAACCAGCGCGATACTGTATGAAATTGTGAAATGATTTGATGACAAACGAAATCCCGGAGTGAGCGACGTCATGACCCTAAGTGAGAAACAAGCTGCCTTGTGCGCGGAGAACAAGACCGACTTCTCCGATCTGCGCGCCATGTTCTTCAACTGCACGCTGAAGCACCCCGACCAGGCTTCGCACACCGCCCTGCTGATGGGCACTTCGGCTGAGATCATGCGCAAGAGCGGCGTTGCCGTGGAAGACGTCCGAATGACCGCGCATACCATCGCCTTCGGCGTGCAGCCCGACATGCGCGAGCACGGCTGGGACCATGACGACTGGCCCGATCTGTGGCGCAAGGTCGAGGAGGCCGACATCCTCGTCATCGGCACGCCGATCTGGCTGGGCGAGCAATCCTCGGTCTGCCGACTGCTGATCGAACGACTTTACGCCATGTCCGGCCTGCTGAACGACAAGGGGCAATCCATCTTCTACGGCAAGACTGGGGGCGTTGTGGTCACCGGCAACGAGGACGGGGTAAAGCATGTGGCGATGAGTGTGCTCTATTCGCTGTCGCATCTGGGCTACGCGATCCCGCCGCAGGCCGATTGCGGCTGGATCGGCGAGGCCGGGCCCGGACCGAGCTATGGCGACGACGGCGCGGGCTTCGACAACGAGTTCACGCAGCGCAACACCACGATCATGACCTGGAACCTGATGCACATGGCGCGAATGCTGAAGGATGTCGACGGCCTTCCCAATCATGGCAACGACCGCAATGCATGGTCAGCAGGCTGCCGCTTCGATTTTGAGAACCCCGAGCACAGGAGCTGATATCGCGAGTACGCTGCTGGCTATAAGGGCATGTGAAACTCCGGCTTCTATCGGTTCCAGACGCGGTCCCTTTACGGAAATTCTCTGCGAGTGCGAAGTCTCATGATTCGATTGGTCAAAGCTGACATCGAAGCGTCTCTGCGCGACCCTTGAAGTTGATTTCCGCCTAATCCGCCGTTACGTCTGGATCTATACTCAGCAGACGGCGCGATCAGGCTTGGACAGCAAGACGCCCTTCAAACGATAGAAGCTTGGCAAAAACTCAGTCCGGGACTGTCCAAGAAGCAGCCAAACTACCTTTCGGGATGTAAGACGTACCTTTCATCACACCATCTGGAATGAATATTCTGAATATGTCTTAATCTTGGGAAGAATGTCCGCGTGATGCGGCAAACAACAGAGAGGTCGACATGTTCAGAACCAAGCTCCCCACAGCCGCACTTGCTGTGAGCGCGACGATGCTTTGTGCGCTGCCCGCCAAAGCTGAGACCTTCCGCTGGGCCGGAACGACGGACCCACAGACAATGGACCCCCACGCAGTAAACGCCACGCCGGAGCTTTCATTTCTGAACAATGTCTACGAGGGCCTTGTTCGGCGTGGGCCGGACATGGGCGTTCAGCCATCGCTGGCTACATCGTGGGAAGCGCTTCCCGATGGTGCCGGTTGGCGTTTCTCCTTGCGCGAAAACGTGACGTTTCACGACGGCGCGGCCTTCAATGCTGACGACGTTGTCTTCTCCTACGAACGCGCAATCTCGGAGCCGTCCGATGTAAAGTCGTGGTTTGCCAATGTCGCCGAAGTTGTGAAGGTCGACGACAATACCGTTGATTTCTTGACGTCTGCACCGGATCCGCTTTTCCCGGGCTCGATCGCGAACTTCATGATCCTCGACGCGGAGTGGGCAGCCGCGAATGACGCCGAGGTCCCAGCGCGTGACGCGGAAAACCACGCCACCCGAAACACCAATGGCACCGGCCCCTTTGTCCTGACGTCTCGTGATCCTGGCATCCGCACCGACCTTTCCCCGAACGAGACGTGGTGGGATACGGCCGAGCACAAATTGTCCGAGGCGATCTTCACCCCGATCGGCAATCCCGCTACCGGACTTGCCGCACTGTTGTCTGGCGAGATCGATTTCATTTCGCCGATCCCGCTCCAGGACGTGGAGCAGGTGGAAAGCCGCGAAGGCTTCAAGGTCCTGACCGGGCTGGAGACGCGGGTGATCATGCTGGGGTTCGGTCACGACCATGACGTGCTTCGCTATTCCGACGAGACCACCGATGAGAACCCGTTTCTTGATGTGCGGGTGCGCCAGGCGGTGGCCCAAGCGATCGACGTCGATACGATTAACCGGGTCATCATGCGCGGGGCTGCGGAACCGGCCAGTCAGCTTCTTCCCGAGGGCCTTTCGGGTTTCTCCGACGAACACGCCATGCGTCCGGAGTTTGACCCAGAAGCGGCACAGGCGCTGCTGGCAGAGGCAGGCTATCCTGACGGGTTTTCGTTCGGCTTGATGTGCCCCAACGACCGCTACATCAACGACGAGGCCGTATGCCGCGCCGTGGCGTCCATGCTGGCACGTATCGGCGTTGAGGCAAATGTGAACGCGATGCCGGTGCGTGGCTATTGGGATGAGTTGCGGGCCGACAACTTCGACATGTATTTGCTGGGCTGGTCGCCTGGCACTTTTGATGCCGAGCATCCGATCCGCTTTCTGACGCATACGCCGACCGAACGTCTGGGAACCTGGAATTTCGGTGGCTATTCCAGCCCGCGCATCGACGAAATGCTCGCCCCGATCCAACAGGAGCTGGACCCCGAGGCCCGTCAGGCCATGCTGGAAGAGGTGGCAGGCATCCTTCAGAATGACGTCGCTTATGTCCCGCTTTACACCGAGCCGCTGATCTGGGCGATGCAGGAGAATATCGACGTCGTGCAGCGGCCCGACAATTTCTTCATGCTGCGTTGGGTCGACGTGAACTGATCCGCAGGAGAGCGAGATGGCGGGGTTCATACTGAAGCGGCTAGTGCAGTCCATCTTCGTGATGCTGGCCGTGGCATTCCTCGCCTTTTCGCTTTTTCGTTTTGTCGGCGACCCGATCAGCCAAATGACTGGGATCGAGACCACGGCGGCGGATCAGGAACGACTGCGCGAAGAACTGGGCCTCAACGACCCGTTCTTCAAGCAGTTTGCCCGTTTCACCGGCGACATTTTGCATGGTGATTTCGGGTATTCGTTCCGCACACGCGAACCCATCGGAGACATGTTGCTGACACGACTTCCAGCCACCTTGGAACTGGGCACGGTCGCTTTGTTGATCTCACTGATCGTAGGGATTCCTGCGGGTATCTACACGGCGCTCAACCCGCGAGGGGTCATGAGCCAGTCAATCCTGATCGGCACATTGATCGGCGTTTCGATCCCGACCTTCGTCATCGGCATTCTGCTGATATTTCTCTTCGGGGTGCAGCTTGGCTGGCTGCCAACATACGGGCGCGGTGGCACGGTCGAGATTGGCTGGTGGCGGTCCTCGCTCTTCACGATTGAAGGCTGGCGGTCGCTTGTCCTGCCAGCGCTGACGCTGGGCCTGTTCCAGCTCACCTTGACCATGCGTCTGGTGCGCGCCCAAATGATGGAGGTCATGCGGACAGATCACATCCGTTTCGCCATCGCGCGCGGCGTGCCGTGGCGTAGCATCCGCTATCGCCACGCCTTGTCCAACACCATGATCCCAGTCATCACCATCATCGGCTTGCAGTTCGGCGGCGTGATCGCGTTTTCGATCGTCACGGAAAGCGTTTTTCAGTGGCCAGGTATGGGGCTGCTCTTTCTTGAATCCATCCGGTTCGTCGATATTCCGGTCATGAGCGTGTATCTAGTGGTGATCGCCTTTTTCTTCGTGTTGGTGAACCTTCTGGTCGATCTGCTGTATTTCGCGATCGACCCGCGGCTACGCGTCCGGGAAAGCACCTGATGCTGAGACGCCTTGTTCGCTCCGAAGGGGTCTGGCTCTTTTCGCGCAGCCCAGCTGCAATACTCGCCGCCCTCGTCACCGTGGCGATCGTGGCGGGTGCACTCTTCGCCCCATGGATCGCGCCCACCGACCCCTACGACCTTTCGTCCTTTTCGCTGATCGACGGGTTGTTGCCACCCATCTGGGAGGATGGCTCCGATGCGCGCTTCTTGCTTGGCACCGACGACCAAGGGCGCGACATGCTGTCGTCCATCCTCTATGGCGCGCGACTGTCTCTGGGGATCGCGGCCATCGCAATGGCCGTGGCTCTTGTGCTTGGCTTGGGCCTTGGACTGGCTGCGGGGTATTTCGGCGGGCGCCTTGATGCGATCGTGATGCGCATCGCTGACGTTCAGCTTGCCCTTCCCGCTATCCTCACCGCGCTGCTGATCGACGGCATTTCACGGGGTATTCTTCCGCGCGAGCTACACGATGATCTGCGGCTGGCGGTCATCACCCTTGCCATTGCGCTATCGCTTTGGGTCAATTTCGCACGCACGGCGCGGGCGTCGGTTTTCGTTGAGCGCAACAAGGACTACGTATCGGCCGCGATCATGATGGGGCAACACCCCGTCCGGATCATGCTGCGCCATATCCTGCCCAACATCGTCGGGCCTTTGCTCGTCATCGCGACCGTCGACCTTGCTTCAGCAATTCTGCTGGAGGCAACATTGTCATTCCTGGGTGTGGGCCTTCCAGCCGATTCACCGTCGCTTGGCACGCTGATCCGGATCGGAATGCAGTATCTGCTTTCCGGCGAATGGTGGATTTTGTGGATCCCGACGGTGTTTCTTGTCGTGCTCGTCGTCGCGATCAACCTTTTGGGTGATTTCCTGCGCGATCTTTTCAATCCGAGCCTCCGCTGATGTTGACCGTCGAGAACCTGTCCGTGCGGTTTCGCGACCGGTATGGAACGACGCTGGCTGTCGAGGACGTGTCGTTTGACGTGCGCCCGTCCGAGATTCACGGATTGGTAGGTGAATCCGGTGCAGGAAAGTCCACCATCGGGGCCGCGATCATGGGCCTCTTGCCAGCCGCAGGCGAAGTCGCGTCGGGTCGCATGATGCTGGGCGACACCGATCTTCGCGCGCTGTCCCCTGCCGAGGCGCATCGCATCCGCGGCAAGCGGATCTCGATGATTTTCCAAGACCCGCAGACCAGCCTCAATCCGCTGATGACGATTGAAGATCAGTTGATCGAGACAATCCTCGCGCATGAAAAGATGCGTCCAGATGCAGCGCGGGCGCGTGCCATCGACCTGTTGGAAGAGATTGGGATCGCCAATGCGGCAACCCGTATCCGGGCCTATCCGCATCAGTTTTCCGGTGGGATGCGGCAACGCGTCGTGATTGCGCTGGCGCTGTGCACCAACCCGGAACTGATCATCGCGGACGAGCCGACAACAGCGCTCGACGTGGCGGTGCAGGCGCAGGTTCTGGAGTTGATCCAGAAGCTTGCCAGAACACGGAATGTTGGATTCATTCTGATTACCCACGACATCGGTGTGATTACTCAGGTCTCGGACACGGTGACGGTGCTGCGCGCGGGCCGCGTGATGGAACAGGGACAGACGCGGCGTGTGCTCGGGCAGCCCGAACATCCCTATACCCAAGCCCTGATGGCCGCCGTGCCGCCCCTAGACCGCAAGCTCGACCGCTTCCGTCTGCCCTCAGTCGAAGGGGAAGAGGTTGATGCAGACGACACCGCACAGGCGAAAGAAGCCGAAGACTGGCTCATGTCCGGGATCGGGAGTGGTGGACCATCGCTCGACTTGCAGGACATTACCGTGCGCTTTCGTGGCGAACGGACGGGCATGTTCGGCCCACGCGAGGATTTCGTAGCGCTGGACGGAGTCTCGCTCTCGATCAATCCCGGCTCCGTCATGGGTTTGGTAGGCGAAAGCGGATCGGGGAAATCTACACTTGCCAAAGTAGTCGCAGCTCTGGTGCAGCCAGCGAGCGGCCAGATGCGGCTGGACGGTGACCCATTGCAGCCCTTGCGGACAAGGCGCAGAGACGACCCGTCGCGACGACTGATTCAGATGGTCTTTCAGGATCCGTATTCCAGCCTGAACTCCCGACATCGCGTGATCGACATCCTGACCGAACCGCTCTGGCTCTTCGATCTCGAAAAAGACCAGGCGCGCCGCAAACGGCTGGTGAAAGCCATGCTCGCCCTCGTCGGCTTGCCCGCTCGGTCGCTTGATCGCTATCCGCATCAGTTTTCAGGGGGCCAGCGTCAGCGGATCGCTGTCGCGCGGGCTCTACTGTCGCGGCCGGGGTTGTTAATTTGCGACGAACCAACCAGCGCGCTAGATGTGTCAATACAGGCGCAGGTGCTTAACTTGCTCAAGAACCTCCAGACGCGCTTTGGCCTGACCACACTGTTTATCAGCCATGATCTTGCAGTGGTGCGCCAGATGTCAGACGACATCGCCGTCTTGAAGGATGGAAAGCTTGTCGAGACAGGTCCGTCCGAGGCTTTTTACGCCAGACCAACGGCCGCCTACTCCCGCGATCTTCTGGCACGCACGCCAGCTGTCAGGTTCGATAAGCCCACGACGTGACAGTTCACATTCTGGCGAGGGAGAACGGCTGTGCTTGTCAGCGGTCCTCAGACCACAGAGCCTCAAAACATGAATATAAAATACTCATCATTCGGCGCAAACTCAAAGAACGGGGTGTGTCACCGGCTGCTATTGGCGCTGATGCTGTTGCCGTTGGTATCGATTCTGACGGCATCGGTCGCGATGGCACAATCCGACCGTTTTGAAAGCAGTTGGCCGAATACAGATTTCTCACAAGCAACGGTCGACTTTGGGGAGGTGATCTCCGGCGGCCCACCCCGCGATGGGATTCCAGCAATCCTCGATCCGACCTTCATGCCTGCTTTCGACGAGATGCGGCTGGAAGATCGCGAGCCGGTGCTGACCGGCCTTGTTGCACGGACCCTGCCGACCCTGTTAGGATCGTGCTTTCCTGATTGATCGGGCACAACTGATGCCGCACAAATTCAATGACGCGCGGCGTCACAAGTTTGAGAAGAAGCGGTATCGGATTTCGAACTGGCCGCAGTATAATGAAAGCCTGCGCCAGCGCGGCGATGTAACGG
>Ga0209491_10011674_pt1 | contig 10305 bp, 15 predicted proteins | sample BON02_FD_187213 | JGI IMG/M metagenome (GOLD analysis project Ga0209491, IMG submission 187213) | Freshwater microbial communities from Lake Bonney liftoff mats and glacier meltwater in Antarctica - BON-02 (SPAdes) (version 2) | ecosystem: Environmental > Aquatic > Freshwater > Ice > Glacier...
TGTGTAGGTATGTAGGGGTTGGGTAGGTATGTAATGTTTTGTAGGTTTTCAGGGGTAGGTATGTAGAGTAGGTATGTAGAGGTAAGGTAGGTATGTAGGGTGTTGGGCGTTTGTAGGGTTGTGTAGGGTAGGGATGTATGCAGGTGCACAGAGTATATGGTGTGTAAAAATGCAGTAATTTAGACTATGCAAGCGTATGTTCGTTACAGGTATGTAGACAGCGAATGTGTTCGTGCGATCTCTTTTCCTCGGCTTATATTATCAAATCCTCTCTTCAGCCCATCGGCTCCTCTTAAATATACATAGAATATATACGACAACTCTTCTGCCCCTAGCGTCCACGCAAGCGGAGCTCGCGGGAGAAAACCACTCATGTGATGGCCGCGCTCTAGGGGTACCGGCTCACTGCGCTTCACGTCACAAGCATTCTCCCTGATGTTGTCTTCCTCCTTGATCCTTGCTTCTTGCTTTTGCCCAAAATAAGGTTCAAGTCATAGGTTGTGCTCAAAACTAATGTGTTTTTTCGACGGTTTAGCTTCACGATGATTCGTGACTCATGGCCCATTTGGAGTCCATCACTAATTCCTACCTCATGCATACACACTCTGATATAAATAAACTTTCCAGAAATCCTCGTTCTCTACTACCTCCTTGACCTGACATACCAAACTTTCCAGTGTCCTTCGCTCTTTATTACTTCCTCAACCTGCTATTGCTGTCTTGTCAAATGCTTGCCCTATCCAACCCTACCCAATGTATCGTGTGGCTCATGTGTGTGTGTGGTGAATTTGTCCTTGTGTGTGTGTGTTTTTGTGTGTATGACAGAGAGATAGTGGGTGTGTGTGAGTGTGTGTGTGTCGTGTGTATGTGTGTTTGTGTGTAAGAGTATGTGTGTATTTGTGTGTATGTGTGGATGTGTAGGAACGCACCCAAATAAGAAAACAAAAGTGCAGATTCTCAAGAGCTCATTTTTCAGGTGGGCTCATGTGAATCTTAGCGTAAATAGGTGTGGTTCATATTTAATCTATGTCTTACATTCTGTTGTGTATATCTGTGCTCACATGCCGACTTGTTTGACTTTATGTGAGTATAGGTATACAGGAGATAACTTTCCCCCTTACATAAGAGGCTTCGAGCATTTAACTACCAGCTACTTGAATACGCCTTGCCATCGGCACCGCCAAGCATTACGGCGCATACGCTATCTTCATTTGCACCCACTGGCCAGGTCAAGGGTGCCACGGTCGAGACATCGCATGCGATAGTGACCAAATGTATGGACCAGCCTCAGCCTTACCACACATTCTTACCCCAACTCTACATTGGCATATAGAGACCCTTTGGTCACCACCCCACAAACCTCATTCTTAACAGCCTTGGAACAAAGCGAGTTGCCGAAGCTCGAGGCTTGCCTCTTGCCAAATCAAGCAAGATTTGGTGGTACTGATTGCTAAGGCAAGTGGGTGCTAGCAAGCCTTTCCTGTGTTATGTAGTAACTTTTTCAGAACGTTGGCATAATTCGTAGACGGTGCCTCATCTCACTGATAGCACATAGCACAGGATTTTAGGCATACCTGAGAGTTTTTTTGTATATTTGCATCACATCCTTCGTATAGTAATCATGTATGCATATATGTGTATTCAACATATGTCTATATAGATATACATATATATATGTGCATATTTACATATATATATATATACATATGTGTATGATTTTTGTTCTGCATTCGTCTTCTCCTACACATGATCTCTCTATTCCTTTTTAATTATATTGTCTCTCACCTAAATGCGTATAATCTTTCAAGACAACCGGAATATGCATTATCACATGAATGTCAATGTTAGTCGTGACCCATATACATTTATACGTATATATTCTCATCATTGTCGAGGACCTAAATTTGGTACCTATAGTGACTGGGGGTTTTAGGACTTTCTGTTATTAATAAACATCTTACACATCAAATATTCTCATCATTGTGTATGCCATATCATATACTGTGCGTATGCATTTATGTGTGATGTGTGACTATCCCTATTTGTCTTTTTTTTAATCTCATTTTTCCATCTCTTTTTAAATCTCTTTTTTTATTCTTTTTTTTGCGCCTTTCTTCAGTAACTGTCCTGAATTTGCGGTGCCCGACAAAGATTTCATCATATTCTTCCCCAGCAGATATGCTATCTCTTCTTGGTGCAGACCTGCGAGCCCTGCTACCAAATTTCTATCTTTACAATCTTGCCACCATTTGTGCTCCCCTGGCTTGTATGGTACTACTATTGTCACCCCTTGGTATCTATTCTTTTCTGTATTCTTAGCTGCCGCCTTGTTTACCCTTTTTTTAATCAGTGACAGTCTCAACTTATAGTCTAGCCCTTCTCTTGCTTTCCCTAATTGCTGTGCTGTATATCCTCTCCCTCTCAACGCTTTTGCGAATCTATTCCACGCCTTATTGAACAACGAAATATATCTAATCAACTCACCCTTAATCAACCCTATTTTGAGAGATTCAGGATGCGCTGAGCTGGCTTGTATGTACAAGTATGTACAAGTCCGCTGCCGCTTCCTTTCTGTATATCTTTGTGCTCATGCTTTCTCCTACCCCCCCCCACCCTGACACAGTATCCATATCCAAAAATTCTATTCTCTTTTTGTCTTCTCCTATCTTCTTAATTATGTTTATCACTATCGCCTTACCCTCTACTTTCACACTGCCTCCTGCATCCATCTCATTCAATTCTCTCTCTATTCTTTTTTCTGCCTCTGGCCCTTTCCCTGCCCCCTTCTCTACTATTGCAAAAATATCATCTGTATATCTCTTATACGTCTTTAACTTGTAGCCCTCTCTTTCCAGCTTTTAACAGTATTCGTTCTCCTACTAGTACCGTGATATCGGCAATTGGGCCACTGGCACTGCTACCAATCCCTATACCCTCTTTTTGCCAATAAAATCTTCTTTTCTGCTTCTCCTACCCCCTCGTCTTTCACATATACAAATTGATGCTGTAGCATAAATAATCAACAGAGGCATCATAACCTTTCTTAGTTTTTTTTACTGCGTCTCTCGTCGCTTCCCTAGGTTTTTGTCTTATCCTTTCTACCAACAGCGTATCCACCTCTCTCACTATGTACTCTATTTAGAGTGACAGGTACATGGCTGATATGTCCCAGCTTGTTAGCATGATTTCCTCTCCTTGCTTTTCATTCTTATTATGTTCCTCTTCCCATCTCTCATTTATTTTCTCTAACTTTTGTACAAAAACTCTCGAGTCTCTCAATGACGTCGGCTCCTCTCCTTTTTTTTCTCTCTCTCTCACTCTCTCTTCTAGCACCACAACTAGAAAAGATTCTACTAGCTTCTCCCATGCTTTCATTTGACTAGAACCTCTCCCAACTGGCCTGGATGTGAGAAGCGGTGGCTTGTGAAGTTTGAGAATGGCCTCGAGTGCCACCGCTTCGATTTTCTCCCTCATGTGTATGTTTTCAGGACCCATACCCCATCTACCCCCGCCATGTGTTGCCCATCTTGCGCTCTTTGTCGCAAGAGGTCTTGGTCTATTCGTCAGATCAGCTATTATATTATCTGGCAACTTCTACTCTTCATCCACAATCATTGTTAACAAATACTCCATCTTAGCATACAAAGAAGTCTTAAATTCTTCTTCACTATCCCATTTCCCCCTTGGAAGCTCTTCATCCTGTGGGATCCACCCATAGGATGCCGGTCGATCTGGGACTCAGAAATCGTATGTGTTTCGCTATTTCGCTTTCGTGCCATCCCACATGAGAGCTCCTTCGAACCACCTTGCCCCGAGGCCACTATCATGCTCTCTCAAATTTGTTTGCTCTCACATAGGTCTTATTAGCATCCACATGCTCTCTTGCCAATCGTTTCCACATATTTCTTGATATGTAAACCGCTGATCCTCCCTTATCCGCTCTTTCTAATCTCATTTCAGCTGCATCTTTTTTAAGTTCTAGATATTCTGCATACTCTTCAATAGGCAGATTATCTGGACACCTTCTTCTCTTCTGGGAACCCCCCCCTACACTCTGAGACGGCTGTGCTAGAAACTTTGGAGCATCGTCGACCATCCATTCTTTTCCGAATGCTTTTATTCTTTTTACACAGCCTGGTATATCTACTGTCTTATGCTCCCTATTGACATACCCCCAGCTACTAACTCCCTTTGCTTTGTCTTCTGCCCATCTGTTTTTCCATTCTTCCTGCGTATCACATTTGTCTCTGCCTACTCTCTTATATACACTTCACATCCAAGACGATGTAAAACTAGCTCAGTTGGTCAGGGCGTGGGACTATCAATCCCGAGGTCGTCGGTACGATTCCGGCAAAAACTCAAAAAACCGAGATTCTCGTTTGCATATCTGCTCAAACCTTTCCTCCTGCCACAACGTGTTCATACTGCTCTCTTTCTCAGGTGTGACAAACCCGAGCTTACTCGCTGGTGTTTGTTCAGCGTGTATGCTGGCATACAGATGTCTCCAGGTGAAGTGGTGCGTTCTTTCTTTCTTTCTTGGGGTTTTAAGACCCAACCCAATCACTGGACTAAGGTGCCACCGGGCAGCCGTGACAGTTGTCGTCATTTCATCGCAGAAGGCACTGTTGATGAGCCAGTGCCCCTACGTCTCTTCCCACAAATTTTCAGTGCTCGCACCGTGTTGTTCTCGTGCCCTTTTGCATAATCTGCAGCCTACATCTGATAGCTGTTTGATTTTTGCAAGCCATTTGGTAACAGGAATGATCCATGCAATTGCCATCATTTTTCGCCTTTTATGTCTCCAAGGGACACGCGGGTTGTTCAAATACTTCCCTAAGAACGCTCTGCTTTCATTTTTCCGTAACATGAAGTCTGCTGTCCACGTGCCATATGCAAGGTGGTTGATATTGTTTTGCTCTGCCCTAGCTTGCACACATGATTTCAAGAATTTTCTGTCATCAATCCAAGTTTTCTGTTGTAAGACCTTCACCATACTTTGATACAATGTCTCATATTTTTGCTTGTGTGTGCAGTCCTCTATGTCATCACCTTTGCACCATATTTCGTATTGTTGCCTGAGTGTGCTCATTTGTCTCCAAGCACCTGTAAGCCTCTCTTTATATCTTTGCACCTCATTCTCTGCTGCCCCTCTTCGAATTGCACCTCTCACGGTATTATTAAATGTCGAATGACGATCTTGATAAGTTAGTTTCCCTACCTCACGGCACGGTTTTTTCCACGTGAAGAATGCTTGATTCGTCCGTTGGCACCACTGTTTGCCTACCTTTGGATCTGAAATAGCCTTATCCACCAGAATGTTGGCTCCCTCATTCTTATGTTCTCCTCCATGCGCTTTCACTTTGACCAGATTGGTTGCTGTCCCTGCTGCAATCCTCTTGCGTAGTATCTCGATGGCTGCTGCTAGAATATCCGCGTCAGGTGCCCCCACCAACGTTGCCTTTCCACCTTTACCAATCCACCTATTGACTGCCTTCAACAATGACTGATTGTAACACAAATACAGCAACAGCTCCTCTATCCGCGTGTCACGAAGCACCAGAAAACACGCTGCCAATTCAGGCTGATTTGAGCTGGAGCCCTCTTCCTCTTTGCACTGCTGCTTTTTCTTTTTTTCTTCTCAAATTATTATATCCTGCTCCCATTTTGCCATTTTTGTCCGGAGTCATGCACAGACCTAGATCCGACTGTCCTCTACATTTCGACACTAAAAACATGTAGTAAATTCGTACGGAAAAATTAAATGCTAGCGCTTGGCGTTTGCCACCCGCAGCCATGACTGAGCGCTGGCTGCACGTTTGCCGCGTCAAGATCACATGCCAAGTACTCAAAATTTAATTCTTTTCCACAACAAAGAATTCGATGAAATACCTTGTAAACTGGATTGCACTGAATACGCACGTTCGTTTCAAAAATACGCAACCCTGTCTTACGCTTGCAGATACATCCTTATGAATAGCCGTGTTTTCAGGTCTGTATAGTTGAATTTGATGCACGCAAATGAATTCGGGGGAAAATTTGAACCCGTCATAGTTGAATTTGTTGAACGCAAATGAATTCGGGGGGAAAATTCAAACCCGTCAGTGTCAAAGTTGTAAACACCTCGTAGCTCAGATTGTACAACAGATCGATAAACAGTCACACAATAGTGGTATGTCGCATGACTTATGCATGTTGATGGATGTGTGAGAACGGGGTAAAAGATTAAACCCAGTAGATATCAAATTTTCCTTGCAAACACTTTGGAGCTCAGATTGCACATCAGATTGATAGATAGCCACACAATAGTGGTATTCTACATGACTAAAGCATGTCGATGAATGGGTGAGCACGGTAGCGAACCGTTGGGTATTCAGAGCCAGCATGAACCAATATCGGGTAAGATGCGTCCCTCTCCTCAGTTGGTAGCAATGCAATGGGCATCTGTGGGTGTGTCCCAATATTGTGTTGCGGAATGGTATAAAGCTCGATGTGGGTCGAGACGAGCAGAATATGTCTGCAAGCATACTTGTTCGGCTGATACCAACAACGGCTAGGTCGCCAATGGCGAGACTTTGACGTTTGACAACAAAGCTCCAGCGAAGGGAGATGTGTTCGCTGCGATTGCGAAATCTGTTTTCTTTGGATAAAGCGACTGCTGCTTGACAATCCTCACACATGAAAGTAGGGCTGTTTTGTAGGAATCCTAGCTCGATACACACTTTGCGGAGATAGATGGATTCCGGAGTGGTGCTAGATAGACTGTAAAGCTCGAATTGTGCTGCCTTGAGAACAATTAGAGTAGTCCTACTCGTGCGCCAGGAGAGTGCAGCGCCGTTGAGCAAGAAGACGTATCCGACTGATGAATGCCGATGTGGGATTGTATCGGCAAAGGACGCATCGGCATAGCCTGGCAAGTGTGCGCCTGTGCAATCTTGAGCGCACCATCGTAGAGAGACGTTCTTGCGCCCTTTGAGGTAACACAGAAGTTTCTTGCCTATCACCAGATGTGTCGGGCCCGGTCGAATCATGTATTTGCCTAGTACTGATACTGCCCAAGATATTTCTGGAAAAGTATGTACTTGCAGATAGAGAAAACTGCCAACCAAAGCTGGGTATTCTTTAACGAGTTTCTCGTCGTGAATTGCGACAGGTTCTGCGAGTTCCTTGACGATGTCATCGGCTTTTTTGTGGAAATGGTGTAGGTAGAGGGTTTCACTGTTCCATGCCCCATTTCGTAAGCAGTTTGTCGATGTAGAGGTGCTGGTGAGCTGACACTGTGCCTGTAATGGGATCACGGTCATATTTGACGGATAGATACCAGTTGACGGGTCCCTCAGCATTCATAGGAAATTTAACACTGCAATGTACCTCAAATTCTTCTGCTAGAGCTGCGCAATTCGTAAATGCAAGGTTGTCATCGACGTAGCTGGCGATTATCAGTATCGCTGTAGCGTGCGGACATTCAGAATAGATCCTATCGTTCTCAGGTACGAAGGCAGTGGCTTTGATAATATTGGTCAGGTTTGGTTGCACATTTTGGATTCGAGTCTTTGAGTTGTTGACGAATTTTCTCAGACGCATTCATCGCTTTTGAGGCGTGATAGCCCGTTTCTGTGCAGACGCCTGCGAAGAGCTGATAACTGAGAAAACACCCGGGGGGGGGGTGGACTTGGGTTGAGTAAAGAGTGATGAGACTCTTGAACGGGTGTAGTAGTACGAAGTCTTTATTAAGTTCTTGGAAACTTGAAACGTATCGTGGAACTTTGGCGAACAAATCAATTCAAATTCTCGATTCCTTTTATATCAATTCACTCAAACTGAAGCGGTCAAATCGATGGCCACAGTCAATCTGTGTTCAAAGAAAAGCTGACCAATCACTATGAATAGAATCAGTCGACTCTTTTAATAGAATATAAATATATGTGTGATTCCTAAATCCATTCAAATGGTATGAAGTAAAACTGACATCTCCTGAATTTAGATTCATTCGCTAAATCAGAGATATGGTTTTATCACTCCTCCTCACGAAGATAATTATAATTTATGAGAGGGTTACTTTAGTATAGATTACTTTACGGTAACTCTTAGCGTAATTTTGTTGGATAGATGAAATTAAGAATTTGATGTTCTTGGTCATCTTACACACTTAAAGACTCCTCCTCACTAAGAACGAAGGGAGCTCGTATGATTCAATTATTGAGATTTGTGCATTCGCTTAAAGCAATGCTTAATATTCTCATATGAATGAGGAAAAATTAAAAAATCCACGTCAATGGTAATGAATATGCTGATTCGTATAGATTTAATCCACGATCGCAAATCTAGTCATCACGTATTTGTTAGTTAATTAGATGATCTCATTATTATTTGGGGAAAAAAATAAAGCCCATGAGATAAGTTTTTGCTTTTTTTTTCCTTAGTAGTTGAATGTAATTGGTCAGCCTTCCTTTGAATTAAAAATATATATATTTGTGATTCCTCAATCCATTTAAATGGTATTTAGTAAAACTGACATCTCCTGAATTCAGATAAATTTGCTACATCAGAGATATGGGTTTTATCACTCCTCCACACGAAGATAATTATAATTTATGAGAGGGTCAATTTAGCATAGATTACTTTACGGCAACTCTTAGCGTAATTTTGTTGGATAGATGAAATTAAGAACTTGATGTTCTTGGTCATCTTACACACTTAAAGATTCGCCTGCACAAATCCAAAACGATATTTGAGCTCCTATTCTCTAAAAGGGCGCATCTCACACAAGTGCCACCCTACGGCTGCTTCGCCACCGTATACAAAAATAGATGCACTCTTCAAGATCGAAGCCTAGACCTTCCATTCGATCAAGGCATCTTCATCAGCATAGCGAAACACAACGGCGTAATTTGCAACTGTGTGAGCGACGGATCTCGAATCATTGTCACACGACAAAATCTAGCATTCGATCCTGTACCTATTTCACCTGAAACCACTCTCTGCTTCAGCCTGGCAAACATTTCACAATCTGACGCAAGCAGCAGCGCAAGGTAGTACGCAGCAAGCGACTCCATCAACAAAGCAACCAGCAGCACAAAAATACATCTCATCAGAATCAGACATCGACGATCTCCTTTGTACAGAAATTCAAGAAGTCAACGATACGATAACCGAGGAAAAGGCCGATAAACAAGATTCGTCCGAATCTGATCTAGATTCCGATGAAAATTGCAACGAAAACACTCGCATTTCATCAAGGCAAAGGCGACCTAGTGCAATCTTCAAAGCGAGATATGAAAATCCCATCGCAGCAAGAAAAACAAATCTTCTCAAACACTACAATTCCGACAAAGATTATTCGGATGACCGTTTCTCACTCTTCGACATCGATATTACAAAACGATTTCCAGGACACAGCTCATTCAACGGAAAGATCTCTGAATATCATCCAGCAAGTGATAACTACTCTATCACGTATCAAGACAGCCATTCAGAAGTAATGTCGCATTCAGACGTCGTAAAGTACGTAAAAGGCACCAAGCAATACAAGGACCATCACGACAACCAACTGGCACTCTACAGCGTCTTTCACACAGCTGTGTCATGTACCATGAGTCAATCCGACAACGTATCAGAAAACTACAAAGACGCCCGAGCTACACCAGATGTTGCTGATTGAATGAAAGCCTGCGACATAGAAATGGGCAAACTACGATCACTTGGATGCTGGGAGGTCCTACCACGATCATCTTTCTCTCAAAATGCATCAGTCATGAAAAGTCGATGGATATTCACATATAAGACCAACAAACTGGGAGATCTCAAATCAGTCAGCCATCGATCGAGATTTGTAGTCAAAGACTATTTTCAAGTCCAAGGTCTACAATACTTTGAGAATTACGCTCCAGTAGCTTCCTTCATCACGATATATCTACCCTTTGCACTTACAAGTATTCCTAACTTCAAAGTGCTGCAATACAACGTATATGTCGCTATCATCCAAAGCAAACTCGATTTGAACCATCCACCCGTTAACTGTGAATGCGCCGAAGAATACGAAGAACGACGGAAATACGTTTACCACCTTCACCGTCATTTATATGGCATGAAAGACAGTCCTCGAGGATGGGGTCAGCTCTTCGCAAGTGTCTGCACAGAAATCGGGCTATCACGCCTCAAAAGCGATGAATGCGTCTGAGTAAAATTCGTCAACAACTCAAAGACTCGAATCCAAAATGTGCAACCAAACCTGACCAATATTATCAAAGCCACTGCCTTCGTACCTGAGAACGATAGGATCTATTCTGAATGTCCGCACGCTACAGC
>Ga0209491_10011676_pt1 | contig 10304 bp, 3 predicted proteins | sample BON02_FD_187213 | JGI IMG/M metagenome (GOLD analysis project Ga0209491, IMG submission 187213) | Freshwater microbial communities from Lake Bonney liftoff mats and glacier meltwater in Antarctica - BON-02 (SPAdes) (version 2) | ecosystem: Environmental > Aquatic > Freshwater > Ice > Glacier...
AAATATATATATATATATGTGTATGACACGGGGCGCCCGGTCTCCTACTTGGGAGCCCCTATGCTGTCCTTTGAGCAGGTTTCGTCGCAGAGGGCGCCCCTCCGGTATTCGCATGGCCCTTTGCCTTTACAAGATATTCATTCACTTCAACGTGTTTGAGAACGAGCCAATCATCATTGTATTGCCCCTCCCACCTGTAAGGCCCACACTGTTGCAATAGTATTGCACGACTACTGTACAAGCTACGCCCCTCCCCCGACCCTCTTTGTGTATTCTATACACCATACAATATTGGTAATGGCAATATTGTGTAAAGGCCAACGTGGCCCCCCTCCGGTAGCTTCACTCCACCCCATGCACGCACTGTCGTCGCGCCACTTTCGAGCGTTGTTAAGTGTTTCTGGGGGGTGTTCGTTTGGGGGGTGTGGGGTGTTGTTCTTGTCGTGTGTGTGTGTGTCGGGGGTGGTGTTCTCTGTCGGTGTGTGTGTGTGTGTGTGACCTGTTGATATTTTCACTCCACCCCGTGTACCCGGAGCGCAGCGCCGGTGCTAGACTGCACTGCCTCTGCGCCCTGTGTGCGCGTGTCACTAGACGTGACTGTTACAGCCTGTAACACAAACTTTTCCGTCGGTCTCTTTTCATCGATGCCGCTGTGTGAGTGTGAAATGTGTTGAGCGAGTGCTGTCAGTGCTGGAAGCTCGTGTGAATGTGTGTAGAGGCGAGACGCTCCGTAGGCTTGAAGCGAGAAGGACTCCGAGGCCGTGCTCGGTGTGTGGCTCCCCGCGCCTCTGCCGACGCCGCGAGCGCTGCCTGATCATGGCGCGATTTGGCCGTTGGCCGTTAGCGTGGAGAAAGATTTGGGCGGTATCGATGTTTGACCTTGCGGTATAGTTTGTTGCTCTCTGGGTGGGTTGACCCATCCGCCGACCATAGGGTTGGCCCGAGACAGGCGGTGGCTGCGATGCTGCGGGAACAAGAGGCGCAGCTACTTCCAAAAAAGAACATTTGTACCAATCTCCTTGTTTCCCCTATGGGGTAGCCTAGTTACTTGTGTAGTGTATTATTTGCGCGTGCGCCAGTGTTCGGGGCTTTGTGTCTGTGTTTCTGTGTAACCACGCGCATTCTTCATTACTAACCTTGCATACTCCTTCCAGGTGCTTGCCGACAAGTTACGGCTACGGTTTCTTTCTGAGTTTAAGGTTATAACCTTAGAAGTCCGAGGCTTCTGCTCTTGGCAGAGGGCCGTCTGCTTCTTCTGGCCTAGTCTGTCGCTCTACGTAACCTACTTGCCGGGGGAAATCCGAGCCCGACGATTCTCGAGATATGAGCAGCGCGTCGCACGCGCAAAGGCGCTGCTTGTCTTATGACGCAGAAGAACCAAACTCCTTCGTTACAGGTTCGAAATGTCATCGCGCAGTCAGCGGCATGGTTCTTGTGCTGATAAACCCAAAATAGATATGCTTGGGTTAGTAACGGGCGTGTGTATGTGGGTGAGCACAGGGTCAACCCGAGCTATCTTCAAAGAACGAGATTCGCTCTAGCGCGCGTGTACAGATTCGAAATGCCGTCGCGCAGTCAGCGGCATGGTTCTTGTGCTGATGAGATCAAAATGGAGATATGCTTGGGTTAGTAACGGGCATGTGTACGTGGGTGAGCGCAGGGTTTACCAGGGCTATCTTCAAAGAAGGAGACTCGTTCTAGCGCGCGTGTACAGATTCGAAATGCCGTCGCATAGTCAGCTGCGTGGTTCTCGTGCTGATAAACCCAAAATAGAAATATGCTTGGGTTAGTAACGGGCGTGTGTACGTGGGTGAGTGCAGGGTTTACCAGGGCTATCTTCAAAGAAGGAGACTCGTTCTAGCGCGCGTGTACAGATTCGAAATGCCGTCGCGCAGTCAGCTGCGTGGTTCTCGTGCTGATAAAATCAAAATTGAGATATGCTTAATGGGCATGTTTACGTGCGTGATGAGGACCCCTACTCTTGTAAACCTGATGATTGCCGGCGCCTCAATACTGAACCGTTCATTGTCCCCGTCATTTAACAGCAGTCTACGTGGCTAAACGAGCTGTTTATGTGGTTCGCGTTTTTCGTCGTCTCTTTCACCGTCGTCGCGCCACCTTCGAGCGTTGTTAAGTGTTTGTGGGAGGTGTTCGTTTGGGGGTTTGGGGTGTTGTTCTTGTCGTGTGCGTGTGTGTCGGTGTCGGGGGTGTTGTTCTCTGTCGGTGTGTGTGTGACCTGTTGATCTTTTTACTCTCACCTGCGACTTGGTCTTTACAAGATATTCGTTCACTTCAACGTTTTTGTGAACGAGCCAATCATCATTGTATTGCCCCGCCCACCTGTAAGGCCCACACTGTTGCAATAGTATTGCATGACTACTGTACAAGGTACGCCCCTCCCCCGACCCTCCTTGTGTATTATATACACCATACAATATTGGTGATTGCAATATCGTGTAAAGGCCAACCTGCGACGCGATCATTGCGAGGAGCACGCCCAACCTCAATACTGAACCGTTGATTGTTTCCGTCACTTAACAGCAGTCTACATGGCTAAACGAGCTGTTTATGTGGTTAAACAAGCGTGTTTCGTAGTCTCCTTCTCTCTCACCTGCGACTTGGCCCTTACACGATATTGTTATTACCAATATTGTATGGTGTATAGCATACAAACGAGAGTTCGGAAGGGGAACTGCCCAATAATCGTGCCATAGAATTGCAATAGTGTGAGCAATGCGGTAGGGTGGGGGCAATAAAAGATGATTGATTCGTGTCCATGAGCCTCGAAGTAAAACAATATCTTGTAAAGGCCAACCAACCTGCGACGCGATCATTGCGAGGAGCACGCCCACGGACCACGCGTCCATCCGTTAACCCGACCAGTCTACGTAGTTAAGCGAGCTGTTTATGTGGTTAAACACGCGTGTTTTGTCGTCTCCTTCTCTCACCTGCGACTTAGCCTTTACAAGATATTGTTTCACTGCCGAGCTTTATTATGGGAGTCAATCATCCATGTACCCCCCCTCCCCACCTACAAAGCCTACCCTATTGCAATGCTGTTGCACAACCATTGACAATTTACCCCCCCCCACCGACCCCTCCTGTGTATGCCATACACCATACATTATTGGTGATTGCAATATCGTGTAAAGGCCAACCTGCGACGCGATCATTGCGAGGAGCACGCCCACGGACCACGCGTCTCTACGTAGTTAAACGAGCTGTTTATGTGGTTAAACAAGCGTGTTTCGTAGTCTCCTTCTCTCTCACCTGCGACGCGATCATGGCGAGGAGCACGCCGACGGACCACGCGTCCATACGGAGCAGGAACCGCAGGTTGGTCTCGAGCAGCACGCCCGAGAGCGTCTCTGGCGCGCGGAAGGCCACCGGAGTCCCCAGCTGGTAGGCTTTGCGGCCGGGCGCCGGCTGCAGCCGCACCGCGGCGCCAACACCAATCAGAGAGAGGCGGTCGCGCCTGTGGCGGAGTCGGAGGCGCGTGAAAAGGGAGCCGAGGCGGGGCGGCTCCGGGGCGCGGCGGCCATTCGGGTCAAGGGTTCGGTTTTCGGTTTGACCTTAAGCCGTCGCAGGCAGTGGGGCGGGGCTGGTGAGGCGATGCAGCAGGAGTTAGAGGAGAGTTCAACCAACGATGCGCGTGGCTCTCCAGGCGCACCCGTCGGCGGTCCGGCGGACGACGAGCGACTCGGTGGTGAGGTCGAGGTGAGCGCAGCCGCGGCAGTGGAGGTGGTTCACCGCGCCAAGCAGGTCCTCCACCAGCCGCAGCTTCTGCACGTCATCCAGCCCTTTGGCGCTCTCCCAGTCGCCGCTCAAGTACCGGGCCAGCGAGATGCCCCCGCCCTTGAAGGCGTGGCACCCGATGCCGTTGGGCAGCTTGAAGGAGCACAGGTAACCGCGCAGCGCGTGCGGCGTCCGAGGGTCGTCGCGTAGCCCAGAGTACTCGTAGGTCTCGTCCAGCCACACGTCGTCCTGCACCTCTTGCAGGATCAGTGCATCGCTCGGCAGGTTGTCGGGCGCCGCGCTGAGCTGCAGCCGCACGAAACCGACACGATGGACCAGCGCCGGGCTGCTGCGTGGGGTCACGCGGCTGCTGCTTGGGGTCAGCCACGCGCTCTGCAGCCAGCAATTCAGCAGCGCCGGAAGCCAGAGCATTTGATCGTTGGAGTGGCGGCAATTAGCAAAAAAAAAAAGCCGCGGTACGCGGCAAGCGATTTCACATGAACATTTATCCACCGCGCGGCGCGCTAGTCGTGCTGCCTAGGCCGGTGTTAGTGCTTCTATGAACCATTTATATGAAAAAATAATATATATATATATATATATATAGCTCTAGAGCTATACACATACATATTATATACTCTATCTAATGTGTTTTTTAATTGTGACTACTGCGCTACGTACGGCAACGTGCCAATTCGTAGCTCGTAGCGCTTTAGATTGCGCGGGTGGTGCGAGACTTATGAATGCCCTGCAGCAGCTAGTAAGTAAGCTCTATAGCTGCTCTATATCTATATGTAAATTCGGGTTGATCATGCATGTATGTAATAAATTATGTATTTACAATGTGTGTACATCAGCGAGTTTCGACTAATAAGAGTGTTGTCGTTTTGTGATTAATTATGTGATTATATCTGTTATTATGGGCAACTTGGAAGTTGAATCACTTACGCGTAGAGACTTAGGCATACAGACAGGGTAGTACCTGTTAGCGCTTGTGGCATTTAGTATCATCATCATTCGTCATCATCTACAAGTTATTACAAGTACAAGTACACTTCATAGGGATAGGGCCACAAACAGTACACAGTACTCCACTTCTTATCAAATCTCAAAAACCTTATATATATTATATAATTCTCCTTTTTTATTTACGAGTACGAGTTACGAGCCCTTAAAACTTCATAAAAAACAAATCGAGTATCGAGCACCCGCGCTCGAACAAATTGTGATCGAACGAACGGAAACAACAATAATTCATTATTATTAAGTACGAGTACACGGTCAAATTTCACCATCTCGCGGCGAGTGAGGAATAAGAAAATTACTTATTGACTACTGCTGCTGCTGACTTACTTATTATACTCTTTATTGTACAGACGGTTAAAGGCCCGCTCCTGTACTGAGCGGGCCTTTAACCGTCTGTACTGTCTTAGCGCTATAAGATAGTACAGACGGTGAAAGGCCCGCTCCTGTACTTGACAAAACCTATAAGTATAGCCTATATATATAGCGGTTAACTAGTGATTAGCAGCTGTGCTGCTGCAGGGCTGCTGCAGGGAGAAAGTAGCTTACTCACGCTCTTCGCACAGAGGGCACCTCTCTCTTTCTTTCTCTTCTTCTTCTCTTTGCAATAAACTGTTGTAGGTTGTAGAGCTCAAGTCAAGAGTTATTATATGAGTACTAGCTAGCTCGCTACGATATACGAGTTACGAGTACCCGTGTTAGCGTGTAGCGTGTAGCTCTATTATAGCCTACGTACTACAGCGGACAGCGGCTAATAACTGTGTCTCGAATAACGACATCCCCATAACCCCCTTGGCCTTAGCGTTATGCGTTATTATAATATAGAGTTGACACGCGATGGTAAGGTCATTGTACTGACAATGGGAATGGGAATGGTTGTCTCATGGCTCATTATTCATGGTTGTCTGACACCACATACAGCGCAAACAAACGTACGCCGGATGTAATAATGCTGAAGGGTATATACATATATACTATATACTGTAATAGTGGTAGTGGCGGTAGTGATCAACTTTTACTGCAAAATAAATGAAAAGTTGCAAACTGTGTGATCAAAATGGCATAATATGACTAGGGGGGCACGTAGTCATCCCCACATAGCATAGGCATATAGGCTGGACACTGTACCCCCCTGCCATCACAACCTATATGCCTGTTAGAGCTCAAGGTCTTCTCTATGCGGTGGAAGTCAAAGTCAAGTCAAGTCAAAGCATCAAGCAGGTATGGCGGCTCCGTTCGCCCACGTGAGGCACTCGCATACCCGCGGCGGCCCAACCACGGATGGTGGTCGGCTCCGCGGCCGGCTCCGGCCGGAGGTGGTTTGATGATAAGAGAAACTATAGCTGTGAATGAATGGCTGTTCACACACACCTATTTCCTCAGTCATCAGTCAACCGGGGGCCGGACCGGGAGTCCGCCGACAGATATATAATGTTTGTGTTTGTTTCTTCTTACTACGACGACAAGCTGCTCGTACTCATAACTTACATAACACTCATAACCATAACTCATAACCGGACCTTTTGTCAATTGTCAAGACTACCTCCTTGTGTGCTGCGTGCTCTGCTTATATTGCTGTCTGTGAGCTTTGGAGGGGGTCCCTAGCAATAACATGTTTACAAGGACGAAGCCATCCACAGCCGAAGTTGTATCAGCTATCTCTATCTCTGATGAGTCCTTGATGCATGTACGTGACATAATAAGAGCGTAAGGTGTAAGGCTTCTGTAAGGTGTAGGATGGTATATAAACTTTGAGCCCATCCGGATCCAGAGCCAGAGGCGGAGGCCGCTGGAAGAACACAACACACAACACACGCCGCGACAGTGACGCGCGACGCTCGCTCCGGTTTGCGTTTCTTCTTCGTCTCTACTTCTATATCACATGGACATGGACATCTTTCTTGGCATAGGCCCAGAGCCAGAGCCAGAGCAAGTTGGCTCGCTGGCGCTAGCAGAAGGAAAAACTGGTATCGTTATTATGTATCGCTCTCGACACACGCCCTTCTGCCGACTTTATATTATATAATAGATATAGGTATAGGTACATACAGGCGCTTAACTGTAACTGTTACAACACCCGTACGTACGCACTGAACACTGATACTACTGGAAGCGTCGGTGATCCAAGAGCCGAATGAGAGTGTGGCTTTTTGATAATATCACAAACAAGCAAACACGCACAGGCGCACAGGTACAGGCTGTGCACAGGCCAACGCACACAAGCACACACGTTTCGAAGTCGAAGCAACAATCATGTATCTATTTTCATGAACATGAACAATAGGCCTCGACTATTTTGAGACCTATATGCAATATATTGAAATATCTAATCAGTATAGCCTACGTGGCCAGTGACCACACACACCCCACGGCCTCACGCCGCCGTCACGGTGACCCGCCGCGCGGCAGGCCCCGGGCAGGCGGCCGGCTGCTCGAGCCACTGCGCGTTGCCGCCGGCGTCGCGCCAGCCGCAGACGGCGACACCGATGCCGCGCAGCGCAAAGGTACCGCTGGCCGAGAAGGCTGCGTGCAGGCGCAGCTGTGCGTGGCCCCGCGGCGGAAGCCACCGCCTGGCGAGCCGCGTAGTGCCTAGCCAGGCGTCGATCCCGCCGCCCGCGGCGTCTATCGCCGTAGTAGCGGAGAAATCGAAGGCGAGGTGAGTATCGCTGCTGTTTCGCAGGTGGAGCGTCACGGGTAGCAGGCAGGGCGACGCGCCGCGGAGGGCTAGCGCGTCGTCGCAGGAGAGCGAGAGCTGGACCGCGCTCGCGAGACTCTCTGGCGTAGGGTCCGCGGAAGCCGCCGACGGCCGGCCGAGCGACGATTTGGATCCCACCGGCTCGGGGCGCAGCCGGCTGCCGACGGCCAGCCCGGTCGCGTAGATCTGTCCCGCGCGCGAGCCGCCCTCGCTCGCCCAGTGGAGCACAAGCGAGACGGACGGCTCGCGCCGGGCTTCTGCGCTGGAGCGGGGCGCGCCGCGGCCGAAGCGCGGCGTGTCGTCGGCGCGGACCGGCGGCGCAGCGTGGCGAGAGAGGAAGCTGCTGTGGGGCGGCGCGCGGCTGCCCGTCGTCTCGCCAGCGTCGAACCGAAGCTCCTGCGCGAGTGGGAGGGGGAGCTGTTGGCGTATATATATATATATATATATATATATATATATATGTGTGTGTGTGTGTGTGTGTGTGTGTGTGTGTATATAAATATACGGGCCGTCCGCACCTCCGGTAGCCACGATTTCATCAGTCTCCGCGTCGTCGTCGAGCAGCGGTGCGTCCGTGTCGCCCGCCGAGCGGAGCGCGCTCACGAGGCAGAGCAGTGGAGGGCCGCCGGTATGTCCTCCCAGCTGCGCAACCAAAGCGTCGGTACCGGTGTCGAAGCCAAAGACGGGGGAAAGACCGTCGAAGCTGGCCAGGAGGAGCTCCAGCGCCGGAAGAAGGAGCAGCTGGGTCGCGAGCGCAAAACCTTTAGCCGGATTCGAAGCTGGCGGGGCCGGCACGGCGGCTGTGGTGACTCGGCCGATGGCATCGACGGCGAGCGGTTCGTGGAAGACCACTTGGCCGTCGCACCAGGTCCGGTTGACGAGCAGCAGGCCGGAGACGGGGCAGGCGGCGAGGAGGTTGAGGAGGGGCGGCATCGCGGCCGCCTGCTCCTTATCCAGCAGCCGGATGGAATGGTGGAGCTCGCCGCGCTTGGTGCCCCAAATCAGCAGCCAACCGTCGCTGTGTAGCCCGAAGAGGCGGCCGGCCGCGCCGTCGCAGGCGAGGGAGTGCAGTGGCGCCGCCGTGGGAAGCTTGGGCGGCGCGTCAACGAAAGAGGAGAGCTGTAGCTCGGAAAGCGGTACCGCGCCGAGGGGCAGTCGCAGCAGCTCGCCGCGCGAGCAGTAGAGGCCGAGTCCGTCCGATGCGACAAACGAGAGCGACGCGTCGGGCGTGCCGCGCACGGGGTGCGACGAGAAGAGCGAGGCGGTAAAGACGGGACGCGGCAGCGGCCGCGACTCAAACTCGCGCTGCCGCGCGCGCGCGTTGTCGAGCGCCACGCCCTCGGCGCACGCGCGGTCGACGATTTCGCCGAGGATGGAGCGCTTGACGAAGGACACCACGGTCCGCCTACTGCGCATCGCCGACGACGTGGAAGACACCGGGGACGCCTTGCCAGGGGAGAAGGGCGGCGGCCGCTGGGTAGGCGAGGCTGGCCGCACCGCCCGCTGCGGCGTCTGCACCCTTAGTTGGCGCGGAGCAGACTGCGCCACCTGCGGCCGGCGCGCCGGCGCCGGGCTGGCCTTGCTTGGCCGCGGTGGCAGACGACTCTGTGGCGGGTCGGCTTTGTTCGCGCTCGAGGAGAGCATGGGCGAAACGCGTTCGCGCATGCTCGGGAGGCGGGTAATGTTCGAACGAAAAGTTTTGCCGACCGACCCCCTTGATCTGTAAACCGTCTGTGAACGCGATTTATAAGAAAAAAACGAAGCCTGCTTCGTTTTCGTTCACAGACGGTTTATAACACAAAGGGGACACGAGTAACATTTTTCGTCGGGTTAACCCGGGGAGGGCTACCCCCCCTCCCGCCCGGTATTACTGCACATGTAGGGTAAACCTCACAGCAAATTTGCGAGTTCTTACACTTAGCTTACAGTTTCCGTGCAGCTTGCAGACAGCTAAAAATAAAGGGTTTGTAGTAGTTGGAACTAGTAGTTGGCTTTTACAAGTTGGCTGCTCTCTGGCGGCGATCTGCGATCTGTAAGCAAAAGCAATCTGTTTGAGAGCTTGCACTTTCTGTACGCCCTTGCAGAACGCTTACAGTGTTGCGAATGTAAGCGAACTGCGAACTGTAAGCGCGCTTACAAAAAAACTGTAAGCGCTTACAGTCGGTCGGGTCAACTACCAACCCCAAAACCAAAAAACTGTGCGAGCGCTTATACAGTTTTTGTGAGCGCTCTTACAGTTCGCTTACAGTTGCATTGCAACTGTAAGCGCTTAAAGTTTTGCAACTGTAAGCGTTCGTTCTGCAAGAGCGAACAGAAAGTGCAAGCTCACAGGCTCAAACAGATTGCCTACAGATCGGTAGATAGAGCCAACTGTAAGAGCGAACGCTGCAGGCCATCTGTAAGCCGTCTGCAATCTGCAAGCTGGACGCAAACTGGAAGCCAGGAACTAAGTGTAAGAGTAAGAGCTTACAGATTTGCCGTGTGCTGGGTTACTCTTTGGCCTTTACAAGATATTCGTTCACTTCAACGTTTTTGTGAATGAGCCAATCATCATTGTATTGCCCCGCCCACCTGTAAGGCCCACACTGTTGCAATAGTATTGCATGACTACTGTACAAGGTACGCCCCCTCCCCCGACCGACCCTCCTTGTGTATTGCGCAGCATTTCTACCCCCCTCGCGAACGGCCTGGGTTAGGAAACCAGTTTACTTATGCGGGCGTACTGCGTCGTTACTTTTTTTTATGGGAAGGTTCATGCCCAGCAATTGAATTGGCAGTTGCTTAGCAGCTCCGTCTGAATTACAATTGCTCCGACCGCGGATAAACTTCTCGTTGGAAAAAAAATAATTCG
>Ga0209491_10011682_pt1 | contig 10298 bp, 11 predicted proteins | sample BON02_FD_187213 | JGI IMG/M metagenome (GOLD analysis project Ga0209491, IMG submission 187213) | Freshwater microbial communities from Lake Bonney liftoff mats and glacier meltwater in Antarctica - BON-02 (SPAdes) (version 2) | ecosystem: Environmental > Aquatic > Freshwater > Ice > Glacier...
CTTCTCCTCCCCCCCTCCCCCCTCCCTCCCTCCCTACCTACCTCCCTCCCTCCCTACCTCCAGCACGATTAAATACCCCCACTCCGTCTCCCTGACCAGCATGGCCTTCTTCTTCTTTTGCCCCACCCTGTGCCCTTTCTCACCCTCCCTCCCTCCCTCCTTCTCCCCCCAGTACCATCAAATACCCCCACTCCGTCTCCCTGACCAACATGGCCTTCTTCTTCTTTTGCCCCACCCTGTGCTATCAAACAGACTACCCACGGGCGCCCAAGTAAGTAAAGAAGGGAGGGAGGGAGGGAGGGAGGGAGGGAGGGAGGGAGGGCTTACAACCATAGACACAAACAGTCGACTTATTTCATTTTCTTCCTCTTTTTCCCTGTGTAGGATTCGATTGCGGACTTTAGCCTCACTCGCCTTCCGGATCATCGTCATGACGGCCTTCGCGGTACGTCCTCCCTCCCTCCCTCCCTCCCTCCCTCCCTCCCTCCTTTCCTCCATCTGAATCCCATCTCACCACCGTTCCTCCCCTTCCTCCCTTACTCCCTCCCTCCCTAACTCCCTCAGGGCTTCATTATCGATCAGCAGATCCACCCTATCATTCAGAGCACCATGGGCCACGTCGATAAGCTCGACCTACTGAAGGTAATGGAGGGAGGGAGGGAGGGAGGGAGGGAGGGAGGGAGGGAGGGAGGGAGGAGCATTTGTACGAAAAGATAGCATGCATGATTCGCCCTCCCTCCGCCTCGCCATCCCCTCTACCTTCGTGTGGCTCATCTTCTTCTACGTCTCCTTCCACTGCACCCTGAATCCGTTCGCTGAACTGACACTTCTTCCCTCCCTCCCTCCCTCCCTCCCTCAGGCCCTCGGGGAGTTGCTCCGCCTCGCCATCCCCTCTACCTTTGTGTGGCTCATCTTCTTCTACGTCTACTTCCACTGCACCCTGAATCTCTTCGCTGAGCTGACAAGGTTTGGCGATCGTTTGTTTTTCAAGGACTGGTGGAATTGCACTAGCTTCTCGCGTTATTGGTAAGGAGGGGAGGGGAGGGGGGGAGGGAAGGAGGGAGGGAGGGTGGAGACAGCCGCAAGATATGTCACTCATTCTCCCATCTCATTCTTCCCTCCCCCCTCCCTCCCTCCCTCCCTCCCCCAACAGGCGGACCTGGAACCTCCCCGTTCATCAATTTGTGGTCCGACACGTCTACTTCCCCTTGCTACGGTACGTCCCCTCCCTCCCTCCCTCCCTCCCTCGTACCCACGGAGCACTCCCGCTCATCCACTCACTCATCGTCCCTTCCTCCCTCCCTCCCTCCCTCCCTCCCTCCCTCCCTCCTCTTCCAGCGCTGGAGCTTCTAAAATGACCGCTAATATTGCTGTATTTGCCGTCTCGGCTTTCTTCCACGAGTTGCTCATCTCGGTAAGGAGGGAGGGAGGGAGGGAGGGAGGGAGGGAGGGAGGGAGGGAGGGAGGGAAGGAGGGAAGGAAGGAGGGAGGGCGGTGTGGTGCCTCCACGATGACTGCCATTATCGCTGTCTTTGCCGTGTCGGCTTGCTTCCACGAGCTGTTGCTTTCGGTAAGGAGGGAGGGAGGGAGGGAAGGCGAAGGCTTGGCGGATGACAAGGAAGGCAGCAGTAGCTCATCCTCCCTTCCTCCTTCCCTCCTTCCTACCTATTAGATCCCTTTTCATGTGGTCCGGCTCTGGGCCTCTCTGGCAATGATGGGGCAGATTCCTCTCATCTACTTGACTGACCTTTTTGAAAAGGAAAAAAATGCTCTTACCCCCCCATCCACCCCTCCCTCCCTCCCTCCCTCCCTCCCTCCCTCCCTCCCTCGTCTCAGATCCCTTGTCACGTGGTGCGGCTGTGGGCCTTCCTAGCCATGATGGGTCAGATTCCTCTCATTTACTTGACCGATCACTTGGAGAAAACGTTGTTTAAAGAGACGCAGGCGGGGAATTACACATTTTGGTACGGAGGAGAGAGAGGGAGGGAGGGGAGGGAGGGAGGGAGGGAGGAGGGAGGGAGGGAGGGAGGGTGGTGTGCAATGATGTGGAGCTACTTGACTGATCATTTGGAGGAGACGCTATTCAAGGAGACGCAGGCGGGAAATTATACGTTTTGTTAAGGAAGGAAGGAGGGAGGGAGGGAGGGAGGACCTGCTTCTCATCAGCTTGCAATAGATGTGGGTAGAGGTCATACGCAGCAATACTCACTCTCCCTTCCATTTTCCTATCTCACACTTCAACAGGCTCATCTTCTGTATCTTTGGGCAGCCCATGGCGGTGCTTCTTTACTACGCTGACTTTTCCGCACGCACGACGAGTGAAAGTGCTTTGTAGAGTATGGCGGTCGGATACAACGGAGGAAGGAAGAGGGAGTAGAGGTAGGGAGAGTTAGGAAGAAGAAAATTGAGGGGGGAGAAGGGAGGAGAAGAAAAGTTGTTCATAATTTGTGGGGAGTATCATCTGGAATGGATGTCATGTGCATTTTGGTGTGTGTTTGTGTCTTGTGTTTTTCATGTGTGTGTGTGTGTGTGTGTGTGTGTGTGTGTGATCCATTTGTGTGTGAGTGGGATGTTTAGTGAATTAGTGGTAGAGTAGGAGAGTAGGCCTAGGAAAGAAGAGTCGTTTTCTTGTTTCTGGAGGCTTACAAGAAGAGGGAAGAAAGTTACGAACGAAGAGGGGTTCACAACCAAAAGAAGGAATGACAGCACAAAATGGACAGTCAATCAAATGGTACTTCTTCAATTTTCTTCCTCCCTCTCCCACTCTCACCTTCTCACATTCAACTGCTCTCTATTTCTCTTCACTCTTTCCGCCCGTTTTCCCCTACAGATCGCTGCATTGGACTTTCTTGCTGTTTACTTTTCAAACTTAAATTCACTTAAATACAAAAATACGCCCCTGAAAAGAAAATTGGACCGGTGCTCCCATTACTGCTATTGCCGTTGCTGCTGCATCTGCCCCCGCTGATGCTGCTGCTGCTGAGGATAAGCATCTACCATCGCTTTCCATGTTCCTCCTTCCCTCCCTCCCGCGCTGCTGCTTTCTATCCGCTGGGAAATCAGACAGTTTTCAAGGGCTTCAAAATAGGCTGTTGTACTGCTCGGCCCGACTGTGGTGTGGTTTGGAGAAGAAGGGAGCGAAGGAGGGAGGGCGGGACGGAGGGAGAGAGATAGGGGTGTGAAGAGAGGAGATCAGTCAACGACAAAAGCAGGCGAGAATTTATTGAAACTGTGACGGTTTGCCTTCTCCCTCCCTCCCTCCCTCCCTCCGTCCCTCCTTCCCTCCCGCCCTCCCTCCCTCCCTCCTTTTCTTACCTGATCAGCAAGTAACCCCAGATCATGCTCCACAGCCAGCCGAATACGGGGACGATGAACTGGAGGAAGGGAGGGAGGCAGGGAGGGAGGTGAGGAAAGGGAAGGGGAGGGGCGTGAGGATCAGGAGAATAGGAGAAATGATGCCACACCGAAGAACGAGAAACGACATCTCCTTGCAATAAGTGACCTCTCTCTTATACCTTCCCTCCCTCCTTCCCTCCTCTTCTGCTCACCTGCAGCACGCCAATGAAAACCGTGGTGGGTCGGTCGCTGCGGAGGCCCGCAATAATGGTGCCTGGATTTATGTGCATGATTTTGAAGAGTGAGAAAAATGAGTATGCTGGGACTCCCCATTAATACTTCCTTCGCTCCTGAAGCAGTGCCTTCCTCCTCCTTCTACATTACTCCTCTAGCCGCCCGCCGCCCGGGCCCCTCCGCACATCCTCACTTACCCCAGCCGAAAAAGAAGAAGTTTAGAATGCCGCAAAACAATCCCCACCATCGCAATGGCAATGCAGGCACCTCTCCCTCGCAGATCTCTCGTTGCACTTCAGCTAGGAAGGCCATTCTTTACTAGGAGTAGGGGAGAGGGTTGTATGCGGTGGGTGGGGTGAGAAAAAAAAGAAGGAAGGCGGAAGGGAAGGTGAGGAGGAGGAAGGAGCGGAAAGGCGCCTGCGGCATCTCGCACAAAGAGGAAAAGGAGCTTTGTGTACGAACGATGCGCGCATGTGCGAGTGGCATGAGTGTGGAGGTAAGGGCATTGGACGAGGCAGCGCTTCTAGAGGGTGGGCTTGGGGGGGTGGGGAGGTCGATGAAAAATACACGGCCTTGGCATGATGCCGTCCAACAATGCCGCCCTCCTCCCTTGCTCCTACAGCACCCGCGCAACAATGTCCCTGCTGACGTGCTGCTCACCCGGTTGTGGGCGTTCTTGTTGTAGAGGAACAGGAGTGGAGCGGAGAGTGATGGACCCTGGTCTGCTTTTGTATATGATTGTGGGGGAGCGGGGGAGGAAGGGTGCAGCGAGCGTGAGATTTCACAATGCGGTGGTACATTTGCAGCACACAGTGCACACAACAGTTTGCGATGCAAGCGCACTGGTTTGTTGTGGTGGCTTGCCTTGTTCTCATCCGGGTTTGCTTTTTGGAGGAAAGCGCGAAAAATCGGTCCCCAAAAATACGTTCCAACGTCGCCCGCACTTTTCCACATGTGCCTCCAGTCCGAGATTTGCGGCTTTGAAAGCATTAAGGCCTTTACTTTTTGTTGCTTTAGCTCCTGTAGTATTGGTAGCTAATGCTGCTGCTGCTGCTGCTGCTGCTGCTGCTGCTGCTGCAGCAGTGATCAAATTTTTGCTGCTGCATCAAGCACTCCTTGACGCATTACCAGCGCAAAGCTTTAACTTCTATTTTTGGTCTTTTTGCGGTAGCCTGGATCATGGTGCTGCTGCTGCTCCTACTGGTTTAAATGCACTCTTCCTGCTAAATTCTGCCGCTACGTGAGCATCCATTCTTGACGCGCATCGCTCTCCATAACTGGCGCTACGTCTGCGCCTGCCTGGGCATGCTGCGCATCCTTTTGTTGCTGATAATTCTTGTGGTTAATTAAGGACTTTGAATTCGCGCTTCTTTCCATCCATATTTGCGTCCAAACTGCAAGCTAAACGAGGTCAGTAGAATTTAAAGTTTCAGAGTCGCAGAGGCGGAGGAGAAGTATAAGAGCTTTCAGCAATGCGAATAAGAAAAGCCAAGGCACGCGGCGAGAGTTCTTGGTCGTGGAAGAACTTGTGTTCTTTCTATTTTCTTTTATTATTATTATTCAGCGCTTTGTTGTTATGCTCGATGTCAACCACCAAGCCGCGCGGTGTGGTCTGTCTTCTATTTTTTGCCTCCCTGCTCTCTTTCTGTCAATCTACCCTTTTTCTTTCTTCACACAGCACAACACACAAGTCAAACAGTCATTTAGTAGTAGTAGTCATCAGAGTCCCAATTATTGTTCTGCCACCCCTGCCCGCGTCCAGACCCCGACCCATATCCGTTCCCGTTCCCGCGCCCAGAGCCAGAGCCAGACCCGTACCCGTTCGAGCGCCCAGACCCAGACCCCGAGCCGCGACCAGACCCGTAGTTGTCACCTCGTCCCTCACCTCGCACCTCGCCGCTCCACCAGTCGTCGTCGTCGCGGTTGCGGTTGCGCCCGTTGTTGTTGTTGTAATGGTGTCCGTGCATGTAGGTGGCCGTGCCGTTCTTATTGTCTTTGTTGTCTTTGTTGTGATCGTGATCGAAGACGCTGTCCCACACCGAGTCCTTGCCAACCCACAGGCCGTCCTTGACATCGCCCGCCTTGTTCCAGCCCTTCTCCCACAGGCCCTCCTTCTCCTCATTGTCGTGGTGCCAATCGTGGTGATCCTTCTTCGAGCCGCGCAGCTTAGGCTTGTAGTAGCTGTCGTAGCTGTCCCCATATTCCTTCCCATAACCCGAGTCATAACCCCCATGCTTTTTCTCAGCAGCGTACCCATACGAGTCATGCTTGGAGTGCTTGGAGTCGTCATAGCTGTCAGGTCCGTAGGAGTCGCCATAGCCCTTGTCCGAGTCGCCGCCGTAGTATTCTTCATGCTTCTTAGGGTGCTTGTGGCTCTTGTGCTCGTGGTGCTCGTGGTGCTCGTAAGGGTTCGTCTCGTACTCGTTGTAGTCCCCCTTCTTGTGGCTCTTGTGCTTGTGCTCTGTCTCGTAAGGGCCCGTCTTGTACTCGTTGTAGCCCGCCTTCTCGTGCTTCTTCTGCACCTTCTTGGGGCCCTCGCTGTAGGTGTCGTCGGCCAGCGCGCGGTGGGTGGTCTCGGGGGCGGCGGCAGCCGTGGCGGCGGTGGAGAGGGCAAAGAGGCTCGTCACGGCCACGAGGGCGGTGAATGTAAAGGCGCGGCGCATGGTTGGGCTAGGCTTGGCTTGGTGTGGTGCGTGGCTTGGCTTGTAAAAGCTGTGTGGGTGTGTGGGGCGGGGGTGGAGGGAGAGAAGGAAAGGTGAGGAAAGGGGTCGCGGTTTTGTGGCTCGAAATTGACTTGTGATGGGGGGGTTGCATTGCCCTGCTGCTGCTGCTGCTGCGTAAAAACTGGGGCGCAGCGCACAGCAGTGCGTGGGCTTGTGTGGGTGCGTGGGCGTGGCGGTGGGGTGGTGGGTGTTGGGGTGTGCTGTTACGCGGGGTAATTCTGCCTAAGGGCTGAAAGGCAAGAGGGATGGAGTCGAGCAACGCGCAACGACGGATCTCGCAAAAACAAGCAAACAGCAGCCAAAAAAAACAAAGTATTTTTGGAATTTCGCTTTGGTGACAACCCCGCCACAAGGTTAGAGGCTCGAAAGCAATACCTGCCCTGCATCGTGGCACTCTCTGGTTGGATGGCACGACCATCACCAAAACAAAGTATTTTTGGAATTTTGCTTTGGTGACAACCCCGCCACAAGGTGAGAGGCTCGAAAGCAATACCTGCCCTGCGATGCGGCACTCTGAACTCTGTTGGATGGCACGACATGATGTCAGATCGGAGGGAGGAGGTTGTTCGTCGATTGCTGCCAGCCTCACTTTCGTACAGGACCGCGCCCTTTTATTCAGGCTCGTGGCTCCCTCCACTTTGCGACCGCAAGACTCCGCATCTCTCTGCGTTGCATGCCTTTTGTGTCCAAAAGACGTGCTGTGCGCGCGTCGGTTTTTGGGCGATCGACGCGCCTTTCAGCGATGCTTTGAACCTCTTGCCTCTTCATTTCAGCCTAGCCCACCCCCGTTGTCACATCCAACACACACCGACGCAAGCATGCATAACGCACAGAAGCATCTCGACCATCTCCATCAAGAGCTGAAGCGACCTGGCACCATAGGCGGCAAGCGGCAGCAGCAGCGCAGTGCCCATTAATAATACAGCCTGGATGCGGACGAGGGAGGGGGAGCTAGCGGCGAAAAGAGGGGCCCTAGCGCTCACCTTCGCGAAAGAGGCCTCGAAAAATATACAGCACTTGCCTTTAAGTGTCAGTATCAATAGTAGATAATGATGTGGTGTGTCTCGGAATACAAGCTACCGCCATGACCTGAAGAGCTCGAGAGATGGAGAGTGCAGTGAAAGGATAGAAATGTGGAAGGGGAATAGAGAAGCAATCAAGTGCTTGAATTGCTATCCGTCCCATCCTCTATGCCCTTTTATATCTTATCAAGCTCTCTTCCTCTCATGCCGCATGAGTCCCGTCCAGGTATCGATCTGCTCCTCTTCGACAAAGAGGGAGGGGCGGCGGGATGGAGGCGTTTGGGGGGGCGAGGGAAAGGGTTTAGATATGGGTGGGTCCACGATCAGCCCGTAAAGAAGATGATTACACTCTTGCACTGATATATTTCATCTTCATTTGTTTCTGTCTTCCGTTTTAATTTTCTCTCCCGCATCGTGATTATCTTGACTGTCTGCGCGAACTAATACACTAACACTTTCCGTCCCGCCACCTGCAGCATGCCTTCGACCATTTTTCGAAATATCTGATTGTTACCCCTCAAACGAAAGCATATAAGCTGTGGGCAGCCGTTGATAGCAATTAGTACGATGGAGCTAATCCCTACGACTGAAACTGTTGCCGCCTCGAGCCTTTCAAGATGAAAGGAATTCGGCACATACAAAAAGAAGAGCAAAAGACGCTTGGAGGCATTCATCATCTCAAGAGCGGCATCGACGTTTTAAATATCGAGACTTTTCTCTGCATTTCCAGTATTATTTATGATTTTCCTAGTTTGATCCACCAGACACTAAATATTGTTTGGAGGAGAGGATTTGCCGAGATCTAGAACAACAGACAAGGGTATGACATGTTGAGAAGCCTACCCGGTTCCTGGATCCGCTTGAAAATTTCCACATTCCTCTTCCGTGATTCCGTTTGGTAAAGTGTATCCGAGGTTTGTGGCCTCGGCACCAAAGATACCCCACATTTGGCAAGCGACCTTTGGTGGATACACATCTTTTGTTGTGATGACTTGGTTGTCATCAAGATTTTTCTCTTTAATCACTTTACTGCCACGGCGACCGCCGCCCTCGTGCTCAGCGAGTACAAACGCGCAGTGAAGGCGCCGTCGTATTTCCTCCGGTTTCTCCATTTCATTAAGTCCTGGGTGTGATGATGGAAAGGAGAACGTAAGAGACGATAACAGACATGGGGCTGCATTATATGGGCGTCGAAGTCGGCGTCATGAAGTCGATGTGATATCAGAGCGCGGAAAATACATAAACACGGGACAACAGCCAGAAATAGCCATGACAAATACAAACACTTATCATGTCTGCTTACCTATAAATTCTATCAAGCTCGACAGGATGCTCAGGCGTAAGTCTGGATCCAGCATTTTCTCATATTGAACGCTGAAGATGCCCTTGGGCAATGTCCGTCGAACCTCCCTGAATGAGAGTACCATAGCTTTGTATTGGTCTAGGTGTGGCGGTAGTAGATATGCGTCGAAAGGGAAAATATGAGGTGAATTTCAATAAGCATTTCAAGGGACACATAAAAAGTTGTTGGACGCATAAGCTTTTACTTACTTGACCATTTTGACACTGCAATGTCGGCAAATGCATCCAAGTTAAAATCGTCACGAAAAATAACATGCGACGCAGTAGCAGTCCTTCGGTATTCGCTCCAAATGGCGTCGAACGGATTGCGTGTGAGCAAAATGAATCGATTAAATGACGTAATGTTGCCGAGATGGCTACATCGGCCTATACAGATAGATGGACGATTGACGGTAATCGTTAGCAATTGCTCGTTTCCACTCGTGAGTGTTACTGTCCACAGGACACTTACCTATGCGTGGGTCCGAAGAAGACACAGTGAAAAGTTGTTCGGGGCTGAACTGATGAGGATGGGCTTTGATGACACTGACCTATGTGTTGATAAAAGACACACCACAGCTAGATCAGTTGAATGCATACCGAAACCATACAAAGTCAGGGAGCACACATAGAAATGCTGAGGAACACTCATGAGGAGGAGCATGCATTCTCTATGGTTACCATTTGATGACAATTGCCTTGTCCTGGCAGCTTGGCGTCGGCAGGCTTAGATTTCGGCTTGGCAAAGATCGTACCGGAGTAAATTCCCGTACTGAAATCAATGAGAAGACGAGTCCAAGTGTTTCCACTCCCTGTGAATATGCAGGGAACTTATCGATGAATAAAGATGGAAATTGCTGAATCGATTTGGACACTGATTTACCTGGGAAGCTGTAGAGAATAGGTGGCAGAGCCTTCTCATCCTCGTGTAGAAAGCGTCGGTCCCCATAGCTCGTTTGGCATTCGGCTAATAAAGTGATGGCCCCCTCCTCTTCCTCTTCCGTGATGGTTGCCACCGTAATGGAGTTTGAAGCAGCTGCATTTTTTGGTTTCACAGTGTCCAACACCTCCTCCTCCTCCTTTCCCTCATCACCATCATCCTCCTCCTCCTCCTCCTCCTCCTCCTCCCCCACTTCTTCGGATAAAAAATCATCGTCATTGCCATCTTGATCTGTGCCGTCGTCCCATTCTTCTTCCATCACCTCCCTGCTCTCACTTTCTTCGTACTGCTGCTGCTCGTCTACGTTCCCTTTCTGGCTCCCATCTTTATCTCTGTCCGCCTCGTCTTCCTTGTCTTCCTTGCCCTCTGTGTTTTCCTCCTCGCGCCATCGACCCTTCTGACCAACCAATGGATCCAAAGACAACGCCTTGACCACGGCGCCACCGCTAGTTTCGTCAAGGCTGCCGGCCGTCATCTCTTCCTGCGCGACGGCCGAAGACGACGAGAACGAGAACATGCGTGGGACATACGACGAAAGGGAAGGAGACGGCAAACCACCATTTTTTATGACGACCGCGGTGCCAGGAGCGTGAAGAGCCCCTTGTACCGGCAACCAAAGGTTGTACAACAGCGCGAGGCCAGCGCATATGATAGCCGTCCCAATGACAATTCGAATGGCCGTCTTGCCCAGCTTAGGTTTGT
>Ga0209491_10011688_pt1 | contig 10295 bp, 6 predicted proteins | sample BON02_FD_187213 | JGI IMG/M metagenome (GOLD analysis project Ga0209491, IMG submission 187213) | Freshwater microbial communities from Lake Bonney liftoff mats and glacier meltwater in Antarctica - BON-02 (SPAdes) (version 2) | ecosystem: Environmental > Aquatic > Freshwater > Ice > Glacier...
GAGTACATAAATGTCTGTCTGCAATTGAGGTACCGGATTTTGCAGTTGCACAACAAAAGAGTTGCGCTGGATGCAGTTGATGCATTCCTGGCATCTCGAACAATTGCGCATTCGGACCCTCACGTATCAAAGCCCGCTGTCATGTCCAGTGCGATGAAACTGAGGTTACAGCAGCACGCTTCATTGATTTCATTAACAGTGTCACGACAAGTACGTGAAAACAAATTTCGTACTGCTCAAGAACATATTCAGGATCTCAAAGATTTGCGAACCAGACACAATCTTGCTCTGAGCCAGCTGCGCGCGCGCATAGAGTCTCATATACTTCCCGATTGTCTGTAAAACGGCGAAAAAGCATATGGACCGCTTTTTGAAGATGTGGACAAAAACATACGCTTGACGGTGTGGTTAGGGCGAGCATTATACAACATTGCAGAATTCTGAAAGAGACCATGACCACCCTCTTGTCGTAAATGATATCGCTCATTTGAAGGGCCGGTCCGATCGAATTCTTCGTGCGCATTTATGACCGTGTGTACGGACGGTGAAAACAAATAAGACAGATCAGGAGGAGCGAGAATGGTTGGAAGATAATGCATGCGCGGGTCTAGTACTGAAATTGCATGAATCTGCAAAGTTTCTCCTATGTATGGTAGAACGTCGTTCATTTTCAATTTGTGATCGAGAAGTTTGAAGATTAGGGTGTTGTCACTATCTGTAAGTACACAGGGCGCCAAAAGACATGCGTTCCAATGAGTTACGTGAATCTGGTTGTCAAATGCTAATATGCGATACACGTAATTCAAAAAATCAAACACGGTGAAGTTTTCTGCGAGGTCCGAGACATTTGCATGGAACCATGTTGAGAGCAATATGCCAACTTGCACGGGATGGTGACCTACAAAGACGAATGGCACAATGTAAGAGCGAGAATCCGTGGACACGACTTGCTGTTTGCATGCACAACACGTTTTGGTCGAAAGGGGCATCTTAAGAGAATTTATTTTCATAAAAAGCTTCATTTATATACCTCAGCAATATGAAATCGGTTGTTTTAGGAAATGGTCCTAACGTTGCCGACCAAGATTGGAATTTCGCTTATTATGTGCAAAGTGTATATACCTTGCATTAAAAAAAATGCACAACAAAAACACTCGACACTTGACTCAAAAACTAGAGAATTAATCGGATTCATCATGGCTGTCATCGCTCATAGGGTGCACGGAAATTTTGTGTACTCCATGGTGTCCATTTCGGCTGGTCCAGTCAAGAGAAGCTTGCTTCTGCAGACGCATCATTAAATCAGGTATGTTCAGTGGCATCATAAAACTGGCGCCAGGACAGCCTTCTTCCTCGTGCATGTAGTAGGCGACAATTGTACCAAATGCACCATGCTCAAAAGGATTGGAGCCCTCATGGATGAAGACGTTGCGGAAAAATTGCTCCATGACCAAGTTGTGGCCAAGTTCCTTTCTCTTCTCATACGCATCCTCGTCGAAGCAAAACGTGAGAAGATCACGCGGAGCGTCTTCGCCGGTGCTGATGGTATACTGTTGCAAGCAGACCTTTGCATTAAAATAGTTCTTCTTCAAGTAACCGAAGCAGTCGTGGGTTGCAATGTCGAGGACTTGAATGTCATCCAGGGTCTTTGTCCTGGGAGTTGCCAAGAATCCAATGTAAGTCGGCGCCAGTCCATGTTCGTTTGCCTCTTCCTCCTCCTGGTCATTCTCTGGGTCGCTGTAATCGGAAGGGTGTGTGTCTGACATTAAATCAAATGCCGTTGCGTGGCAAATCTGCTGTGTGTGTCGGCATCGGTCAGAAATGACACTTTATAGACAGAAAAGCCCAAATTCTATTTGCGGAATTGGTAGATATTTTGACTCGGGAAAATACTATATACATACCTCCGCACGCACTCCCGCAGCACTTTAATCATGAAGACTGAAGAATACCAAGCTGTCTATGAGCTGCCAACGTGCTGGCCAGACATCGACCCCGAGTACGACAAGAAGCACTCTTGTTTTGTGAAGATAAATGATTGCATCACTCAATCATACCGCCGATTTCAAACCGAAGTCCTGGTGGAAATTAAGTGTAATCTCATGGACATTAATCACGAAAAGAGACGCGTGGAAATAACAGTGGCATGTGCGGACATGAGCTACGAGCTTGTTCGTTTTGCCTCCACGAATTTAGTTTTACGTTTTGTGGATGCTGATATGAAAGCGCAGACTCTGCAATTTTATGCAGCAGAGAGCGAATGTGTGAATCACAGACACCGGCCGCATAGTGCAATCAATTGCGTGCCGGTGACACGCATTTCCCTGTACCTGACAAGCAAGACAGACATTCCTGGCAGTCTCTCGATACATAAATCGATCGCCGATTGCACCCTGACAGTGTGCGGACGAGGAGTTTGGCCACAGAAAATTAAGTCGTGGGACCAACTCTCTCGTCGGGAAGTAATGCATAGATGCTACATGAAAATGCTTTTCAGCGAGGAAAGTGTTGCCGCGGCGTATGACATTTACAATGCTCGTATCCATGGTGACATTTTATTACGGATGAAAGAGGAGGGTGAACCACTGTCCCGCGAACAAAAACAAAGTCTTCTGTTTTTGCAGGATCTACACGATTTATCTGTCGATTTGGCATACTAGTATGCACGGTGATTTTGTGGTGCGTTTGGTCCATGGTGATTTTGTGGTGCGTTTGGTCCATGGTGATTTTGTGGTGCGTTTGGTCCATGGTGATTTTGTGGTGCGTTTGGTCCATGGTGATTTTGTCCTTCATCAACGAAAAAAAACGTTTCAAATTTTTCATTCTAATTGTGGCAACCAAAATATTGCCCGTGTTGTTTTTTAATAAAACACCGAAATTCGACAATAATTTCAAGATATCGCAACCCGTGTAAGTGGCACGATTTTGCGTTTGCATATATAAGTTGAAACTTGCATCTGATTTATGAAAGCCTGCAGACATCAATGCGATCCAGTCGGAAACAAAAGGACAGGAAGGCTAGTGCTAAAAGCTCGAATTCTCGTGCAAGTAGAAACGGCGCCGCTGCTGGGGATGGATTTTGCGTTTGCATATATAAGTTGAAACTTGCATCTGATTTATGAAAGCCTGCAGACACCAATGCGATCCAGTCGGAAACAAAAGGACAGGAAGGCTAGTGCTAAAAGCTCGAATTCTCGTGCAAGTAGAAACGGCGCCGCTGCTGGGGATGCTCGGAGGCAAGCAGCAGTCGCAGACGCTCCACCCGATGTCATGGAGGAGGTAGAAAGTGAACACGATGTCGACGATGCCGAGTCCGGAAACGCACATATGAACATGACAGAAATTGGACAAGACGCCACAATTTCGCAGGAAGTGTTCGATGGTGGTGGTGTGCGTGTGTTGTCAAAACGGAACATTCTTGAACTTTTTTCAGCCGAAATCATAGAAAAAATTGGCATGTGCATTGGCCCTTGGATGTACATCTTGGCTCGATTTAATTCCATCACTGCAATGCGCATGTATGCTCAGCCATACACTGGAAAGATACAACGAATGCCAGCTTCCCTTGTGTCGATGTTGCCGATGCAGAAATTGATCGGCGCTCCCTATGACATTCGCAGGGATGAATATCACGTTGATAGTGATGACGAGTTGCCTGGTGAAGATGGATGTTTACGACTTAATGCGAATGATGCTCTTCTCTTTCCAGCCATGGACAGAATTTGTCGACAGAAAACAGAATCCACACGAGCCGGCCGTTTGATTCGGGAGATTGTCAAGCGGTACCCACAGGCACTCTTCTCCCAGAACGATAAGGGTTGTACACCGCTGCACGAGTTTTTGAAACGTCCGTATTGGCGTCATTGCATATCCACCCATCACCTGCTGTCCGACAAGAACGATCCTATGCGGAGTACCGCTGGTGTCGAGCAGAGATTGATTCAGAACAAAAAAGGGTTTACGGCACTTCATTTGGCGTTGATGTACTCCAAAAATCTTTCTGTGGGCGATCTAAATGATCTTGTTGACGAGCGGAAGGAGGTGCTGTGCATGCCGAGTGTAGAGGGTTTGATCCCACTGAAGATCTTGTTCATGAGACAAATCCCACTGGTTTCGGTAGAATCAGTACTGACGCTGTTACACGATGCCAATGACACAATACTAAGACATAACCCCGATAGGTCAGGTACTTGTCTGCATTTTGCTCTGGCTGCCGGCAATGGGAAATTTCCTACCGCTGACGTCTCTGCCATACAAAGTCAAAACGAACACAGACGAGTGCGAGCCCTATTACCAGTATTGATACCCCTGCTGATTTACACTACGGACTCCGATGTGCTGTTGGCCCACCAGTGTGAAGAGAGTGGATCGGTGCAGGCGATCAACCGGGAGTGCAGCCATATTCCTCTTCACCTTGCTCTGTTATGGGGCATGGAACACAACATAATTGCGCTTCTCATTGACGACGACCAGAAAACACTCTTTACACACACTGCCAGTGATAGTGCTGGTCACCTGCAAGGTGACTTGCCTATACATCTAGCAATTAAAACCCGCAGGCCACTATCCACGCTGAAAATTTTAATCGACACACATGCCTCTGTCCTCTTGAAAGCAAACTTTGCAAAAGATTGCGCATTGCACACCGCGCTTCGAAGGGCGGCTATCAAACACAGGACAATCCACGACACCCACTACGGTGAAAATGTCCTGATATATCTCATCGAAAGGGGCATGGCATCCAATGCCGACTTTCTACTCACACAGGATGGGGGCCACGATACTGCTTTGCATTTAGCAGCACGACATGATGCATCATACAAAATCATGCAAACGCTTGTGAGCGGGGACAAACGAGCTTTGACAACCAAAAACACGTTTGGTGGATCGCCGTATTTAGTGGCAGATACCCCCTTGCACGTGGCCCTAAAACACCGAGTGGCAATTGACGTTTTGAAACTCCTGGTGGACGACAACGAAGATGTGCTTCACTTGACAAACAGTGCAGGTGACCTGCCACTCCATATCGCCGTCGGTATGTCGGAGGACATCATTTCACTGCTTATTCCCAAATCTGAAGACATGCCCGATGCACGAAAGGTGTCAAATTCAATTGGCAGGACGCCTCTACATTGTGCTCTTGCTGCCTTTGCTCCCATCACCACGATTCGTCTTCTCCTTGACAGCATGGCGGTTTTCATGACAGACGAAAACGATCTGACCCCGTTACATCAAGCAATTTTGTGCAATGCAAGCACAGAAGTTGTTGCTCTTTTAATACAGAGCCAGTCACTACTCTCCGTAGGTGAAACGGATCCTCGATTATGTCTGGATGCCGATGGACGGACTCCGCTGCATCTTGCCGTGCAAGCAGCATGTATTGATGTCAGGCGGCTTTCGCTCCTCATCGACCCTGGTAAGAAGACACTTTTGATTCGCAATCAAGATGGTGATACTGCATATCATATGGCTGCCCATCAGAAGGCGCATATGCCATCTATCGTCTTTGACACTCTGTGGACCATGATACCTGCGCTTGACGAAACGCAGCCTGCGGTTGACGTGCGGCTGTGTGTCAATCTGAGGAAAAACACACCGTTGCACCTAGCCTGCATGCAAAGCAAAGACATCGACACACTACGATTGCTTTTGGACCCTCAACGTAGTGCGCTTGATATGTCCAATTGCAACAAACGCATGCCATTGCACATCTACAAAGCTTCCGACATTGCCATTACGAAGCTGCTCGTGACAGACAGTAATCTCTCTAAGGTGGACGAGTTGGGAAACACTCCTCTTCACAGTGCATGTGAGGACGTACATGTCCGCCCTGAGGGAAAGTTGGAAATTCTGATGTGTACGCAGAATGACTTGCTGCGAACCGTCAATGATGTGGGTAGCCTGCCGATTCATATGCTTTTCAAGAATGCGAATTGCGCGAAGATCGCTACAATCGCCGAGATGAAGACTCTGCTGCCTGTTGCCGACGCTGGAAGCCCGCATTTGAATCGCCAAGATGTACGTTTGTGCCGTAACGAAGCAGGCGCCACAGCATTGGATCTCGTAGTCAGGCACCGGACAAACAATTTTGATATGATGTGCCTTCTAGTTCATGGTGCTGACGAGTCTCTTCTATGTCCACGTCATACTCATTCGCCGCTGCATGCATATCTTCTCGCAACAAATGAAAAGAATGTGCGTAAAAATGCAATCCGATTGCTACGCGGTGAGGATCACAAGGTGCTGCTCCTGCGGAACACGTCGATTTCGGACGAGCTTCCGGTTCATACTGCTCTTCGTATGCATTATGACATTTCGATCATTTCCATGCTACTACCTCCGTTATATTCCGACCGCTCGATGTTTTCGGGCGCATCTGACGCACAAGTGGATGCTTTGCACACACGCGCACGTTTGTCAGCTCTGCATCAGTATCAGTCCAGTAACCCGCATTCTGGCGGACTGCTGACGAGGGGATCGTTTGTGCACAACACGAATTCACCGCTCCGTTTCGCCATGTACATGCAATCATCGCCGCCCGTACTGAATCTGATCAAGGTACACTTTGAAGCCTTGTTCCCACTGACACAATTCGATGATAGCGGTTGTACAATCATACAGACCGCGGTTCAGAGGGGATCTTCTGCTTCAATCTTGAATTGCATGGTGGATAGTGAGGGCAAGGTGCTCTTTATACGTGCTCAGACGGAGTCTGACACACCTCTGCACCGCTTGTTGAAATGGAATGACATGCAGAGATCCCTGCGTTCCAATTATACAATGAGGGCGTTGATGCGTGCCGCGTCTGTGTTAGTAGACACTCCGCGATTGATTCTACTTGAGCAAAATGCCAGCAACGAAACGCCATTGCACTTGGCTCTCCAGCGGTACGTTTCACATGATTTGGTGCGTTTGCTACTCGATGCCGTCGACGGTGTACCACGCTGTAGGGAAAACGTCGAAAAGGCCATCATGTTACAAAATAACAATGGATGTACGGCACTGCATTTGGCATTAAATATCATCGCTGCAATGCACCATCTCGACAACATTCAGGATTGGTGTTCCGTGTGCAAACTTCTGCTCAACCCGGTGGTACTCATGAAAGTGGATTTTCACGGAGACACTCCACTACATCTAGCAGTGAACCTGCAATTATTCCCACAGTCAGACAAGCTCTGCCTTATTGATGTGGATCAAGAAGTATTGCGTGTTCAAAACAAGACAGGTGCCAACCCATTTCACCTAGCGTTGGAGCACATTCTGGTCAAAGATGAGATGCCGTTGTGGTTGATTGACGATAAACAGGAGGTGCTTTTGCAGCAGAACAAAAATGGACGAACACCGTTACTATCGGCACTGCACCAGGGATTTTTAGACGTCACTTTGCTAAAACACCTGGTGGACAAGGATGAAAAAGTCTTGGTCCGCTTCGACAATTCAAAGTGCACGCCTCTACATGCGGCGTTGAAACATGCTGATAAATGCAGCGTGCCGTTGATTTTAATGCTGTTGAGCAACGCTCACGCTGTCGATATTATAAAACACAAAGCAACAAATGGGCGCACAGCACTCCTGGAAGCGCTCGCGCACGATGCTGACATTTCAATCGTGCGTATATTATTGACACTGTCGCCCTTTCCGCACGAGCGGTCCATTGCCCTGCTCCATCAAGACTCGTCGCTCCAGACAGCTTTACACATTGCATTGAAAGAACGGGCGCCGCTCTCGATAACTAGACTGCTGATCGATCCACAGCGAAAGGTGCTGACGCGGTTCGATGCTTTCCACAAAACCCCACTTCACGTTGCACTCCTGCATGATGTGTATTTGCCTGAGGCGCTAATTTTTGTGGATACAGAGCGCACTGTGCTCATTGAGAGCGTAAACGCAACACGAGAGCAGCCACTACACTTGGCACTTCGATACACACCCGCGGATCGCTATGTCGAATGTCTTGCACACATACCCATGCTTATTGATATTGATCAAAATTTACTTGTGTATGCGGATGACTTCAAATGCAACTCGCCTTTACATATTGCGCTGAGAAAAATCCCACTAGACTTGTTGCTGACCTCGTGCGATGGTCTGTGTCACTTGATAGACGTAAACCAAAGAGTGCTTACCATGCAAAATTATAGGTCGAAAACCCCATTGCATATTGTTCTTAAAAGGCTCCCACGAGACGTCGATATGAAGTGCTTGGAATTGCTCGGTATGCTTGTGGACAAAGAACAAGAGGTACTCGATGTAGGATGGCCAGAGAACAAGCACGCAAGACGGCAATTTGAGCTACGTATGACGAACCGGGACGACGATAAAATACTCGACAAGACAGTCGTCCGCGCTATTTTCCAGCTCTTGACTCGCAGTCCCCGTGCTTGACCAAATATGCATGATTGTACTTGTGCGATTGTGTTATTTGCTAAAATTCGGACATTGGTGTTTTTTTAATTTGTTTGTTCTTCTTGTTACGGGAGTGAAAGGACCAAATAATAAAATTTCTATTACGAATTCGTCTGACTGTCTCTTGTAAATCACTTCAATGTGCAAACGTATAAAAGTAAGAAACAACGCGTACAGCCACCTCGAACAAAATGAATGTACAGCAATCAGCGGCATGTCCAATTTGCAAGATAGGAGTGCAGGACGGTCCTGACATGGATGATTATGCAGAAAATTGGAAAGCATGGCATGAGCACCTATTGACGTTGGAAGAACAGTCCGAAGCTTGGTTGTATTACAAAAAAAAAGAACCAATCGTGACACATAAAGTTTCAGGAATGGACATGGTTCACTGGCTTTGTCGTGAATGCCTTTACAGACACAACCCTGTCACCGGTGTGTTCAATGTTAAGGACTGTCCCATATGCCATCACGAAATAACCACTCATAGAGTGGTATGTGTGGCAGGAATCGACGAATTTGCCCACGAAGATATCATTGACACCTTCGCATTTGATGTCCGCAGCCAGGATGATGACAGCGATGATAGCCTCAGTCGTGACAGCAGTTCGGTCGAGGAAGACCCTCGCGAAGTTGCAGTATATATTGCAGGATACGCCAGTATGTGGAACACAACTTGTATACTAGCGAACGAAGTGTTAATACAAAACACTGCATATGCTGCCGGGCAAGATATCACCAATCCGTCTGTTTTCACTGTTTTTACGCGCGTCGCTCCGTACACAATCTGTGGGGGTGATCGAAAAAACTGGGCTGTCCAATTTTTGGAACACTCTGTTGAACTGTTAGAACCTATGCACCCAATTCCGCGTCACGACTGGACAGAAGGATCATTCTTTGGTCATGCTGTAGCAGCTGGAAGATACATTTTGGCCGGACATGGGTACGGTGAAAATGGTACCATCCTGTCTCCTCTGTTGGATTTCGCACCCGGTGGAAAACATGCGGTCCAGATCCAAAATTTCAAGAGTGAACTGCAACATGAAGACAGCGAACACAATCTAGAAGTTTACGCATCGGCATCTGTGTTTTTTTTAACGACAATAATCACTGAACTTTTTGCTGCCGATCAACAAGCGTTGACCATTTTCAATAATTTGGCTCGGCTCCACACACAACATCACCTGTCCCAACCCGATTTCACCAGACGAGACTATGTAAAACGGGTCTTCATCCTTCTCGACAACATCATTCAGCAATACAATGTATCAGTATATCCTAATTGTGTCTACAATCATGAAAGTATCATGCGAGAAGAGGGGGGCATGATACAGAACATAATCGCCCCTAGGCCCTGGGTGATCATGCAGATAATCCAGTTGGAACAAACGCAAAGTTACCACGACGAAATGGGATATGACGTTCAAAATCGGTGCGTTTCAGAAGCTCTGCGTTCTCAAATATTCTTATAATATATAGCTTGTTCTGCCTTGTGGATACCAGTATTCCATTGTCTCTCTCTCTCTCTTTTCCCCTTTTATTGACACGATAGAATGTACAAACGTTACAAACACATGTACAATGTGATGAACTGTGTGTTCACGTTTGTTTTCATATACTCGACATGTAAATCTGACACTGATTATCTCATAATCGCATGCACACAGAACGCAGTGGCAAAGCGGGGTACGAACTATACATGTCGATTTATCCCTCGTCCGATGTGCATCTATCACGAGAGAGCAATGGGCTGCCAACGTCATGACATTCTATCAGCAAATGGATGCTCAAGGTAGTAGAATTCTATACAGGGTGGCCAGCGTAGAAAATGTATCTACCGTCACAAAATTACTAATTGCATTTGCGGCTGCAGACCGCGAAGAGTT
>Ga0209491_10011689_pt1 | contig 10295 bp, 9 predicted proteins | sample BON02_FD_187213 | JGI IMG/M metagenome (GOLD analysis project Ga0209491, IMG submission 187213) | Freshwater microbial communities from Lake Bonney liftoff mats and glacier meltwater in Antarctica - BON-02 (SPAdes) (version 2) | ecosystem: Environmental > Aquatic > Freshwater > Ice > Glacier...
CGGAAGAGCTCTAGTAAGTCGTAAAATTGTCCGTGGATGTCGCCCACAACCGTCACTGGCGCCGCAATGTTGGGCACGTTTTGATCGCCTTGCAGAATCTCCTTGGTCTGCACAGCGCTTTCGCTAATTAAGACAAAGAACGCAGGCAAGCGAGAAATAATAGCGCCGAGACTTGCGCAGGGGACGCGGGGTGGACGGGCAGCGTGACAATGAAGGACACGCAAGGGTGGGCTCTACCTTTTCGCACAGACGCACCACCTCGTCCTCAAGAAGCGGATTGCAATCCATAACAGATGCAATCTGCCTATCGAGGTCCTCCATTAGTGTCGCGTCCATTTCGAAGAGTCAACTGCGCCCACAGCACTCGCTAGTCTGGGTTTCTTGGCCGCCAGTCTCCCCGACACGTTTCTATAGCTCAATCAAGGGAGCAGCGACCCTGGATCCCAGGGGAAGAGCGCAGGCTGGAGGGCGAACAAGAGATGGCGCCAATGCGACGGCTGCTGTCTGCGTTCTACAGTCCCGGGCAGCAGCCCTGCTGCGTATCAACCAGCTTCTTGGCACCACTATCTCGTCGTTTGAACCCCCCCGCGCTCTTGTCCGAGGGCAAAATCTTTTTTTTCCGCGCCCATGACTCCTCCTCGTTTTGATGCTTGGCAGAGATACCGCGGCCGCCAACGTCGTGGCAACGATGGGAGTGTTTGCCTAGTCAACATGCTGCAGCGCAAACCAAGGAACGTGCAGGAGGTTGCAAGAAAGTCTAAGGACGCCAAGCTTGCGCACAAGTACAAGTTTGGCGAGACGCTGCGTGCCGGCCCTGCCACGCCGTGCTCGTCGTTTCTTGCCTCTCACAACAAAGTGGAGGAGACCTACCTCAAAGGGCCTACCTCAGCGGCTGGGTGGGCGAAACTGAGAGAGACAGAGAGGAACGGCGACGCCATTTCATGATCAGCATAGCAACCAACGAAGATTGCCTGCGGCTCAGACATCGAAGCTGTATATTATGTTTTAGCTCTCGATACAGATCGTGAATCACACCTGCGACAAAGCGGCGTTCTGAGTCGCCACTGAAGTATGCGCAGTGTCTGGCAAATTTGACAGATTGACGGTTGCGTCACAATACAACGCGGCTGCACGTCACTTAGCACGAGCTTTGCAGATGAAGCAAAGGATGGGCCAGACCAGACTATACGATGGAGGATGATGAAGGACAGTTCAATTTTACTCGAGCGGGAGCTTCTTATCATTCAGGTCGTAGACATGCATCGATCGTCTAAAAGCGGACATGGAAGGAGGTACAGAGGCTAACAGAATTTTCCAGGCTGTTTTTTGGCAAAGATGTGTCTATCGTAGCCACTCTCAAGCTGGAAGGAGGAGCTCCGACCTCGGCACGTTTTGAAGCATATGTGCGGCTGCTCCCTGCCAAAAGTGTGCACACATTTTGCAAACCGAAATATGTGTGTGGCGTGGACATCAGCGACCCTGGATCCCAGGGGAAGAGCGCAGGCTGGAGAGCGCAGGCTGGAGAGCGAAGAAGAGGTCGCACCAGTGCGAGGGCAGCTGTCTGCGTTCGGCAGTCCCGGGCAGCAGTCTTGCTGCGTATCAACCAGCTTCTTGGCGCTTCTACTTTCGTCTCGTTTGAAGCCCCCCGCGCTACTGTCGCGAGACCAACCCTTTTTTTTCCCTCGCGCCCATCACTCCTCCTCGTTTTGTTGCTTGGTAGCCTGCGAGAGTGTTGGAGATAGGCAATGTGAAACGCCACCGAAGAGAGTGTTTGCCTAGTCAACATGCTGCTGCGCAAACACAGTGACGTGCAGGAGGTTGGAAGAAGGACCAGGGTCTGTAAGCTTGCACACAAGTACAAGTTTTGCGAGACGCTGCGTGCCGGCCCTACCACGCCGTGCGCGTCATTTCTTACCTCTTACAACAAAGTGGAGGAGAACTGTCCCTAAGGGCCTACCTCAGCGGCTGGGTAGGCAAAACTGAGAGAGACAGCAAAGAAAGTCGACTCCATGTCTGGATCACAACAATCAACAAAGTATGCCTGCGGGTCGCAAATCGAACCCTTTGTGTATGCCTGACTGGTCTTGCAATTTCATCGTGAAAAAATTTTTCATGGAATGGTAAGCCCTGAAAACGTATCGCCAAAAGACCTGTCAATTTGTCGCCAACAACTACGCAATTTTAGTTCAAAAATCCACGACTATGGGATGGTAATCATTTTGGAGAGATGGACCTCTCTCAATAAATCCTGAAATTATCTTGTTGTGTTGGGACAACTCCTGAAACAAAAGCGTAACAATTGACAGAAACGAGCGCGCCAATAGCAGTCCTGTTCACTCTATAAAGAGGTCGTTTATGATACAACAATCAAATATATGTATCCACACTAACCTGGAGGCGTATCTCCTTAGAGTATAGTTCTCGAACTAATGAGAGAACCCGTGGCGATCTCTCTCATTGACAGGCAATTCGTGTGCAGGTGTCACGCATGATTTGCCATGAATTACACTCATTTTAACAAAGATATTTTTGAATACGTATATTCTCTTGATCTTAGGTGATTATCAATATCAAGGTACAGTAGACATTGAGCGCTGATGGAATAATGTATGCGTCCCGTCTTAGGTGTTAGATATACATCCGGGCCACCTGTAACTTTTCCAGGATGTAATTGTCTGAGTTTGAGAAACACTGTCTACGATAAAATATTATGAAGGGTGATATTGTCGCCTATACGTTGGCCTGTGAAAAGTGGATCCATATTTGAAAAGCAATCATCACTTTTCTACGTCGAATAGCAAGTGCTACAACTCTCTCAGCTCATTTTGGATTTTCGGGCGTATACCCAGTATTTTCCATATATGAGACCCAAATGATCGTAAAGTAAAAGTGGATACATATTTGAAAAATCCTAATTTCCTGCGTCGAATGGTAAGTGCTACATCTCTCTTAGCTCGTGTTGAATTTGCGACTGTATACCCAGGGTTGGGGTTATAAATCGAACCCAGAAATCACACGAAAATGGTGAAGACATGTTTGAGCGACTGTCTGCGTGAAAATCTACATACTGCAACTCACTTTTGGAATGCAGAAACTTTTGAAGAAACAAAACTGATAGTTGGGTTGTTCCAATATGAACCATTTTCATGTAGGTATGAAAATTGTCTTTTTGCTAAATTACATCAGTGAAAACCCCTACGTCGGTCTATCTTATCCACTCTCACGTGATTACACTCACATTTTTTGAATGACTCGAATCTAGTGCAAAATCATGTTGTTGTATACAGTCTCATACCCACAGTCATGATTAGTATTATGTCTCTGATGGGTCAGCGGTCTCGTAATTCTTCTCACGTTGTTGCCACTTGCTGTGTTGCGCACGGCGCAAAAACTGTCGCTCATCAGCTTTGGTCGCGGCTACTCTGATCAAACCCACATTAGGGTGCGTGTGTCGGTGGTGCTGCTCGTGGCTCTACTGCTTGGCGCTGTTGTTTGGGGCTGTCTCACGACAATCGAGCTCACCTTTCAGAGCGAGAAGGTTGTGTCAGTGTTGACTTTGCTTGTGCAGCAGAATGTCGAGTATTTCATCGCGGCGCTCTCGCAGGTGGCTTTTCTCCTTGACTCTGCCAGTGCAGTCAACCCACAACTAGTTTTGCGCATAGAGAACGAGATACAAGCAATGGGTCTCAATACAACCAATATTTTGGCGCAGGCTGACCAGTACGTGTATGCGATTCGGATGCTGTCTGAACAAGGCAAAGAGCTTTGGGTATCAGCGCAGCGAATCGTGCTGTTTGGCGCCTTCATTTTCCTGCAGGCGGCCACAGTTGAGAACAAAGATTTTCATGGAATGATTTCACTGTGACAATTCCACTGTAGGGTGGACTTGGAGGACTTAATTATACCGTCATTGTATATATTTGATGATTTGAGCTCGTACTGGTATGTATTCAAAACTCTGGGCTGACATGTAGTACCTCTTTGTGACTTAACTGATTCTTCAACTTTTACACTGGCATGCCCGGCCAGTGACTCGACGCATCCTTATGTGTGTCAGTGACATGATTTCTTTCTTTCAACTCAAGTTCCTTCATATTGTGATATGAGAGGTGTTCCGAGCGAAATCTAAACGTTTAAGGTAACCCTAGTTTTGTACCAAAGATTTGAAAAGGTGTCACGGTGATGTTTGTTGACATTTTATGACATTTTGAAATGTCACAACGGCCGACTCACATTTTTGAATTTCGTAACATTGCTTGGTTTTGTCACACGATACGTATGTTTTCTTTCTTTCTGTTTTTGTCTAGATTTGTTAGTAAAACCTAAAATCTCATAAACAACTTGAACGTACAAAAGTCACACTGTGACAAATGTTCCAAACTTTCAACCTGGGTCTCTTTGTGGCTCTTTTGAGACGTTCCGAAAATATCCACGTTTCAAAACTGCGTTTCGCTCGGACAACTTGAAATCCAGAATCTTGATACTGGTCACGTTAACGTTCTAGGTTTGGAATCTTGCTTGAAACGACTGCGACTCATTCAAGTTCTTGGCCCGACGGCCCGGGAGTCCAGCGAAGATTGGACCAGGGGATCACTGTCAACATCTATGGCCGTAGACACAAAACATGTGCACGTTATTTAACCTTCACAATCGGTAAACCACTTATCAATTGATCCTTTTAAGCTAGGGGCGAGGTGATGATCCAAAAAAAAAAGCCCTCCACTTGTCTGATGCTTACGCACGAAGAGATGCTACCGCAAGAGGAGATAACAACACAAAAGGAGATGGCAACACACGACCGTGACAACGCTGCTGGATAAAGATTGACTCCCGAGAGTCCCTCACGGTTAAGCACACCAAACCTCCCCCGCTGGTGCCACGATCCTTACACTCTTTCCCGAACTCTCTGCCGACTTTCGTTCATTCGACTCCCACACTTTTTCGCTCTCTGTGAAAACCTCGGCTGTTTTCCGCTTGCCTGACTTTCACACCACAAGCCTCAACACTTCTGGACAGATTTATCTACTCAACCTAACCCTGCCACGATTCTCACCAAACCCATCCTGCCACTCTGCCTGTGCCTCTCACCCCACATTTGGAGGCGTTGACGATATTTCAACAAGCAAGAACCCTCGTGCCTGCCTATCCACGCAACAGACCCCCGACCCGCTACTTGACCCCCGCCCCCTTGACCAGGTCATTATCCCAGTCACCAGGTCAAAATGAGGGGTTAAGCAGCTTCAGAATCAAGCGTAGTACGTGGTTTGCCATGGAGGGACTTGGGCCCTTGACCTCTCTGGCGCGGGTCTCTCTCCCTCGGGGTTTTTAGATGTTTTGTTTTTACGGGATCTAGTCCTCCGAGTCACGGTACCAGTTCCCCCCCCCTCACCTAGAGTGGCTTTTATCTCCGCCTCTAGTTGCTACTGTGTTAATTTCGCTGAGTCACCAGATAGGGGTCGTATGGGAGTGATAGGTGCGCTGATACTTTTTTTTTTCCATCTGAGGCTGTCGGCGCGTGCGGCGATGGAGCGCTTTAGCGCGCAATTGCCGCGCGCCCACTGGATTGGACCAGAGTCATGAGGACAGGTAGGGGAGATTGAAAGAGGTGGTTTCTCCCCTCTTGAAAACGTCAATACACTCCCCTCTGCTCAAAAACATCATAAATGAATTTGAAAACATTGAGGAGTTTGGAACAAATTAAGGAATGTTGAAAAAATGAAAGAATTTGAAAAATGAAAAGAATACAACTAAGCAAGTTGAAAAAATCATGAAATTTAAAAAGATTAAGAGGTTTGAAAAAATTTGAGGAATTTGAAAAAAATGATTAAAATTTCAAAAAATTCAAGGAGAAGAATTTGGAAAGAATTAATGAAAAGAAATCTTTTTTCCTTTTCAGTTCCTTTTCAATGAAAAGGAGTTCGTCATGTGACAACTGCCATTTCCAAATCTGACGTGACGGATATGGGACACGTCCAGATGCCCGAACAAGTGGAATTGCAGATCTGTGTGGGTGGAAACGCAAATTGAACATGTCCGGATTCCAATCAAAGGTGGATTTGCAAATCTGTGTGGGTGCACGTGGGACATGTCCGGATTCCAGAAAAAGTGAATGGCCAGATCGGATTCGATGGGAAATGTGGCCCATTTCCAAGGAAACGTGGATTTGCAAACATGGGCCATTTTCACCCACACAGGTTTGCAAATTCACTTTTCCTGAAGTCTGGATTTCTTCCTGAAGTCTGGATTTCAGGAAAAGTGGATTTGCAAACCTTTGTGAGTGGAAATGGGCCATGTCCGAATTCCAGAAAAGACGAATTTCCAAATCTGTTTGGAGCAAAATGGACCAAGTTTGGATGCGAGAAAAAGTGAATTTCCTCATTGGTCGCCGCCAGTCGAATGCCGTATTTCTTTGCAGTTGCAGCCTCACGTCACCATTGTCTTCTTTCACTTTTCCGACTTGCGGCAGCCGCAAGTCGATTTCCAATGATTTGTCAACTTCACAATTTTCTGTTTGCAATTTTTTAGTTCCATCTGTCCGACGCGCGGCGGTCACCAGTCGATTTTCGATTTTTGGGGTGAATCTGGCGATTTTTCTCTCAATTCTTTTTTTCCCCATTGAGCCGACTGCGATGGTTGTTAGTCGATTTTGTGTTTTTTCGTCTTTTTGAAGTTGCCATTTTGATTGTTTTCCCGGTCCGACATGCGGCGGTCACAGGTCGAATACGATTTCTCCTGTTAACTTGGCTGTATCGTTTGTACAATTTGTTGCACTGCGTTTCAGTTGCGCATTCCCCTTTCCCCCCCAAACAGTCTTGGAAATTCACCTTTTCTGAAATCCGGACATGCTCCAGTTACATCAAGTCAGTTTTGCAAATCCACTTTTTCCGGGATCTGGGCATGCCCCATTTCCACTCGGACAGATTTGGATATTCACTTTTCCTGGAATGCGGCATGCCCCATTTTCAGCCAAATAATTTTGGAAATTCTTTTGTTTTGGAATCTTGGCATGCCTCTTTCCCCCCCAAACAGATTTGCGATTTCAATTTTTCTGAAATCAGGACACGTCCAATTTCCCATCAAATCAGATCTGGAAATTCACTTTATCTGGGATGCAGACATGCCCCATTTCCCCAAACAGATTTGGCGATTTTCTTTTGTTGAAATGAGGTATGCCCCATCATGATTTCCATCGAATCAGATATGGACATTCTCTTTTCCTGGAATCTGGACACTCCATATTTCCACTTTCCCACCAATCAGATTTGGAAATTCACGTTTTTTGAAATCAGGACATGTTCCATTTCCGTCAAATCAGATATGGTAATTCTCTTTTTCCGAAATCTGCACATGTTCCATTTCTATCCACACAGATTTCAAGTTAAAAATTCACTTACTCTGATATCATGACATGATCCATTTCCACCAAATTAGATATGGCAATTCACTTTTTCCGGACTCCTGACATGTCCAATTTCCCCACAAACAGATTGAGAAATCCACGTTTTCTGGAATCCGGACATCTTCTATTTCCATCCAATTAGATTTGGAAATTCACCTTTCTACAATCTTGACATGTACCATTTCCACCAACACCGATCTGGCAATTCACTTTTTCTGGAATCCTGTCATACCCCGTTCCCGCCCAAGTCTATCTTTTTTTCCATGTGTTCAACTTGCGGTTTTAGAGGGGAGACAATGTGTTTTCTGTCTGCAATTTTCGTATTTCTTGTTTTTCTAGTGGCGAATGTCACAAGTCGAATTCCCTGTCTTCATCTTTTTTGAAATTCTTTATTTCGATTTTCTTGAAATTCCTTGTTTTAATTTTTCCCGTGTCTTCAATTTTTTGAAATTCCTCATTTCATTCCAAATCATTCAATCTTTTTCAAATTTCACAAGTTTTTTCTAATTTCTCAAAGTTTGTCACATCTCTTAATTTTCTTCAAATTTCTCAATCTTATTCCAAGTCCTGAATTTTGTTCAAATTCTTGCAATTTTGTTCAAATTCCTGGTTTTTTGACAATTTTGTCACATTCCTGAATTTGGTCAAATTCTTCAATTTGTAGAAATCCCTTCATTTTTCCCGGATTAGTTAATTTCTTTCAAATTTGATCATTGTGATTACAAATTCCGTAATTTTGTTCGAACTCCTTCATGTGCGTTGAAATTGTCGAGGGGAATCCTCAATTCCAACAATCCTCAAAACTCTGGTCCGCTCCAGTGGGCGCGCGGCGACGGTGCGCTTTAGCCGGATAAACTTCACTCTCCCTGGCTGGCCCAGTAGCGCACTAAGACACTGAGACGTAGTCGAATACTCTGCGGTAGCAGATTCCGTACATGCCAGAGCTTGATTAAACAAAAAAAAGGCCGACATGGACGGTCTATGCTACTGCCCTGATGACCCTTACTACATACTTGGGCCTGTCCAATACACAGGCACAGATACAAAATTATGACACGTACAACACATACATGTCCAAACGCTGACATAGTACACACAGATATGCATATTTAAACACACACGCATTACAAGACAGCCATCAAGAGGGGCAAAGGGCGGTTATGAAACGAAAAACTCTTGGATCTCGGGTAGGCTTTCCATCAGTAGGAGAAAAGGGAACCGAGAAGGGGGGTGCGATCGGATTTTCAGAACTTGAAATCCGTCGGGCACAGTTGTTGTTCCTCCCCGGATTCCAAAGTTTTCGTCGAGGGGCTCCCCAACGCACATGGACTCACACACAATAACGTCGAGTTTTTTGATGTATTGAAGACAGGACTCGGAACCGCGCACAAACAGTCCTGGAAAGTTGTGCCCGGGAGTACCCATGGGTTCACGGTGGTCGCTGATGGTGGCAGTTCGGATTCTCGAAACTCGCAACGATTTCAACAATGCATGACGTTTTGCGCGGATCCTCAAGCTACTTACTGTGATGGCCCGGGACTTGTGACTCAGGATTCGTCTTGCATCATAGTGTCACGGTCATTCTTTCTTTCATGGGTGTGGAAACCCCAACTAAAACTTTCGACCCAAGAGATTGAACTAAAAATTAGGACCTAAGAGACTGTCCCAGAGAGGCCAAGAAAGAAAGCAAGAAAGAAAAAGCACGGAGGATGTGAAGTTGTTCACATTGTGAACAACAAAAAAAAACTGGTACTAGCTCTAATAGAACAGAGGCAGGACAAAAAAAAGAACCAAAGGAGAGCTACAACACAAAATGAAACTACTGCCCTGCACAACCTTACTACAGACTTGGGCCTGTCCAGAGACAGTTTCTGGGGTCCGCGCGCCCACTGGAGCGGACCAGAGACATGCGGAAAAATGAGGGGAGTGTAATTACTCCCAATAGGGGAGGTGACTCCTGATATGGGAGGGAAAATGAGGGGAGTGCAATGACTCCCAAATTTGTAGAGCCGTCCCCTCATATTTACTCATGACGCTGGTCCGCTCCAGTGGGCGCGCGAAAAGCCATTGTCGCGCGCCCCCGTGTCTCTATGTTCGAGTACGTGAGACTGGTAACTGAGACCTCTTCCTAGGCCCCCTGGAATGGGCGAGGGCGGAGACTGGTAGAGCTGACCGAGGGGTGCAATAGCAAAGGGAATTCCCAGGGGTTGTCAGCGTGTATAAATTATCTCCCTTGTCCTTGTAATACCCACTGTCAGTTTTCAATAATACCTATATTCTCAAACAACCCAAACGGCAGTTTCGTTCTCTGTCGTAAAGATCCTTGGATCTCTGAAAAGAAGCCTATTCTAATGTCTCTCAAACCACGAACTGCTTACGAACTCCTCTGGTAGGTACGTGGCATCTAGGTGGTCCGATCACGAACTCTCTCATGATTCAGTGATTGATGGGTGGTGTGTCGCTCTCCACCATGCATAATCATTGAAAGTAGGCATGTATAGAACACATTTGGACATTTCAAATGTTGTCAGTAAACGGAAGGGAACTTGATGATGAAACGCAAAATTGTCAGGAAAAACCACGTCAAGAGTGTAAAAACTTTAAAGTCTGAGCAAAACGCGTTTGGCCCAACATGACGTGGCGGTGGCCAATAAAGGTGGGCGAAGGCAAGCGACACACTGCGCATCGACCACTCAGTCACGGTTCATGTTAACGTCTAGGCTACAAGCAGACAAAACTCCTTGATAGCACTAGGACATAGACTTTGTTGTGGACAAACTTAACGGCACAGGAAGTGGAGTTCTTGATTGACAATGGGTCTCAAACAGATGAAGAAGAGTCGGACACAGTAGAAGGCTAACTACGAGTCATCAAACTCGTAGCCCGGATTGAGCCA
>Ga0209491_10011691_pt1 | contig 10293 bp, 10 predicted proteins | sample BON02_FD_187213 | JGI IMG/M metagenome (GOLD analysis project Ga0209491, IMG submission 187213) | Freshwater microbial communities from Lake Bonney liftoff mats and glacier meltwater in Antarctica - BON-02 (SPAdes) (version 2) | ecosystem: Environmental > Aquatic > Freshwater > Ice > Glacier...
CTGTCAGTTCTGTTTCCAGAGTACCGATCTGATCTAGCAGCGATGTCTCGGTAGCACCAATCTGGTCTAGCAAGGCTGTTTCTGTAGTGCCGAGGTCAGCTGCTACATCACCGATAGCTTGAGAGAGAGCTGTATCCCGATCAACTCCTGCATCTTCGTAAGCCTGCACACGATCAAGGATAGATGTTTCGACGTCACTGATCTGCGTACCAAGGTCTTCTACGACTGTATCTAGGGCATCGAGTCGGGTGTTGAGGGACTCTTCAGTTTCCCCGATCCGGTCGTAGAGCTCGTCCTGCGATACGTTAAATTCCTCGGCGAGGTCGCTGACCGCTTCTTGAACAGCCTCGTCACGAGCCATACCAGCTTCTTCGTTAGAAGCAATCAAGTCTGTGAGACGGTCTTCAGAGTTCGCAATATCGTCTTCAAGACTACCCAACTGCTCATCGAAACTATATCCGAGGGCTTCCAACTCCTTACGGGTTTCCTCGCGAGCGGCCGCAATCATCTCTTCTATCTGGTCCGAGGGCACTCCACCATTTTCAAGGGCCTCGCGGAACACATCCAACTGCTCTGACAGGTAGTTGAACCGTGCAGTGGGGAGGTTTTCTTCTACCCGCCCAACAAGCTCTGTTTCGGCGTATTGCCCTACCATACCCGCGATGTCTTGTGCGGTGGGGTTAGCAAGACCTAGCTCTGCGTAAGCACTACGTGCCTCTTCTTCCGTTACTTGGCGTGGGTCTACATACGGTTCTACAGCCGCCTTTATGTCTGCTTCAAAGGTGTCTCCACCTTGACCTACGCGGCTTGCTACTTCTGCATCGGTGGGGTCGTAGCCAAGGTCTTCAAAGAACTTACGTGCTTCCTCATCAGTAGTCTGGCGGGGGTTAACATACGGTTCTACAGCCGCCTTTATGTCTGCTTCAACTATGGCTCCTACCCGTGCAGTGAGCTCTTCTTCTGTAGGGGTGTACCCAAGGTCTGCAAAGAATTGCCCTGCTTCATCACGAGTAGTGCCCTGCGGGTCGTATTCCGCCGTGATATCTGCAACCGCGCCAGCCTCATCTTTCTGACCAACATATGCTTCCGCCTGCTCATCAGTCAGTACGATACCCTCTGCAGCGGCAGCGGCTTTTACCTCGTCAGCGTCTAAGAACCGTGGGTCAACATAAGCAGCTACATCTGCGGCTAGGCTAGCATCTGGTTTTTTCCCCGCAAAAGATTCAATCTCGACGTCTGTAGGGTTGAATCCCGGGTTTTCCTTGGTGAACATGGCACCGGCTTCAGTCGTGGTGACATACTGAGCATCGTAGGTTGTGTTCAACAGGTTATTTAGGACTTCATTATCCGTTATACCCATGTCTTTAAGCGCTTGTGCGGCCTTATTGCTGCTGCCAGAGTTCGCTACCGCATCTTTTACTGCGGGGTTCACGGTAAACAGGGCGTCCGCGAGAGCGTGACCCGTGTAAATACCCCCTGCTGTACCCGCCCCTGCGAGTTTACCCATAATACCAGCTTCAAAAACGCTGCCCGCCACATCATACGAAGGATCAATTTGGACTAGAGACGTAGCGACGTAAAGCTGTGGGAGAGCCTCTTCTATAGACTCGGTCACACCTTCTTTTATGGTTACTTTAGCGCCTTCTACTACCTTGCCTTTGATTACGTCGAACGCAGTAGCGAACTCGGCAGTCCCCCTGCCCCCAAACAATGATCTAGATAGCGCCTGCCCGCCAATACCCGCGGTTGCTGCCAAGGTTATAACTGCGATAGTACCCGCCTTCTGGGCAACATCTATAGCGTAATCGGTGGCTTCTTGGTCTGACATCCCCGAACCAAGTGCTGTGCTATAAGCCTCGTCGAATGCACCAGCAGCGGTTCCACCAAAGGCTTCCGCAGCGTCCAGAATTATGCCCGTGCCGACAAATACCCGCGCCGCCACTTTCTTGGCTTGGGCCTCTCCTGCTCCGAGGAACAGTCGTCTAATGAGGGTACCTACACCGCCAGATATAAGCAGGATAGGAATTTCTTGCAGTAGCTCACTTACAACGTTTTCAGATATCCACTGCACAGGGTGGTCTTTAATGTTGCCGTATATTGCCAGTGCCTTTAACCAACCTTTTTGTATCTTTGACGGTTCTTGGCCCGGGTTCGCTGCACGCCATTCATCGGCGTACCTAGCGGTGTTGGCCTGCATATCAGCTGCACCGGCTTTCCACTGGTCAGATTTTATGTCGCCACTAAGAGCGATCATGTTTTTAGCAAGACGTCCCACCATGTTGTTCGGGTTAGCGCCCGCAAGAACGGACAGGGCCGCAGCAGCTTGCAGGAGTTCTCCACTAGCGCCGACCGCAATACTGGCCGCGTTCCCAATACCACCGTCAGTATTTTCGTTTAAGTAATTATATACGACCTTGGCGTCTTCGTAGATTGGGCTGACGACATACTCGTCGAATAACCGGCCCGCTTCATCATTCAATGACGCAATAGTCCCAAGCGTGGCAGTGGAAAGACTTCCAAAATCTCCGTCCATCGCGTCGTTAATCATATCCGCTAGAGTGGGCCGTGTACCTACGAACCTAACTGTGACCCCCCCGGTAGGACTCATTTGGCGCGCTATTGAGTTCTCCAAGTCCTCTAACGTATAGTTACCCGAACCACTACCGGTAAGCCGGTCGTTCACTTCCGCTATGTTTTGCCACTGAATTTCACCAGTAGAAGTAACGTGTAAGGAGGCTTTACCGCTTGCAATGTCGGAATCGAGTACCCCATCCTCACGAGAGAATCCTGTAGGGTACGTACCGCCCCTTGGAGTAGCGTCTCGGGCTTTAGCAAGTGCATCGCGGGCAAAACTGTCAAAGTCTAAGCCAGCTATGTCTTTTATACTTTTGACGTTACCGACTACGTATGAAGCGACCGCATGTAGCGATTCAGGCTCCATACTGGAAATGTTCATCCCCTTGGTAGCGAGAACCTGCCGGATTAAATCACCACGGCTAGAGGTTAGTAGCTGTGCTGTACCCGTAAAGTCGGTAGGTAGCTGCTGCCCCTGTTCTAGGAAGTGTTCGTATACGTCAGCACCCGCTTCGAGCCCGTACATTCGGCGATAGGCGGCTTCGTCTATGTTAGGGCGCAGGGTCAGCGCTACGGCCTTGTTCACCTCGGTGATTTTTGGCTTCAACACTGCGTCTAAATTGTCTGTTTGTGTGACAACCCATTTCAGGGCGTCGTCATATGTAGCCTGTAAGGAACCAACCTTACCATTTTCGACCCCAAAAGTTTTGTTTAGTCCGATCGCTCTAGCGTTTGCGTTGTCGGCGGTAGCTTTGAAACCAACCATCTGGTTTTTATAGTTCTTGTTGTAATCCGCCTCAAGGTTCGTCGCGTAGGTGTTATACTTGCTAATAGCCGCGGTTACTGCATCGGCGTTTGCCTTCGTTTTATTGCCGTTGTATTTAGCTAGTGCGGAATCGTGAGCAGCCTTCAGGTTGTCTTGGGTCTGTATTTTACCCGCCAACTGCGTTTGAAGTGTGTTGTACGACTGAACTGCAGAATTTGCCCTACCTACTTGCGCATTTACGGCCTCGGCAGCTGTTTTCGCTTTTTCCGATTGCGCGGTTAGGGCGTTCGCTGCGGCCTCCGTGCGACCATAAGCTCCAGTAACCTTGTCGATCGCTTTGTACACTGGTTTGTCTATTATCTTCTTCAGCGCAGCTGCACCCTCGGCACTCAAACTACCGCTGAAGGCACCAAGACCAGAACCCCCCGCAAGGGCTGTAGACACTCCGCTAGAAACGGCACGAGTAAGTGTTTCCGCAGCTTCCGCTGTCAGCCCCACGTTGTCCTTTAGGAAGTTGTTAACAATGTTTGAAGCACCCGTGTACTTCGCAATAATGTCGCCAACCTGACTTTCGGTTATATCTCCGCCACTAAGTTCAGTACGAAGACCTGAGAACACTGACTGCTTTACTTTTTCGTCTAGGTTCCCAAAGGACTCTCCGTAGTTTTCCCTTAGTGACTCGTCAACTTTACCCAACCCGGCGGATACCGCGGCTGTAATACCACCTTTAGCAAAAGCCTTGAGGGGGTCTTGCCCGTACACTATCGCCCTAGCCGCACTTTTTGCGCCCGCTGAGACCGTGGATACTACGAGTTCGGAGGCACCAGCACTGACGAGTGTGTTTGATACAAACTGCCCCGTTATGTCTCCGACACTTTGTCCTACGTAGGATATGGCTGCAGCCTTGAGGACATCGCCGATATTACCCCCATTAGCTGCTACTTTAGCCCCGTCAATTAAAGGTACTGCCCACACGTTGTTGGTAGCCACCGCCGCTACTTTTAAGATCGCATTGCCTAGATCAGACTTGACTACGTCTATTACTAGATCACCAACCGGCTTTACGATCTTTTCGTAAATCTTGTCCGATATACCTGTCTTTTTGGATATAACGGCAGCGCCTACCCCTACCGCAGCAGCGACTACAACAGGGGTACTAACAACGGTGACAGCTACGGCAGCGGCGCTCGCCCCGATAAGGAGAGGAACTAGGACTGGCATTTATTCACTCCAAAACCTTTGTAGAGATTCTTCCCCGATGAGTATCTGTGCGCGGTAAGTCCCGTCCGATAATTCGTCGACGCCGATTTCTGTGTCAGACCCCTGACTTTTATTGAACCAGAACTGGAACGCGGTTAGATACTCTTTGTTGTTAAAATCCGTACGGTAGTGCCGGATACCCTTATCCTGTAGGTACGCGATGTACTTCAGTCCGTGGTTCATAAAGTTACGGGCTGTGTCGATATTAAGCGCACGCCCTACCATCACATCCTTATACTTACCCTTGCCAATTTGGCCAAGGAACACTGTGTTCCCCATCTGCACTTGGTCTGTCTCAGGCGCACTAAGTTCTGCTGCGATAGCTAACATCACTTGCTCTGTAGAGTATTCGGTGTCGTTAAAGTCTTTGATAAACCGAAGAATGACTTCGGGTGCAGGTAGCGGGTTATCTTTGCTGTTAATCGCGTTCATATTACACCTCCGACGAAAATAATGCGGCAGCGTATATGTTACCCATGCCCGCCGCTAGACTGAGAAACTTATCTCCCTGTACGGGAGTATCCGAAGACACGAAAACAGAATCAGAATCCGTACGGTTCTGAATCGCAGGTAGTTTACCATTTTCGATATCTCTAAGCATGAGAACAGTCTCCAACAAGCCGCTGGCACCCATTGTGTGTCCGATACGTGGTTTGTATGACGTCGCCACAAACTCAGGTAGAGAACGTGTAAGGGCCGTTTTCTCTGCAGCATTATTGACTGGCGTACCAGTACCATGCGTTTTGACCATGTGTACACTATCTGCGGGTGTTTTGGCCACCCACAAAGCACCCTCTACCGCCTTACTGTATCCCGCGCCGTCCTCTCGTTGTCCTAACGGGTTAGTATTGTCCTCTGCTGCGCTGTACGCACCAAGGAATTTAGCCCGCGGTTGCTTGGCTGGCTGCGTCTCAAACACCGACAAAACCGCGCCCTGCCCCAGATAGAACCCTTGGTTCTTTTCATCAAAAGCCGAGGGCTGCATATCTTGCTCTGCCTGTATGCTGGCACCAGCCTCACCAAAAAACTCTAGCGACAGGTTGTTAACCGCATCCTCACCACTCAACACAATGACACGGGTAAACCCGTAGTTGGTCACAAGATTGTACATATCCATAAGCACTTTGAGGCTAGACGCACAGGCGCTTGCATCGGTAGATACGTGATCCACAGGGCCAAACATGCTGGCTATACGCCCCGCATAAATGTTAGTCAGCACGATAAACGGTACCTTGACCTTGTAGTGAAGGGTGGCTTCGGGGTCTTTGTCGTAGCGCCCGTTGTTACCCATCCAGCCTTGGTTGCCAGCAGCGAATATGAACGCTGTTTTACCCGACGTTGGGTTGTTGTGCACATACTCCCGGGCTTCTTTTGTAACCACACTCTCGAGCAGTTTGTGGGGTGGGTACGACATACCAGATTTAGCACGGCGGAACGTCTCAGGAATAATATGTGCTCGTTGCGGGTAGCGAATATCATCTACTAGCGTAGTGGTTTCTGTGCAGATAGTCTCGCAGTGAGTAAGGTATATCATTTAATTGCCTCCATCACTTCTTCCATCGAATCGAACGTTTTGATCTTGTGCTCGTCGATGAAATCTTTCGCGCTCTGCAAGGTTGTGAGGTCTGGTGGATTGTCTCCAATCTCTTCCGGGATGCCGTGCATGTCCCCGAGGGTCATAAAGATTAGGGCGAAGTCTAGGCTATCTAGCCCAAGGTCTGACAGCTCAACGTCCATACTTTCCGGTTTTTTGTAGTCACCTAGCGTCGGTTTGCATTCGTGCACTACTGCATCAAACAGTTCTATAAAGTTCATTTTGCACCTATCTGTTAAGGGTGCCCATACTCTACTGGGTAGTTTCAAGAATGCTAGCCACGACGTGCAGTCTGTTAGCCGTAACCGCAGTTACCGTTAGTACCTCAGTAGCCTGTACAACTAAAGGTTCGGACAGTAACTCTACTGTGGTACTAGCCCCAATCACTGCGCCGCCAAACAGCGTGTATACATTTGCGCCGCTTGTTATTGTAACCTCGATTGCATCGGGTGTAGTCGTTAGCGCAGCCACTAAGATAGACTTTACGATGGCCGTTGTTCCGGGGGCGCAGGTGTAGAGCGTAGTTGCGGATGCAGTAGTGAGTGCTACTTTTGCATTTATATACCTGTTTGTCATTAGCTCATGTACCATCCCATTGCTTCTGCTCTCTGTGCATCACGGTTATCCCGTAGGCCCGAATCAAGCTGGTTAAAGTAGATACGAAGTACCTTATGAATTTCAGCAAAATCCTGTTGATTATACTCCTTTGGCGCATACGGTATGGCAGGTGCACGGAACGAGACGTTGTATTTTTTGGGGTCTACTACCATCACCGCCTCCCGTCTGGACGTAGGTCAATGCGTGGTGCGCCCAGCTGCCACGTCACCCCGGCCCCACTAGACTCCACCTTGATCGACATTTGCCGACCGCGTATCCGCGTATCTATTTGCCCTGTGTATTGTTCCACTGGCAGTGTTGCCGAACGTACGATCTGCCCTCCACTGTTACCCCCAGCGGATAGAGGACTGTTATACCCGGACCCGGAGTTTGCAAGGGGTAGTAGCGTCATCGTAGCCGTGGGGTTGGCTGCGGTTGAGCCGTCAAACCGTATGTCTGGCAAGACTCTGGATACGAAGGAAAATTGGTGCCCGTCGTCGATGTCAAATTCTGCAGACGTAACAAACGCCGCAATCGCCGTAGGTACAGCTGTCTCCCCATCGTCCACACCTTGTTCGTGATTCACGAGGTTATTGCTGTACGTAGCCGCAAGTGGAAAATCTCTAAGCCCAGAATCCAACCACGCGGTGCGCCCCAAATTGCCATAGTACCAAACGTCTTCGAGGTAGTTGTAGACCACGTACCGGTCGTTCTGGTTAGACCCTGCCGAGCAATAGAACCACCAAACCTCGTTGAAGGCCTCGTTCGTACCAGCTGTAACCTGATCGTACTGTTGAGCGTTGAAGTTACCAAAGATAAACTTCCGCAGGTCGCAGCGTAGAGGCTGCACGCGACCGTCGTATCGGTAGAACTTATCTAGCCCCATCCAGTACGAAATACCGTTGGCGTACCCCACTGCATTCTGGCTTGCAATGGAGGTGCTTTCCCCGACCAACTGAGCATTCCAGACCACTGGAGCCCCCACATATTGCAAGGAGTACAAAGCGGCGTCGGTCCACACGAGCACCTCCTGCCGAGACTGCCTCGCGGCGATAATTTCACTGCCCCGAGAGAGTGTGAGAAACCCTGCCTGAGACGTAGCTGCAGGAGTCCAGCTGATCGCACTGCCCTGATCTGACCACCGCACGAGCATCGGGTTGACTACAGACGTGCCAAAATCGTTAGCGCCTAGCGCAAACACGAACCGGTTAACATCTGACACCTCGATAACACGTTGTGATGTGGGTACGCCCGAGGCACCGCTTAGGCTAGACAGCGCCACACCCCGAGAGGTTAGTCCGCTATTAGCCTCCCAATAGTATATGCCCCCGCCACGGGGCCCGAAGATCAAGTCTTCCCCGAAGTTTGATTGGCTCCAAAGCCGGATACGAGAGTCTGAAGTCTCACCTTCACCCCATGGTCCAGAACTCCAACCAGAAGCCCCCCAACCCGTGATGGGCACAGAGAAAGGTACGCCACTGTTGATCTGATACACTGCGTTAACAGTGCCCCCACCCGCCGCGCTGCTCGTTGCGTTGACGCCCACGTCGATCGTGTATTCATTAGCGGTTGTCGTAAGCGTGAGTTGGTACTCACCATCTACAGTAACTCCCCCCACTGCCGCTGCGTTGCTGAAGGTAACGAAGTCCCCGTCCACATACCCGCCATTTGTATCAGCTACCGTAACAAGTGAAGACCCAGAAACGGTCCCGAACGGGTTAGTCAGCACTACAGTATCGCGCAGGGGTGTGATGTCGTTATAGGCAGTACCGTTCTCGATGTAGAACTTTAGGTTTGTACCTACACCAACGAGGCGTTGGCTGTTGAGAGTCACCCACGTCCACAACGAACGGCACACACCTAAATAGGTGGCGTTAGACGTGCGGACCCAACCGCCGATCTTTTCAGGAGAGCCCTGACGAAACCGTATCTTGTCGCACTCGTACCAACCGCCTTCACTCGTATACCGAGTGTTCTCGCGGTTAACACCGGACTTCAGTAGCAGTTTCTTCAGGGGCATAGCGTATCCGTTACATCGTTGAACCGAAGGCAGGGGGTAGAGGAGTAACTTGAATACCTACACTCTGTTTCAGTTTTAGGGTTTCGCGGCAGTCTGGGCACGTGTCGGCGGATAGGTCCGCTTCTGCAATGTCAAAACCACAGTGTGTACAAAGAACCTCTACCACGTATGCTGGTTCAGTTACAGTGCCACGTAATGTCTTAGCTTTGTGCTCTGTACGCATCAATTAGTCCTTTACGTTAAGTGTCGCCGCAAGCGGCGTCTATAGCGGCGATAAGTGCGGCTCCAGTAATCAACACGCGCCCCGTGCCTTCTTCGAGTATAGCATCTGCGTGCGCTCCACGATACCGTTGAGTGCCGTCACAAACGGCAGGGCTACTTACTTTGACGATCCCGCAAGAACTCACGAGCAGCGTCAGCGTCAGTAATTTCAACATCGTCCACACGTTTCCGCGTGGCCACGTACTCGTTGAGTTCTCGTTCATGTTCGTCTCCCGCCTCATCTGATTTTCCGCGGAAGTACGCGACCCCTATAGCGGCCAACGCCGCCCCCGCAGCGTAGAGCCATACCTTAAACTTGCCTATTAGCGCCAACCCGAAGCCCATGCTTTCAGCCTTTCTTTCAGAATAAACATCGCAGTCAGCGCCACGAGAACACAGCCAACCATTGCAATGATTTGCGCCGTTCCGTCGAGAGTTTGGAACGCTGCGACTGCTCCGCCCACCGCTGATGCACCTTGCACAATAGACGCCTGTACTGTTTTGCTTTGGGTAGGCTTGGTGCGGCCCTTCGGTAGGGGCGGTGCGGGTACTATCTGAGACTGGCGGTAATCACGCACCTTTTGGCGTAGCAAGTCTCCAACAGTACGTGCTTCCCCTACCTGATCCATATCTGGAAGCCAAGTCACGTCCCACTTGCCGCGTTGCTTAACGCCAAGATTTGGTTCGACTTCCGCATGGGTCAAAATTGTTTCCAGAGTGATAGGGATGTCGTAACGCTCAGACAGGTCGGAAACCAAACGAGTCATAGCTTCCACTTGCGCCTTGGTGATCGGGTACTCCCCGGCGGTGAACGGGCGCTCCTTGGCACCGTGCATTGCCGCGAAGGATACGCCGATGCTGCCCGTATTCAGGCCGCGTGTATGCGCCGCATACTCTGTTGCAGTGCTTTGATTTGCAGAGACAGGTAGGTCGCCTTCAACCACTGCACCACCCCCACCAACGATGTAGTGATAATGTTTCTTGTCTATCGCGCTAGGTGTATGAGTTCCTGCGCTCCAGTGAATAATGATTCGTTTCATGGTCGCACTCCTCTACTAAAAGCTACCCTTGACAGCATAGGTGACGCCTGCCGCCACAACAATCCAGAAGACACGCTCGGCAAACCGTAGGGACTGCCCGTTGTTACCGGTCTTTTCCTCGACCGCTTGTATGCGCGCACCCTGAGCCGCGCGGTCCTTGTCGACGGCGTCAAGTCGATTA
>Ga0209491_10011693_pt1 | contig 10293 bp, 9 predicted proteins | sample BON02_FD_187213 | JGI IMG/M metagenome (GOLD analysis project Ga0209491, IMG submission 187213) | Freshwater microbial communities from Lake Bonney liftoff mats and glacier meltwater in Antarctica - BON-02 (SPAdes) (version 2) | ecosystem: Environmental > Aquatic > Freshwater > Ice > Glacier...
CAGGCTGTACACCCCGCTCTTGCAGCTGCTACCTGCAACAGCTTCGTCAGGTAGCAACTGAGTCGCGAACTCTTGCGCCTAGCCTGGCAGTGGCAATCTCTGAGAAACCATGCTCGGCCGTGTCGGAGGTGAAGGGCAACGAACCGAACCTTCAATGGCCGCTCTGATGTCTGTCTAAACCTCGTCAAGGCTGCTCACAGACACGCGCTAACTGCCGCTCGAGTAGTCGTTACTTACTCGAGCTACTAATACCGCGCGCCTAAGCCAAACTTGGCGGGCGGCCGAAACGGCCGCAATCCACCGTGGGGGGGGGGGGAGATTGTTCTGAACAATCTCAACGTAAAACGACCGAAGGCCGCGCACCATTTTGACTCGGCGTGCGGCCTACTCCTTCTCGCGACGCAGGGTTTGCTGTCCCCCTGTGGCAGTGCCGGGATCGGCTTCTCCTTGCCCGTGTGTGGCTCTGTGGGGTTCTTTGGTTGATTGATTGATTGACTCCTTCTCGCTCCGCCTCCCGACGACCGACGAGCCCAAGTCTCGACTCTCGCTGCTAGAGTTTGGGACTTTCAGCCCCCCAAGCCTGCGTCGCGACGCAGGGTTTGCTACCCTTTGAGGTGGCGCTAGGATTGGCTTCTCCTTGCCCGTGTGTGGCTTTGTGATGATGTTTTGATTGATGGCGCCGCCAATCGAAGGTGTCGGTGGGCTTGTGTGCTCCCTGTCTGGAGGCATGGTGCGGAGATGCGGATGTGAGAGATAAGTCGTTATGCGTGCTGCGAACTCGCCGGGGTTTGAAGGTTCAGATCATTTATGTTGGCTGTTGGCAGTTCCTGTGCTGCTATGTGCACTGCGTTTTATTATTCCGTGTTCTGTTCTGTTTCTGTGCATTCATGTGAGATGGAAACTGTAGGGGTGGGGGTGGGGTGGGGTGGTGGGGTGGGCGGACTGCGAACTGCATGGCGTGCGTGGCAATCTTCGATATAATTATTGTAAATTGTAAACTGTGGATTATATGCTATATGTGCTGTCCACTTACTACATATCCATGCCCATTTTTTTGGTCGAGAGACGAGAGATCTATGTCATTTTAGTTATTATTCTTTGTATCGTTTACCATCTGTAAATATGTATATTATTATTACATGCCATATATATAACATATATTATTACGAACTATCCGCTATCTATAACTATATAGAGGAGGGCGTGCGCATGCGGCCATACGTATGTACGTATACGCCATAGACGCTAGACGCGCCGCCCGCCTTTGTCTGCTGTCAGCGCTCTGTTTCAGCAACTGACGCTTTCGCATGGCGCCCAATCGCGCTCTTTTGCCTATTGCCTCGCTTCCCTTCAACAGCCCTCCTATTATATGCTATATCTATCTATATCTATGTATGCATGCGTGTGTTCGTATGTAAAGATTCGGCGGCACCAGCACACGCGCGTACACGCGCACACAGGCCCGCGGCGCCACGCCAGAGCTCCGGCGTGTCACAGACACTACATCCCACGGCTTGTCCGCAGGCAAATAAACAATCAAAAAACCTCACAAAGCCACATACGGGCGGCACACTCACACTCCCCACAGACCACCATAGCAGGTGCCATACGTAGCTTTAGTCTGTGTGCCGCCTCTAAACTATCCACTATCTATAGCTAGGAGGGCATGCGCATGCGCAGGCATACGTATGTACGTATACGCCCTAGACGCTAGATGCGCCACCCGCCTTTGTTTGCTGTCCACGCTTTGTTTCAGCAACTGGCGCTTCCGCATGGCGCCCGATCGCGCTCTTTTGCGTATTTCCCCCCCTGCTTCCCTTCAACAGCCTTCCTATATCTATCTCTATCTATGTATGCATGTATGTAAAGATTCGGCGGCACCAGCACACGCGCGTACACGGGCACACAGGCCCGCGGCGCCACGCCAGAGCTCCGGTGTGTCACAGACACCACATCATGTCACATCCCACGGCCTGTCCGCAGGCAGGCATTCCACACAGACCACCACATCTCCTATCTATAATATCTAGTACGGTTAACCCACACATATATACGCCCTAGATGCGCCATACGCCTTTGCTCACAACATTCTGTTTCAGCAACCGGCGCTCCCGTGGGGCGCCCGATCGCACCCTCGTGCCTCATGCCCTCCCCTGTCTCCCTCGAAAATCCCCCTCTAAAATATCTAGTAGGGTTAACCCCGCCATACATATATATGCCCTAGATTCGCCATTCGCCGTCAACCTTTGCTCCATGCTTAGTGTCCAGCGCTTCTGCGTGGCGCCCAATCGCGCCCCTTTGCCTCATGCCCCCCTGCTTCCCTTGAAAACCTCCCTCTAAAATATCTAGTAGGGAGTTAACCCCATAAATATATACGCCCTAGACGCGCAATACGCCGTTGTGCTCCACGCTCTGTTTCAGTAACCAACCGGCGCCCCCGCGGGGCGCCTCGCTCGATCGCGCCCTTTTGCCTCGTGCCCCCCCCTGCTTCCCTTGAAAAATCAACTCTAAAATATCTAGTAGGGTGTCAACCCCATACATATATACGCCCTAGACGCGCCATACGCCTTTGCTCACAACGCTCTGTTTCAGCAACCGGCGCTCCCGCGGGTCGCCGGATCGCGCCCTTTTGCTTTTTGCCCCCCCTGCTTCCCTTGAAAAAATCGACTCTGCTAAAATATCTAGTAGGGTGTTAAATCCATACATATATACGCCCTAGACGCGCCTCGCCTTTGCTCAACGCTCTGTTTTAAGTAACTTATTAAGTTAATAACTGTTTCAGCAACCGGCGCTCCCGCGCCTCGCTCGATACGCGCCCTTTTGCCTCCTGCCCCCCATGCGTCCCGTGAACACCCCTCTCTAAACTATCCAGTAGGCTCACACGCACACAGGACACACCGACAGATTAAACACCCCCGATACCGGTAACCCTCTCACACGAACACAGAGCGAGAGCGAGAAACGGCACAACGACGCCCAGTAGGGTGAACCCATATGTATAAACGACCAAGATGCGCTATCTAGTAGGGTGAACCCATATGTATATACGATCTAGATGCGCCATACGCCTTTGCACCACGCTCTGTGTTAGCAAACAGCGCATTCGCGTGGCGTGCGATCGCGCCCTTTTTGCCACTTTCCGCCCATGCTTTCCTTGAAACCCTCTCCACAAACTATCTCGGGTTAACTCCCGTGGGTTAGCCCCGTCACTGAATCCTCGCCCCCCTCATTCCTCCCCTTGTCGCTGCGGTGCCAGGGGCCGTGCCACCACTTTCGCCGCTTCGGCTTTTGCCGCGCGGTCTGAGGCAGTCAGGGGAGAATCTGTCAACAAACGGGTCTAGATTGTGCGACTCGATTAGGCTAGGCGCCTATTTAAAAAACTATACCGTCTCCAGATGTGTGTGCGTGTGTGTGTTCTCGTTGGGTTATAACACACACTACTAATCAACATACCGGTTAATCCGAGAAATGCCATGTAGGAGGTATGCGCGCGCGCGCGTATGTGTGTGTGTTCTCGTTACAGATTCTAGCTCTGACTCTGCTTCACACACACCTGTTTTCTCAAACAGAAAACTCCAGAAACTGTGTGTGGGTCGCTGGGGGCCTGTCTCCCTGTGAATGTGTGTGCTGATTTCAGCTCTAATCTGTAACGCTCTGGCGTGAAGGTGTTCCCGCCGTCGCGACAAGAGTTCTAACATACAATACTAATAAACATACCCGTACCTGCACAGAGGGTCGGGCCGTAGAGGATGCGGCAGTGTAGCCAGTCCTGTGGCCACCGATCCGAACCCTCACCGAGGCCGTCTAGGTGTGTGTGTGTGTGCGCGCGCGGTGTGCGTTTTCGTGGGGTTATAACATACAATACTAATCAACATACCCGCACCTGCACAGAGGGCTTGGCAGAGGGTGTGGCTGTGTAGTCTGTGGCCACAAAACAACGGTTCGCTCCCTCAGCCCCCAGTACAGGTGTGTGTGTGTGTGTGATTGCGGTGTGCGTTTTCGTGGGGTTATAACATACAATACTAATCAACATACCCGCACCTGCACAGAGGGCCTGGCAGAGGGTGTGGCTGTGTAGTCTGTGGCCACAAAACAACGGTTCGCTCCCTCAGCCCCCAGTACAGGTGTGTGTGTGTGCGCGCGGTGTGCGTTTTCGTGGGGTTATAACATACAATACTAATCAACATACCCGCACCTGCACAGAGGGTCGGACCAGCCCATCCCATGGTCACATGTCCTGGCCCTCACCGAGGCCGTCTAGGTGAGGTGTGTGTGTGTGTGCGCGCGCGTGTGTGTGTTATTGTGGGGTTAATAATTGTATACAATACTAAACAACATACCTGCACCTGCACAGAGGGCCTGGCCGCAGAGTATGCGGCTGTGTATACCGTAGCCACAGAGAGACGATCCTATCTCGCAGCCCCAATCCAGATGTGTGTATTCTCGCGGGGGTAAGCATACAATAATCATACATAGATTATCCCCTGCATAGAGGGCCGGTCCGCAGAGGGTAGTGTAGCTGTGTAACCCGTAACCACACAATCATCGCCCTCAGCCCCCAGTCGATGTGTGTGTGTGTGTGTGTGTGTGTGTGTGTGTTCTCGTTAGCGTTATAACATACAAGACTAATCGACATATCCGCACCTGCACAGAGGGTCGGGACGCAGCCGTGGCCACAGAGAGACGATCTTCGCCCTCCTCGACTCCGAACAGGTGTGTGTGTGTGTGTGTGTGTGTGTGTGTGGAGGTGGGGGGCTATCATGCAATACTACAACATAGATTATCACCTGCACATAGGGTCGGTCCGCAGCGGGTGTGGCTGTGCAGCCCATCCTGTGGTCACAGGTCCCACCCCCCAGCCCAGTCCAGGTAGTCCAGGTGTGTGTGTGTATGTGTGTGTGTTTTCATTGGGGTTTACATGCAATACGAATCCATAAATTCGTACCTGCACAGAGGGCCTGGCAGGGGGTGTGGCTGTGGAACCCGTAACCAAATAAAGACGATCCTAGCTCTCAGCCCCCAGTATAGGTGTGTGTGTGTGTGTGTATGAGTGTGTGTTCTCGTTGGGGTTATGGCATACAATACTATTCAACATTCCCGCACCTGCATAGAGGGTCGGGTCGCAGAAGGTGTGGCTGTGTATCCCGTGGCCACCGAGAGACGATCTGCGCCCTCAGTTCCAATCCAGATGTGTGTTTGTGTGTGTGTGTGTGTGTGTTCCCGTGGGGGATTATCATACAATCATCATAAATGTATTATCACCTGCACAGAGGGTCGGGTCGCAGAGGGTGTAGCCCATCCCATGGTCACCGGTCCCACCCCCCAGCCCAGTTCAGGGGATGCGCGTGTGTGTGTGTGTGTTCTCGTTAGGGTTATAACATACAATACTACATACCCGCACCTCCACAGAGGGTTGAGACGCAGAGGGTGTGGCTGTGGCCACAGAGAGACGATCCTCTCCCCTAGCCCCAGTACAGGTGTGTGTGTTCTCGCGGGGGTTAGCATACACTACGATTACATAGATTCGCACCTGCACAGAGGGCCGGGCCGCAGAGGATTTGGCTGTGTATCCCGTGGCCACAGAGAGACGATCCTCTCCCTCAACAACCCCGGACAGGTGTGTGTGTTCCCGTGGGGCATACACTACGAATACATAGATTCGCACCTGCACAGAAGGCCTGGCAGAGGGTGTGGCTGTGTATCCCATGACCACAGAGAGACGATCTTCTCCCTCCTCGACCCTGGACAGGTGTGTGTGCGTGTGTGTGTGTGTGTGTGTGTGTGTGTGTGTGTGTGTGTGTGTGTGTGGTGTGTGCGTTTTCGTTAGGGTTATAGAGGTTAACCCGAGATTCGTACCTGCACAGATGGCCGGGCCGCAGCCGTGGCCACAGAGAGACGAGCTTCGCCCCCAGCCCCCAGTCCTTGTGTGTGTGTGTGCTCTGTTGAGGTTATAACATACAATACTAATCACCATAACATACAATACGAATCAACATTCCCGCACCTGCACAGAGGGCCTGGCAGCGGGTGTGGCTGTATAGCCCATGACCACAAAACAACGGTTCGCTCCCTCAGCCCCCAGTACAGGTGTGTGTGTGTGTGTTCTCATTAGGGTTATAACATACAATACTAATCAACATACCCGCACCTCGGGTTAACCCTGTGGCCACAGAGAGGCGGCCCTCTCCATCCTCGACCCCGGACAGATGTGTGTGTTCCCGTGGGGGGTTAGTATACACTAATCATAGATAGATGATCAACTGCATTATATGCCGGTCCGCAGAGGGTGTGACAATGTAGCCAGTCCCGTGGTCACAGGTCTCGACACCCGCGATGTCGTCTAGGTAAGGTGTGCGCGTGTGTGTGTGTGTGTGTTCTCGTGAGGGTTAGCCCGAAGCTTCGGGGTTAGCATTCAACACTAGTGCATATATTATCACCTGCACAGAGGGCCAGGTCGCAGCCGTGGCCACCGAGGCACGATCTTCGCCCTCTTCGACCCCGGACAGATGTGTGTGTGTGTGTGTGTGTGTGTGTGTGTGTGTGTGTGTGTGTGTGTGTGTGTGTGTGTGTGTGTGTGTGCGTTTTTGTGGGGGTTAGCATACAATACTAGTACATATATTCGCACCTGCATAGAGGGGTTGTGTCCCATCCCGTTGTCACCGGTCCCACCACCCAGCCCAGTCCAGCTAGTCCATGTGTGTGTGTGTGTGTGTGTGTGTGTGTGTGTGTGTGTGTGTGTGTGTGTGTGTGTGTGTGCTCTCGTGGGGGTTAGCCCGAAACTTCGGGGTTAGCATACAACACTGGTGCATATATTATCACCTGCACAGAGGGCCGGGCCGCAGCCGTGGCCACAGAGAAACGGTCTTCACCCTCCTCGACCCCGGACAGGTTTCCATGGGGTAGGCGTACGCCAGGGTGTGGAACCGGCTGGGTGGAGTGCGGGAGAGCCTCCAGCTCGACCGTGCCAGCAAGCTTCCCCCCGGCCAGCACCTAAGGGTGTCAAAGAGAAAAGGGCTAACGGTTAGCCCCCATCCTGGACAGAATAGATCTAGCCATGTAACAAAGCAGATATACATATATATTGAACCTCCTGGGTGGAGTGCGAGAGAACCTCAAGCTCGACCGTGCCAGCAAGCTGGCTCCCGGCCAGCACCTGCGGGTGTGAATGGGAGGTGTAAACGGAGGAATCTCAGGGATGGGTACCTACATGTTGAATACACGGACAGTAGGGAATAATACGGGATTCTATTCACATTCAGCCTGTTTGGTGAATACAGTAACCTTGAATATGTACATATCCATGTCATATGCAGGGTTAACCAGGCGGAATACGTGATTCGTTTTCTTGTGGCTGTGCCACAGGAATACGTAAATACCTATTCAACACGTAGGGATGTGTATCGGGGTGGTGTGCGAGAGAGCCTCTAGCTCGACCGTGCCAGCAAGCTGCCCCCCGGCCAGCACCTACGGGTGTGAATGGGAGGTGTGAACGGAGGAATTACAGGGATGGGTACCTACATGTTGAATACACGGAGAAAGGGTTGGGGTTAACCGATAACCTTAACCCTGACGGCCACTCATAAGGAGCAAACGCTCAACTAAAACAATCTCATCGATGCCAGAGCGCGGTGATTTGTGCCATAATAGATCTATTCAGGTAAAGCAGATAGACATATATGTTGAACAGCTGAGTGGAGTGCGAGAGAGCCTCGAGCTTGACTGTGCCAGCAAGCTGCCCCCCGGCCAGCACCTACGGGTGTCAAAGAGAAAGGGCTAACGGTTAGCCCCCATCCTCGACATAATAGATATAGCCATGTAACAAAGTAGATATACATATATATTGCACCACCTGGGTGGAGTGCGAGAGATCATCAAGCTCGACCGTGCCAGCAAGCTGGCTCCCGGCCGGCACCTAAGGGCGTAAAGAACATGTCATATCAACACATACACACACACACACACAACGAAACAGACACAGACACAGCCAGCCAGACCGTTAGACAGCCAGACACACACGGGTTAAGCCGACTCCCAGCCCACTCCTAAGGGCGTAAAGAACATCTCATATCAACACATACACACACACACACACACACACACGCACATATACACACCCATACACACACACACATGCACGCACATACACACATACACACACACGCACATACACACGTGCACGCACACACGTACATACACACATACACACACAGAGTTAGGGTTAACCTTACCCCGAATCTGAGCCCCCGGCCAGGCACCTAAGGGTGTGAACGAGAAACAGGTCACGCACACAAACACACGACACGAATGACACCACACACGACCACACGCAGAACCACTCCCCTCACTTAACAACGATCGAAGTTGGCGCGGCGACGGTGAGTACTACTTCCCACCTGTAAAAAAGACTTCAGGTCACACACTGACAGGGTTAATATATACATATCTGCGCGCCAGTCGCCCTTGCGACGGGGGGCAGCGTCTCGATGCGGTACACCTTGATGGACCCGAGGAAAGCTTAGGGTTAGGGTTAGGGTTAGGGTTAACCCTAACCTCGGGTTAACCCTAACCCTCCACACTTGGGTGGATGGCCGCGCCGAAACCTAAGGGTGTGAATGAGAGCTGTGAACGGAGGAATCACAGACGGTTAATATGCAAAGAGCACACGAGCACACACGCACAGGGAGATTATCCTAGAGTAGGTTAACCCCTCTATCTATCTATATAAATAGATCTAGATCTAGCCCGTCGTCTGGTCCCGAAAAAGATTCACGCTCAAAAATCTAAAACGGGCGGCGCGCTGCGCTCCACACTAACAATACGTGTCTCTCCGATTCTACAAATAGTCTTACCGGCTCCATAGGCCCCTCGTCCGGTCCCAAAATAGACTCAGGCGCCGAGTCTAAAACGGGCAGCGCGCGGAGCTTTGCACTATTTCGGTCTCTCCCATTCTACAAATAGTCTTACCGGCTCCGCCTTTCGATCAACAGCCCCCTCGTCCGCTCCCAAAATAGTTTCACTCGTGACATCTAAAACGGGCGGCGCGCTGAGTGACTCGGCCGCGTCAGAGGCATGCTTGCTCACAAGTCCCAGCTGAGCATCGTCCTGCACGCGCTCGTGCATCACGATGCTGGGCGCAGGGCCCCAGCGTGGCACGGAGGCAGCCGCGCCGGGCGGCATGCAGCGCAGAAAAGGCGGAGGCTGCTCGGCGGCCACACCCGGCATGTCTGCTCCAGCGGGCTGCGAGTGTGGGGGGAGGGGGGGGTCGCGTTAGGGGGTTAGCTCCATACATACGGGTTAACACGAAGCTGGGAGCAGGGCCCCAGCGTGGCACGGAGGCAGCCGCGCCGGGCGGCATGCAGCGAAGAAAGGGCGGATGCACGGCGGTCGCAGACGTGGGTATATGTTCCCCGGTCGCTCCGGCGGGCTGCAAGTTGGGGGGGAGGCGGGTATGCGTCAGCTGCTGCGCCACGAACCAGGCCGTGTCGACCTGTGGATTGTGGGGCGGAACAGATGCGCATGAGATAGATGTACAAACATAGAATATATGCCCCAATATATATATAAATACACGGGTTAACCCTTGGCCCCAGCGTGGCAAGGGGGCAGCCGCGCCGGGAGGCATGCAGCGAAGAAAAGGCGGAGGCTGCTCGGTGGCCACACCCGGCATGTCTGCTCCAGCGGGCTGCGAGTGTGGGGGGAGGGGGGGGTAGCGTTAGGGGGTTAGCCCCATACATACGGGTTGACACGAAGCTGGGCGCAGGGCCCCAGCGTGGCACGGAGGCAGCCGCGCCGGGCGGCATGCAGCGCAGAAAGGGCGGAGGTTCGGAGGTCGTAGCTGTCGGCATATCACCGGACGCAGGCTGCGAGTGGGGGGGGGTAGCGTTATGAGGGTTAGCTCCATACCTACGGGGGGGTTAACCCGAGCGGGTTAAAGGTGCCCTGCAGCTACTAATGAACCGCTATGGGTTAATTCGCTTTGCTCATGTGCATGAGCGAGTTTCGACTAAGAGTTTCGTCGCTTTGATTATAGAAAACTCGAAGTCGAATCACTTAGGCGCACAGGGCACCTTTAACCCGACAGGGCGGCGGCGGATTCTCGGCAGCCGCAGCCGTCGGAATGTCTGACCCGTTCGCTCCGGTGGGCTGCAAGTAGGGGGGGGTAGGGTAGCGTTAGTGAGGTTAGCTCCGTACCAACGGGGCGGGGGGGGGGGGGGGGGGGGGGGGGGGGGGGGGGGGTGGGGGGGGGGGGGGCGGGGGAAGGGGGGGGGGGGGGGGGGGGGGGGGGGTAAGGAG
>Ga0209491_10011697_pt1 | contig 10291 bp, 7 predicted proteins | sample BON02_FD_187213 | JGI IMG/M metagenome (GOLD analysis project Ga0209491, IMG submission 187213) | Freshwater microbial communities from Lake Bonney liftoff mats and glacier meltwater in Antarctica - BON-02 (SPAdes) (version 2) | ecosystem: Environmental > Aquatic > Freshwater > Ice > Glacier...
CTGTTGTGTTAGACGCTCACTTCGAGCATAGCCTTCACAGTGGCCGCTTGTAGGTTCAGAGACGAGACATTGCATTTTCTGTGCTCTACTGACATCTGGCTCGCCTCTAGTTGGTGCGTTTGTTGTTGGCACGTACTGTAGATTGGCTGCTTTCGACTCAGCTCATCTGTGCTTCACTGTGCATGTGCAGATTTGGCCCCCCTCACGCCGGACGCCAGAGTGTGTACGAGATTCCACCAGTTTGTTTGTACACTTGTGTCTCGTCCATCTGCAGGGAGCAGAACCGGCTCTCTTGTCATGCTGGTACGAGCGGATGTTGAGCAGGTCCGTTCTACAGATTGCGGGCGTGGTCATGGCGGTGTGGCTTACCTCGTTCCTCTTGCAGCACGGCCCTGCGTTCTCTGGGCTTGCCAAGCAGCCCTTCGTCACCCAACAGCATTTGGTGCCCTCCTGCAGTGCATGTGAGTGCATGACCCATCCAGAAAATCACTGTAATGGCTTCATAAAAGAGAAAATCATAATTCAGATGACAACAAAAGAACCGTCCAGTTCGGGCGCGCGGCGGCGCGCACAGGTAATGATGGCGTGCAGAAGTGGCGCTCCACGCGTTTCTGCATGGGTCATGCACTCAGCATGCACCATGACGTGTGTGTGTGTGTTTGAAAGAGTGCACATGTGCATGCGTGCGTGCGCGTGTGACAGCGCGCGTGTGTGCGTGTGTGCGTGCAGCACAACGCTCGCCCGAGAAACATTCTTCTCCACTGTATCAGGATCCCAAGCTCGCCCCGAATTTCCAGGGCTGGCATGAGGCCAGGCTGAGCGTGCAGCAGCAGGGAGGCGGGCACCAGGGCACCCCGGGGCACCCTCAATCAGGCTCTAGGTGAGGTGATCCGCACCTCACCTGGTGCATTTGGCGGCGTGCTGGCTTGCCTGCCCATTTAACAAGCTTCTCTGTATTTCGCCCTCTTTGTTGCGCAGGGTTGCAGCGAGACCGTGCGGGGCGGCATGCACAAGCGCGCCCGGGGGCGAGCTCGCCCAGACCCTAGGTGAAGTCCGCTGACTATCACTTTTGGCCATTTGCGCCATCTTAAGGCGGCCGCCACGTATGTGAATGCTCATTTGCGCCAAAGTGCTCTCGCGTTGCTGCTGCCGTCTCGTATGGCTCTCAGCTGCACATTTAGAAGTGCAAATATGACCATAGAAGTCAATGTGATGAGATTGTCCCGCAGACATGGCCTTGTGCGTGTTTTTTTTCGTCTTGTGCGCCCCACAACCCGCGACATGGGCCAATTCAGTGCCAAAGCGCTCTCGCGCAGCTGCTACTGCTGGCGTAGGGCTCCCAGCTGCACATATAGAAGTGAAGATATGTGCATAGAGGCTCGTGTGATGAGATTGTCCCGTAGACAGAGCCCTGCTGCGTGTTTGTGGCGCCTCTTGCGCCCTACGACGTGTCTCTTGCGTCTTGTGGGCCGTGGGAGCCCCAAACCACGGGGCACCACGTCCCCCACGACGGATGGCGCGCGGCTAACACGCCTTCTGCCCGAATGCGGGAGACAGATTAGACGCCGCGCGAGCAGCAAGCGTATCTATTTCACCACAGGTATAACAGGCTGCACTGGGCATCGCCGTGCGCCCGAACTGGACAGTCCTTTTGTTGTCATCTGAATCATGATTTGCTCTGGTATAAAGCCATTACAGTGATTTGGTTGTGTGATTACCTATAATAGTAATATGTGTGGCCAAAAATAGCATATTGTGATGTTAATACACACAAAATGCAATATACATTACCTTATATAAAAAATAGTGATTTGTTAATTTAACTATACAAAATAGTATTTTGATGTGAAAAACCTATAATATAGTGATGTCAACAAACATGTACAGTATTTATGTATGTGGCACAGAAAATATAGTGAAAGATGGTTTTGCAAACAAAGATTAGTGATGTGTCTGACCAGTGATCCCTACTAACAGATGTCCAATATTTTAATCAGCAAATTGCATATGCCTGACACTCGGCGAGACTGACATATGGGCGCAGGTCAACCAAGTGTTGAGTACTGAGATCTACGCCGACAAACCACCAACAAGTGAGTGATTTTTTTTTTTGCATACACACTCGTGCCCTTGCTGACCGACCATCTTTTCCCCTGCGTGTGTATCTGTCACGAGCGTTCAGGAAATGCCTATTTGAATACATGTATAATCCGCAGCGCACAATCCTCGGCATGCGCTTGCAAGGTACTGCACATTCGTCAGAGGAGATTGAATTGCAAGGAGTGATGATATGGTTCCTCATCAATAGTCGGATAAGAGTTTTGATTGGAGAGTCATGATCATTCTTGCGTTGGTGACGTCAAAAGATACCCTGTGGGAAAGACACGTGTTGTAATCTCTGTTGTTGACTGTGTTGAATGTGTGTGACGGGTAAATCCAGGAGCGTGAGGCTTTCTATATTCTCACCAGGCAGATCTTTCGGAAGGTGATCCTGTCGAATGAAAGCCGGCTATTGGCTCGGTGGCCAAAGTCAAGTGCAGTGCTGTGCATGATGTTCAACAGCGCCGACAAACTCATCAAGAATTGGGAGGCAAAAAGACTCCCTGAAAGAATAGTTGTTTGTGCCGAGTTCCTGATCATACGCCCATGGCAAATCACATCCACACGCACACGCATACACATACCACAAATACATACATGTTCGAATTTGGTTTGGTTCAGCGAAATTAGTACACGTGACACTTTGATTTCCCGCAGGAGTCGGATGAAGTCCTGTTCTTCTTAATAAACACGCCCAATCCATGCAGTTGTCTTGAGAAAGCCCGTCAATGTATTGTACTGGAATACAGGCTATTCAAACAATTACTGCAAAAATTGAACCGAGGGTGTAAAAGTGATTTGTAAAAGTGAAATTGTCATTATAGCGATTCGAAAAATATTGAAAAAGTGGTTTGAAAATATTGGAAAAGTATACACTACTGAAATCACATGAGTGATCAGTAAGAAATTACTATTTAACAATTGTATTTTTCTGATGTATACACACACACGTACAACATGTTCATATGCACGCACGCAAGCACGTCTGAAACAACGGCGCGGCAGCGACTGCGCACAAAGTCCGACTTGACGCCAAGAAGGTCCGCCCCTCTCCCTGTCTGCTGCAATCCGGGAGGGAATTACCCTCCGTGGCCAGGCCCGCAGCCCAATTGCCCGTCCACGAGGAACGACGGATAACCGCAGAACAACTACAACCAACAGCAGCTCATCCAACCATCACGACAGCGCGCCGCCTAGACTACAACCACTCATCTGCGGCCGATCCACCCAGTTCATGGCCCGCCCAAGCTGCAAGCCACGGAGGCCCCCCCCCTGCCATTTTGGCGGGTTCTCCTTTTCTGAAACTCAATTGCAACTGTCTTGGGAGCAGATCACAGACCATCGCACTTGATGGCAGAATTCCAAACGACACACGTACGGAAGAAACAAGCAAGAAAACAATGTACACGCAGTAAACATGGCGAGACTCGAATGGGTGGGGGTGCCGCACCTGGGGAGCGCGTCAGACAGTGTCTGGCCGTGTGAAGGGGCGCATCATATCAAGTACAATTCAATATAATTTTATTCAATTCAAATTTACAACATCTGACAAGGGGTAAGTCAGTTTGACTTACTGCCGGGGGAGTAGCGTCGTAATACTCGACACACAATATTTTTCTTCCGGGATACTATTTACAGCAAGCACGCTGAAGCACAGGACGCCACTGGCAGGCAAGATGGGTAGGAAGGCGCACCGGGGCGCGAGCAGATAGAGTCTGAGTTCAACAGCTGGAAAGCACCATTTTTTTTTTTTGCTTGTGACTTCTTTTTTCAATTCATGGTCACATCGCTGATTTCCCATTTCAATTGAGGATTTCGAGTTGGTCAAGATAAGACGACGAAGAGCTAACCAAGATCTCTCGAGTAGCAAATATTCTTGCCTGATAATCCTTATGCCTGAAATCCGAATCCAAGAAACTCACATGATTCCTACAGAAGTAATTTGAGCCCGCTCAGGGTGGTTTTAATAGGTCATAGATATGCGAGCTGGCCATTCCTGAGGCTCGGACATCCTCGGGGCTGATTGATTCCAGACGAACAGAACTTCCTAGCTCCTAGGACGTCACATGTCTTAGCAGAGATTGTCTTGTCCGTTGGAGAATGTCCTTGTCCCATAAATCTGCACGCCTTTAGTCAAGTTGCTTGCAAGCTGAATGCAGGGGCAAACAAACAAAGCCGCAGCAAACCAGCAAGACGTTAGGCTTGTTTTTTCTGTTTTTCCCTTTCTTTCTTTCGAATTGAAGAAAGCTCGCAGCCTGGTGGCACCAGATATACGACCCATCGGACATGTCCTTTTTTAGAGCTACGTTTATTCCTTTCGTTTCCTTTCTTCTTTTGAAGTTCGAGTCTTGGTCACGGTTCTATTTCCTGATTCGTTTCAATATCGTCAATTAAGTCTATTTGAAGCTACACTCGATTAGCCTGAGAACCGTGCACAGACAGAATATACTAGTAGAACAGAAACAAATCAAACTGCAAAACTTAAGCAGCAAAGACACACAGCACAAGACGCTGGTTGTTTCTTTTTTCCAATCTCGGAGGAGCTCTGGACACAAATATATCTCAACGTCAAGATCAAGAAAGTACTGAAAATGTCGCCCCACGCCGGGGCTCTATTGTTTGTTCTTCTCTTTTCAAGGTGTCTCTTTCAGAACTTGTGTTTTTTGATGTTCACAATTCCATGTTTCCAGTCGTCGCACTCAGCGCTACACATTGATAAGCGACTCGAGCAGCCCAAAGGCCTACTTGCGCTCGCCTTTTGAATCAGCAGGGCAAAATTCCTGTTTCGTGCCAGCGCTCCAATCATACTAGCTGTGCAAGCTAAAGCAAGACTAGGACTGAAGTAACCCTTTCAGAACCAGCTTAGTATCATGTGATTGCTAGCAACAATTTGAGGCACCACCGTGACGAATACCCAACGTCTTCTGTCGCGCCGCGGCCGGTCCCAGCTTCAATGTTTGCCGCACCAGTCCCAATGTTCAAGTTTACATCGCACATTTTTTTGGGGAGAACCCCCGACTTGTCAATTAGGACCCAAGGAACTGCCCGGCCCAGTGGACTGTTGCCTACAAGTTCATCAAATAACCGGCTAGTCACCAGGGGATAGTTTCCACTTTTTTTCCTTTTCCTCTTTCTTTGTTCGAGTCATAGTCTCGCTTCCATTTCAGTTTCCTGTTTCAGCAAACCAATAAAGCTTCTAGCAAAGCTACTAGACTATTTCTTATGAAGTAATTAAAGCAACATCAATCAATGGATCCGACTGAGGTTCCACCTAGTCGTCGTAATCTGGCGTTACACAACGAAGAGCTACTCAATGACAGTTACAGTTGCCCACACATGCTGCACGAAAGCCAAAAAGCAAGCTCAAGTTTGTCACACTTGACAAAGAAAGTAATATGAGCATGCTGTGGCGACGAGAAGAGTTTCTAAGATTCTGCAGCAAGGACTCGGAAGATCTGGCGGAGAATGCACAGGATGCAGAGGTGACAATACCAGTCAAAAAAAGTCAGGAGACACGGTACAATTGCGATCCAGCGTCTTTCTTCGTGACTCATTCCTGGGGCAGGCGACCGGATGGGGTTGCAGTCAACGAGGCTCTGCTGATCGTAATTTTTTGAGAATTTAAACGGCCAACAGACAGGGACGAGGGGTTCCTAGAGGTGACAGAAGCAACAAACAAATGAGCAGCACAAAAGCATCACTGGCATCAGTGCGCTCAGAGCAGCTGCTCCGAAGTGAGAATTTGAGCAGATTGACTTTGTGGTGGGTAACCGCGGATCGGTTGTTGTAATTAACTTCGACACCAAACTCAAAAAGCTTGATGTACGAGAAGGAAAAAAAGAGAAACTCTTCGCAGATCATGTGACACAGGTACGCGAAGCGCACGATCAGGTGATTCTGTCCTTCCACCAGTAGGTGCAAGGGCTTGCGAGGCCAACCACAAAGAGATCGAGGGAGAACATTGAGCACAATGTGCATGTGTAAGGAGATGTAAAGAGGAACACACGCTCACAGAGCAGCAAAGCTGGGAACACACGCTCACAGAGCAGCAAAGCTGGGGCCCGTCAAACGATAGAGGACACAGGATGGTAACTCTGGGAATCACAATCCAGAACCCCCCCCAGAGTCCAGGAGTCTGACACATTGATAGTATTTTACTTATTCATATTGTATTCTGTCACGTGTCTAAAAACTTGTTATTTCACTGCTTGTTTCACTTCACTTGAACATCTATTTATGTTTCTGCTTTTTATGGCACGTCACGTCGAAACGATTTTGCTTATATTTGTTGATATTTATCACTTTAATCACACATATTCGCACGCAGATATTGAGGCACACACACACAAGCACACAAGCACACATGCATGATTAGCACACACGAGGAATGGTGACAACCAGGCACAGGAGCCTGGTTGGGAGGGGCGGAAGAGGGGTTTTTTGGTTAGAGACAAAGGCCCAGCTCACACACACACTGACAAAAAAAAAATAGCAGCACACCGAAATCTCAAATCCAAAAAAAAGATTCGAGCAAATAGAGCTTCCAGCAAAGCTACTAGACCATTTCTTATGGAGTAATAAAAGCAACATCAATCAATAGCCTGAGCCCAAAGGTGCGTCTGCACCTTCCTGGCCTCTTGCTTTTCGCGTGGCCGTCTCGAAAGGGGCGAGTTTTTCAATCCCTTTTCGATCGTGGGTTCAATAAGAAAGACTGACTCCAGTGTGTGCAGTACATTGGTCTCGCTCCGTGTCTCCCAATACATTACCGGCTGGGTCCACCATCAACCCTTCCCTGACACCCTTCGAGGTAGGATGGAAATAGTCACCCCATCATGCCTCGAACTTGGGGGCACCGAGTTCTTGATTCTTGTCACGAACTGGAACATGGGATCGGTTGCTTTGGTGGGGGGTAATGAGCAATGCGCTGACGGGGTCTACAGTCTCATGTTACTGAGATTAAACCAGCAAAATTTATGTCTTTCTCCATGTCGATTGCATATGTGAAGAACCGCAACTTGCACTATCAAGCATTGGGTCCATCCATCGACTCATTCATTCCCAACCCATGTACATCATCACAGTACATGTTGCCGGTCAGGGTAGCAGGAAAAATTATACCATGACTCAAGGACTGCAACTCACTCTATCAAGCAATGGGTCCATCCATCGACTCATTCGTTCCCAACCCATGTACATACTGCCGGTCAGGGTACGAGGATGAAATTGGACCATGACTCATAACCTTCCACTAAAATAGAATTTATGCCGATGCATATTGTTCGGGATGCCAAGCAGGCCCATTGGATGCTTTTTTACGCTGGTCAAAGTCCAGCGGTGATGGTGCTATCGCATGTGTGCAATGGCGGACCCGCTGGGTAAAAACAATCCACAATGTTTGTGGGCTAGCATGCATGTAACAAAGTCCCAACAATCTTTCTTGGCGAATACCCAACGTAATGACTGGACTAAGCCGGCGGATGGTGTACATCCGGTGAATCACATAAGACCCAAGAAACTGTCCCGGACCGTTGCAAGCCTACTACTGAGATTACCTTTTTTTTTTTGGTCTTGCCGCCACACACCTAGCGCGCCAATTACATCAGGAACGCACACAGGTGGTGTACAGTAATAGGGAAGCCCGGAAGCGCCCGGCTCGAAGGCACTCCCGCAGTTCATATCACATGTGCGTAGGTATCGTGGTATGTGCGTGTAGTCGACACGCACTCGATTTTGAAATATTATTTTTAGATCTTTCGTGACACGAAAGGGCTACTGCGTGAACTATTTCACGTAGGAGCAAGTCAAAACTACTGCGTGAGTCACTTGAGTTCAATTAGGAGCGACTGTTCTAACAATGCAAGTGTCTTGTTTGAAAGACAAACCTAATATGAGGGCAGTTGCAAAGGGGGACACACCTAAGGTCGTCGGTTGGTACATCAGTATTATACGTAGTTGTGCACAATCCAGTCTCACCAAGTCCCTTACGCAAACCATTTTTTTCCTTTTTCGTTATAAATTCTTTTTTTCGAGTCATGGTCATACCAGGATTCCATTTCTCCATTTCAGTTCAGGATTCAAGGAGCTGAGACACACAACGAGAAGCTAAACGAGCTGTCTGGAGTGAACGACGTGTCCGCATTGTGCTTGTGCTCATTTCTTGATTTAGCAGGGCTTCAACACTCGTCTCCCTGTTTCGCTCTACAATCCTACAAGGTTGGCAGGCCAGGACACTGCAAGGGCAAGACAGCAGCGAGGCTCACCGAGACACGCCCTGTGAATCATGCGAACAAAACGATCGCTGGCAATGGTTGGGGGCACCACGAATACTGAGCGTGTACTGCCACGCCCAACTTTGCCGCCGCAGCCTGTGATTCCCTCTCGGAAGGTAATTGAATTGATCTCAGCTGCACAGAGCTATCACAGTGATTTTGAAAGATGCAAGCGCTGACTCATGGGAGGGCCACCCATACATGCGATGAGCAGGAAACGACGCCAGCCCATTATGTAAATCCCATGGCTGCTGCATCTTCACCTGGCAACACTCAGCTGCAGAGACCTGTTCGTGCTTCACGTCAGGTCTTTAACCAGGCGATAACAGTGAAATAAATGATTGATATTATGAACAATGTTGCACAACACTCTGTGCACCCGGCGTGTAGATGGTGATCAGGATATGTTCACAGGATGCTTTCGCTATTTCTTTGCTCGTTTGCTCACAACGTTGCCACAGTTCCAGTTTCTGGTGTGCGTGAGTCACCGGGCGGAGCCCCACTGAGTAGATCAGAGCATATTTTTTTGCCCTATAACACCCACGAACGTTTTAAAAGGGAGTGTTTGCCTGTGTCATGTTTTTGTGTCTGCTGCAGTAATGCAGTGGAAGAGGAGATAGAGACTGATCATATTTTGTCTGTCTCTGTTTGCCCGAGCACTTCCAGTTGACACAAGACAGAGACCTCGCAGCAAAAGTTCAGAAATCATGGCGCGTACAGCAAGACACAGGAATAGGAGCTGGAGCAGTTATGCCTGCGGCTATGATCTCAAGCAACACGCACTTCAAGTCCAAGCTTTTGCCTGCTCCAGTGCAGGTGGAGGACCTCGATGCGTGCCAGGAACAGAGTGGTTATGCCTTCAGCCCAACGACTAGCAGCTCAAGGTATGTCAAATCTTTGACATGTGTATGTATGCACCAGCGATGATGCATCTCTACTTGTTTCACCAGAATCGTTGGCTACAGTTTTGTTTAGCGCATCTTCAGTGCAAGTATATGTTGCGGACATTTGCTTTTTCGAGTCAGAAATCAATGGTTGATTGATGTTGCTTATATTACTTAATCAGAAATAGTCTAGTAGCTTTGCTGGAAGCTCTATTTGCTCGATCTTTGAATCTTTTTAGCGCAGCGCGTTGCAGATCCACTTGTCGAAATTTGGAAGGGGGAGGCTATAGAACTGATCAACATTGAAATGGTGCGGGAAGCGACCACGCGGCGGCCGCAAGCGAGGCATACCCCGCTCCCGCAATCGGGTGCTTGCAGGAGCGATTCAAATACACCAGTACCCGCTCGCTCCCCCAAGCGTTGTGGGAGCGGAGTATGCCTCCCTTACGGCCATCTTGGGAGGGGATCGCACGCGCCGGCGCATTTAGAAAGTTGTACTTCTACCGAAACCTCGATTGTGGCAGCATGCTTGGACCAGAATTTCGAGCCAAAACTCCAGGGTTTCCTTCTCCCCAAGAGGGCTGTTATTCTCATTGACAACCCTATACTGGCTGGTGAACTGGTCCAGTACCACAGTTGCTCCCCACCATTTCAGTGTTGGCCGCACAGTTGCTCCCCACCATTTCAGTGTTGAATTTCTTTTACCAAAATTGAAATTCAAAGTTTGGTAACTTGCTGCTCTGTCCAAATTTTGGTAAGGGCATCTGCAACGCGCGGGTTTGTTTTTGTGCTGTCATGTTTTCCCCCTTTTTTTTAATATATACATTTCCTTCGTATGCATGGTAGTAGCAGCTCAACTTCTGGCAGGTCAGGCAAGAACAAGACCAGCGCAAAGGACAAAGAGGAAAAGAAGCTGAATGAGCGAATGTCTTATTTGAGGCAGTCACTCATCAAGTCTTTTCATGGGCATGGCAACTTCGAGGGCTGGGTACAGGATTTGATTGATGTTGCTTTTATTACTTCCTAAGAAATAGTTTA
>Ga0209491_10011698_pt1 | contig 10291 bp, 9 predicted proteins | sample BON02_FD_187213 | JGI IMG/M metagenome (GOLD analysis project Ga0209491, IMG submission 187213) | Freshwater microbial communities from Lake Bonney liftoff mats and glacier meltwater in Antarctica - BON-02 (SPAdes) (version 2) | ecosystem: Environmental > Aquatic > Freshwater > Ice > Glacier...
CAACTCTAACGAAAACTCACTCTAGGCTAGACGGAGGGTTCATCGGAATCTCTGGCGAGAAGATTTCACAAGACTTGCCGGATTCATTACTTGGGAACCGATGGCAACCTCAAAAATCCTAAGTTTACTTTCCCCACAGGCCACGACAACCGAGTCCTCGAGAATCTTGAGGACCTGACCCGGGATGCCCAAGAAGACTTCACCGTCTTCCTCTAGATCAGCATGCCAAATCGTGACGTCAGAACCGCTGAACTCAGCGAACGCTCCAGAATACGGTCGATTGTGAGCATTGATAAGCCGCAGAATATTAACCGCAGAATCCGTCCAGAGAATTCTCCCATCCTCAGGAAGCCGCGGGTAACACCGCAATGCGTCCTGAGGGAATTTGCTCTGCTTTTCCAGAATAAAGCCTGGATTCTCCTCCAGCCGCGCGAGCGCCGTTGAAACTAAGTCTGGAGCGCACTCAGCCATCCATTCCAGAATTTCGGTGATTTTGGTTCGAAGGTCAATTTTCCTGGTGGCCCGCGAAATTATGTCGCCAGAATCCAGACTATCCCCCTCCATCTTGTGCACGCAGAGCCCCACTTTGCTTTCACCATTGATGATGGCCCAGGCCTGGCACGCGTTGCCGCGGTAGCGAGGCAGGTCCCCTCCGTGCACATTGAGTACACCTAAAGGAAAGTTTCTTAAAGTGGATTCCGAGAGGATGGTCGGGAAATTTACGCTGACACCCACGTCTGCTTTCCAGGACCTTAACTCGTCGCCATGATTCTTAAGTTGTGAAGCACGAAGAAAAGGGACACTGAGCCGATTCGCTAGAATCTCGAAATCCTCGACTGTTCGCGCGTCCTCCGGACTCTCTTTCGCCGATACGATTCCAACAATTTCATGGTTTTCTTGAAGGATCTTCTCTGCGGTGCGGTGCAACACATCGGACCGCCCAAGCACGGCAACTCTCACGAGGAGACCGCCCCCAAAAGCAGGTCAACCAGGCTCAGCTTTTCTCCCCAACCAAGAACCTCCTCGTTTAACGACTCCCCTTGGACGTCGTCAAACCCCAAAAGTCGCTCGTAGCTATGAACGCTCATCATTAAAACTAGTGCCCTCTCCGTCCACGGAGGAAAGCTCAGCAAATTCTGCAACCATTGGACTGCGGCCTTTCAACTCCGTGAAAGTACCAAAATCAGCAATCTTTCCTTGATCCACAAGAAAAACAACATCCGCCTTGACGACCGTTGCGAGCCGGTGCGCGACTACTACTGTTGTCCTATTCAGGTCGGGCTTTAATACATTCTTAAACACCTCAGATTCGGTAGATATGTCCAAGGAGCTTGTAGCTTCGTCTAGGACCAACAAATCTGGTTGGAGGTAAAGTGCCCTTGCCAAACTTAGCCTCTGCAATTGTCCGCCACTCAATGAATCTAATTGTTTGCCTAAATCAAATTCGACTCCCTCCGGTCGCGCATAGATTAATTCTTGGAGCCGCGCTTGCCCCAGAACTTGCATGAACCTGCCTTCATCCCGCCTGAAATTTCCGAGAGCTACGTTAGCTGCAACCGTTCCCGCGACTAGCCCCGGTTTCTGGGGCACAAAACCAATTCTGCCCGGGTGATTTTGCAAAAAATCTGATGGAGAGACGCCCTCTATTTCCACTCGCCCACGGTTAGGCGTCAGAAACCCCAGCATTAAGTCGACGATTGTGGACTTGCCTCCGCCAGAAGGGCCAATAAATGCCACAAACTGACCTGCAAGGATTTCGAAACTGATGTCCGAGAGTGTGTCGTTTTGGGAATGGGGGTAACGGAAGCCTACATCCGAGAAACTTAGTTTCACGGCTTCATAAGTTTTGGATCTTTCTCGTACAACTGATAGCGAAGCGCCATCATTTCCTTCGGCCTCAGATGCTTGAGTGAGTAGCTTTAAAGACATCTCTGCGACAGCTGTGTCTGATCGCAAATCGCTGACCGCGCGTTGCAGAGGGACTAATCCGATTACAATTCTCGAAGCGCCAATCATGATGATCATAAAACCTGCTAGAGCGTCTACTCCTCTGTCGGACACCACGACAAAAGCCAAAAATGCCACTGCTCCTGCGTACAGGGCGACCTCAAGTCCCATTCGGGGTATACCTGCAGCGAAGCCTTGCAGCGCCGAGGCGCCCGCCATTTTGCCCCTGGAGCTTCTATATTCGCCCAGAAAGAAATCTGTTTGGCTAACGACCCTGAGTTCTCTATAAAGTCCCAGTAACTGCGTCATGGCGGTAGTGGACCGGACTCCACCCTCCGCAACTCGGATGCTCAAAGCAGCAATCCAACGATTGACAAACAGAGAAAAAAAGGCTGCGAACACCGCGAAGTAGACACACACAATGACTGCTAGCTGAGGATCCGCGAAAAATAAGAAAAGGCTGATTGACGCGACCATAACACTCTCGGTGACAAAATTGGAGAAATTGGTGAGGCGCTGGGTGAAGGCGGCCGCGGTTGAGCTTCCTGAAGCCCACAGAATTTCGCCGTCAGAGAAATTCCTAAGACGCTCCCTCTCCCCGGAAAATAGAAATTCGGCGATCCGAGAAGCCGCAGACGTTTCGATCCGGCCGATGAAGCGAGCCATCGCCCACATGGCGAGTGCCGACAATACGGTCTTGCCCACGAAAAGTATGCCGACCCCCGCCAATAAAACCACACCATAGTCTTGGAAGCTGAAACCAAGATTCACACCTAGGTAGATGGCTTGGCCTCCCTGGACCTCAGCTGTTAATAGAGAAAAAAAAGCTCCCAAAGCAGCCAAGACGACCAAGTCCATAATCGATAAAGACGCGCGAATCGCTACGAGCCAGTAATAAATCAATTTCTGCCGACTTGGCAGTAAAGAAAGAACTTCTGAGACCTGCCTGAACAAAAACCCCTCAATTCGCCGCTGGAACCTTTGACCCTACGATATCGGAATATCGGGATGGGATAGGTTTTGTTTTTTGCTCACGACTCACTAAATCTGTTTTTCCGCCTCATCGCAGCAATTAAATTTTGACTTTGGGACTGGTTCAGGGTTTAGCTAATGTGGGCGGGAGCAAACATGGTCATTGTGGCGTAAACGCAAACACCGCTGGTTGTCCACAAACTGCGAAAACCGTGACCGACGTCGCTGTAGGAAAAGTAACTTTGTACTGTCCCAAACAGAATGTGCCGTGCTCACTAGGGGATAGCTTGATAGCGGCGGAGCCCCAAGAAACCTGTGAGAACACGAGATAGCCATCTTGAGGCCGACAAAGAACAAAATCGTGTGACGATGGACAGCTGTTTCAACGGATGATGTGTTCAGAAATGAGAATTGGGTTGTGCCATTTTTCCACGAAGTTCCTCGCGTTTCGGCCCATTTGGTTCAGCTCCGCACGACTTGTTTGTGTTAAACGCAGAATAGTTTGCTCCAGCTCGTCAGGCTTGCAGCTCAAGATAGGAAGGTCTTTTGCGAAGCTCGGATCGACATGAACCAAATCATCTTCTCGAACGTATGCGATAACGGGCTTACCCATGGCCATTAGTTCAACTGCGACAGCACCATACCAACCAGCAAAAAGTTGATCGACAAAAACATCAACATGCGCGTAGAGCTTAAGGGCCTCGTCCCGCCTAATATTTTCGAAAAGCTTTAGTTCGACGTCAATTCCACTGGCTCGGAGATTCTGCACGGCAGCTATAACGAGATCCGTGCCCTTAATTTTCCTCGACGTCGGAGCGTGACCAATAATCAGAGGACCCTGGGTCTGCGCGACTCCTGCAAACGTGAAATCTTCGGCGGCGACGCTTGGGTAGGGCATGAACTTAGACCTAGATGGTAGAACATGTCCCAAATCTGGATTCAAGAAGAAAATCTCGTCCGCCAGTTGACTAAATAGCCACGATTGATAGCGTTTTATTAAGTCACCAGCACCGGAATATATTTCTTCTGCCTCGCCCGCAAAGCTTATTTCGAAGTTCTTAATCGCATAATCACGTCTGCGAGCGTCGTTGCCTTGAAACAACACGACTATCTCGATTTTTCTCGCCTTTGCGAGCGCGAGTTCGATGAGCTGCATCCCCATACTCAGCAAGTTGTAAGCAACCCAAAAGGGATATGCCCATTTCGGGAAATGTCCTCTCGCAGGGTAAAAGGCTGTCGCGCCGAAGCAATAGACGACGACATCAGCTTTCCAAAGATAAGAAAGCATCCCCCACTTTCGTATCTGAATGGCTAATTGCAGGAGGAAGCCACTCCCGTGTTCTGAACGCACGAACACCCGGTCGGCCCCAATGTCCAGCCAATCCAGAGCGTAAACCCAGGCCTCAGCCGAGTAGCCACGTTTTCTGAGGGCCAAAGCCAGGGACGATGCTGTCCCCGCGATGTTGTAGGGCAGAAGGATTACCCGCATAAGCCAATTCTAGAGGTAGGGCCAGGCCATGATGACCGTTCCGGAGTTCCAGGTCCCAACGGAACACCCCGGGCGAGTGTCACGCTACAGCGTGGTTCTTCAAACACCTCCGTTGGGTTCCCAACCCAAAAATCTCCGGGGCCTGTTGTTGAGCCACATCACCTACTTCACCCGGTTTTCTTGAGTGACATCTTTGGGGCAACCTTATTCAGACAGACAGTCTGGGAGGTGTCCTTTTCGCTTTTTCTTCCCCGCGGCTGTGCCAAATATTGGCCCTTCCACTAGGTCGCAACTCTCACAATTGCGGCAGCTTTGTGATGAAACGCAGACTCCGACTCGAAGTCCCTCACGATGGATGACAGGGCTCGGGTGGGGCGAGGCAAGAGGTCTTCCAGTGTGATTTCTCCAACGCCGAGGCCGTGATCATGGGAATTTGAGTAGGCCAGAAATGGTTGGCTTGGCGTTCCACTCTGGTCCGAATTTCACCAAGCTGGCAGCGGTGCACAGGGTCATTACGGAAAAACGTCGACACGCTAAAACACTGCTTCGTGGAAAATTGCCGAATACAGACTTCGACGGGATGGTTCCGTCCGGTTCCGATGCCAAAGTTCCGCACGGTACCGCCATAGTTCCCGAAGTGTCAGACGGCGCTAAGCCTCGGGCGATCAAATCTGGAGTAAAATCATCAACTGTGACTACATCCCGGATACTTCTATCACCGCCGGACGTCGGCAAGCTTGAAAAAAAGTTCGTTTCGGAAGCGCTCGATTCGGGTTGGGCTGCGCCTGCTGGGCCGGATCTCGACGCGTTTGAGTTTGAGGTCGCACAACTTTGTGGCAGGGCGCACACTGTGGGTGTGGCCTCAGGAACGGCAGGCCTTCAATTGGCGTTGAAGGCGTTGGGGGTGAAGCCCGGAGACGTAGTTATCTGTGCGACCATGACGTTTGTAGCCACAGCGAATGCAATCTCGTATGTGGGCGCTGTCCCTGTTTTTGTTGATTCAGCTCCTGAGACCGGCAACCTTTCGCTTCCGTTGCTTGAGAAAGCCCTTGCCGCGGTATCGTCCTCAGGCCGAAACATCGGGGCGGTTTTACCCGTAGATTTTCTAGGCAAGGTGGCGGACTATACGGCCATCATTTCGCTCTGTGAGGGGTATGGAGTTCCGGTACTTGCGGATGCTGCCGAGTCACTCGGCGCTTTCCATCAGGGTAAGCCTGCGGGAAGTTTTGGGGCTGCCTCGATTGTGTCTTTTAATGGAAACAAGATTGCGACGACGTCGGGTGGGGGAATGGTCCTCACCGATGACGAAACGATGGCGAAGAGGGTTCGGTTTTTAGCGACCCAGGCGCGGGAGCCGGTCGTTCATTACGAACACCGAGAGCTTGGATATAACTATCGGTTGAGTAATGTATTGGCGGCCCTTGGCAGGGCACAGATCCAACGCCTCCCCGAAATGATTGAGCGCCGCCGCGAAAACCGCCGTAAGTATCGAGAGCTGTTTAGAGGGGTCGACGGCGTCGAAGTTTTTGGCGGAAATGATGACGAGGACAACTGCTGGCTAAGCTCGGCGATTGTGTCTGAGCAGCTTCCATGGAGGGCGGCAGAGTTGTCGCAATTTCTTGAGGAAAAGAACATTGAATCGCGGCCTCTGTGGAAACCCATGCATCTTCAACCTCTTTATGAGCACTGCGAAGCGTATGTCGACGGATCATCGGAGAGCCTCTTCCGCACGGGTCTGGCTCTTCCCAGTGGTTCCAATCTTTCAGACGACCAGTGGGACCGGATCGAGAGCGCTGTCAAAGAGTTTCTTGAGTCAAGGGATTAGGGAATTCCCCCGTGCGTTATAACTCTTATCCGCCGGTAAAAAGAGTGTTGGACATTGTGTTTGCTGTTCTCTTCCTAGTGCTGTTCAGCCCCTTGATGGCCGGCATTGCTGTGTTCGCGGTTATTGCACAGGGGCGGCCTGGCCTCTTTATCCAATCCCGGCCCGGGCTATTAGGTGTGCCCTTCAATTTGTGCAAATTTCGGACGATGACAAGCGAGACAGGGCTCCTGTCGTCACAAACCGAAGCCGATCGCCTGACCCCTCTGGGTCGGTTTCTCCGCAAGTTGAGTCTTGATGAATTGCCGCAGTTATGGAATGTGGTCCGAGGCGATATGAGCATGGTGGGCCCACGGCCTCTGTTGGCACAATACCTGACACTCTACGATTCCCGCCAGTCAACAAGACACAATGTCAGACCAGGCCTCACCGGCTTGGCCCAGGTAAGTGGGAGGAACACCCTGACCTGGACAGAAAGGTTGGAACTTGATGCGCAGTACGTGGAAACCTATTCCTTCAGGTCAGATGTTTCGATTGTTTTCAAATCATTGGTAGTAGTTTCTCTCGGCCGTGGTGTGAATCCGCAGGGAGCTGAAGTGATGGAACCCTTTTCTGGCTCCAAGCCCGAACCTCGACCGGAGTCGCTCTAGGGAGCACAAAAACCTAAGCCTATGTGTGATGGAAGAAAAAAGAGGGAAGTGGCCCCAACAATGCAGTGAAGGGTCGGGGGTTCCATTTTTTCCCAACCGAGATGTTGGTTACGTTTGTTTTCACTCCGCTGGGGTAAAGTTGCGGAGACAGAAAAAAAGGTGCGTCAAGTGGGTTTTAAGTGGATTCGCCAAAAAGTGGGGGGCCAAGCCCTCTTTGATTTTCTTTCATGGATCGTTGCGGTTTTTCTCGCTGGTGCATTTCGCTACGAGTTCGCCCTCCAGGCTATTAACGTAGAGGGCTTTTTCTTTCTCGGCGTGTCCCTCGCCACTGTGGGTTTTGTCGTAGGAAAAACCATCAGTCTTTACCGATCCCGCTACACGACTGCGTCTTTCGATGAACTAGGCGCGTTACTTACTTCTACCGCGTTGACCAGTGCCCCCTTCGCCGCAGCGTTGTTTTTCTTTGGAGCTGAGTTGGGCGTCCCCCGTAGTGTCGTTTTTATAGCAACACCGCTTTTTCTCTTGGCCAGTGGCGCCGCGCGCACCCTAAGAAGATTTTATCGTGCGACCAGGCAAAAGCCTCTTGGTGCCAAGCGCGCTCTGGTGTATGGCGCTGGCCAGATTGCAGAGACTCTAATTCCGCAGCTACTCCAGGACCCAAAGTCACAATACCTTCCCGTGGGGCTCATGGATGATGACCCACAGCAATCCAACCGGTGGATTGCCGGAGTCAAGATGCAGGGACCATTTGATAATCTTGAATCAATAGTCGCCAATACGGGCGCGCAGGCACTCATTGTCGCAATTCCTCGGGCGACCTCAGAGATTTTGAGAAGAATCAGGCAAGCGGCGTCCGCCCTGGGACTCGAGATACTGGTGCTGCCCAGCTTCAGCGAAATATTGACTTCCTCTGGCCGGGACATCGTCTTGCGGGAGTTGGGAATCGAAGACTTGGTGGGTCGTCGAGCAGTGAGTATCAATTCTCCGCAGGTGAGTTCTCTGATATCAGGTAAAACCATATTGATTACGGGAGCCGGTGGCTCAATTGGGCTTGAGCTGTGCAAGCAGGTGGCAGCCTTTGACCCTGAACATCTCATTTTTCTTGACAGGGACGAAACGGGGCTGCAACAAGCGCAGCTGGTCACCCAGAAGAGCGGTTTACTCGATACCGCCGACGTCGTTCTTGCCGACATCCGGGACTATGAGGCGATCCGCAACATTTTTGCCCGCCACAAACCTGATGTGGTGTTTCATGCTGCCGCCCTGAAACACTTGCCAGTGCTGGAAAATTTCCCCTCCGAAGCCTGGAAAACCAATGTCCAGGGCACCCTGAACGTCCTGGAAGCTTCGCGCAAGGCCGGGGTAGGAACTTTTGTTAATATTTCTACTGATAAAGCAGCTGACCCTTCAAGTGTTCTTGGTCGTTCTAAACGCCTGGCAGAAGAACTCACAGCGTGGGCATCTCTGCAGGGGGAAGGGCGGTACCTATCAGTTCGATTTGGAAACGTCTTGGGCTCCCGAGGGTCACTCGTTCCTACGCTTGCATATTTGATTGACAATGGTGAACCCATCACTATTACGCACCAAGATGCCACCCGCTACTTTATGACCAGCGCTGAAGCGTGTCAGCTCGTTCTCCAGGCGGGTACCGAGACGGAGAAGAGTTCGATCTTTGTCCTGGATATGGGGAAACCGGTGCGAATAATGGATGTTGCTGAGCGGATGATTGAGATGTCGGGTAAAGCAGTCGACATCCTCTACACAGGCCTCCGCCCCGGAGAAAAGCTGCACGAGGTCCTCTACTCGGGAGACGACAAACTTTTGAAGAGTAACCACGAACTCATTTGGAAACTTTTCTCGGCACACCGCGACCCCGACGAACTCCCAGGTCTTCACGACAGCTTCCATGATGGCTCGCTTGCTTTTCTCCGGAGCGTTTCCCCATAGCGTTCCGAAAAACGCTTCTCAGGTCCTGGCGACTTTGAGGAATTTCTAATCGTCAGGAGAGATTGATTGAACCTAGTTTTTCGCCAGCGAACGATATTCTCACATTTCCTGGAGTGTTCCAGAGGCACTAGTGCGGTCTTCATCCCGGGTGCAGGCCACATCTACCCTCTGAGCGGTAGAGATTAGGTGAGCGACAACAATCAGAGTCGTGTGACCTTGAAGCGGAGCGCCAAGCTCTCATGAATCACTGCTTCTGTTGCTGCAGAGAGCGCGTTGGCGGCCCATGCAGCGCAAGAAGGCGGAGCTGTTGCAGCTGGATCTCGCCAGTTTCAGACGTCGAGTTTGACCACTGCTGAGAAAATCGGAGCGTTTTCCGACCGAGGCCTCGATTCCTTTGGGTAACGAGCTCACGAGGCCCGCTCAGGTTCGCTGAGCACCCGCATTCCGGCACATTGAATTTCTTATGTGCCGGATTCGTTTTTGCCCAAGACCAGTTGGACGAGAGTACTTTTGCCTGCTCTGGAGGCCCAAATCAGACCGACAGCGCTCCACCTCGCCGAAAATTCTTCCTACATAGAGGTGAAAGATTGCGAGATTCAACGAAGGAGACTCGATGACTGTGATTGCTGGTGGCTAGTCGGTGAAAAACAGAAAGCCAAACATCATTATTGCTAGCGTGTTCCCAGCGACTAAAGCCACGGCGCGCCCCCACGAGGCTTGTGAACGCGATGACAGTGGGGTGCAGGAGTCCCGATTCATCCTCGCAGGCGTGACTTTTTTGGGTGGGGAGGACGTTCATGAAAAGATTGTCCCCGCTACTGACGGATAAAAGATGGGTCTCGACAGCTGCCAGAGAGACCAAACAGTGTGTTGGTCCTGAATGCCACTCCACCGTCTATACGCAAGATAATTATCAAGCCCTCATGCTAGTCAAAGAGCTGGCCAAAAAACGACGTCAAAATGCTCCAACCCGCGGCTTAGGGCCTGTTAACGCCGGCCCAAAATAGGGCCAATAGAACCCGCCCGGCGATACTGGCCCTATTTTCGGTCGGCGTTAACAGGGCCTGACCTGCACCGCCCGTGGCCATTCCGAGGATTTATGGTCCATCAGCCCGCAAGTTTGTGATTGCCAGAAGAGTGGGGTTTTGTTCTGTCTGCGGGACCAAAGCCCCCGGCTTCGACCAAGCGCAAGATGCAGTACTTAGGCCCTTTAGGAGAAGCCATTTTTGACTGCGAACCTATTGCGCCGTCTGGTACATATTGGACAGAGCTAAAACGTCACTGTTATTCGATGGTGATGAGAGGTTGACGAGCCGATACGGAGTCCCCGACTCGAATACTGACTGCAGTGACGGTGCCATCTTGATCGGCGATGATGGGCTGTTCCATCTTCATCGCCTCCAGGACGCAGACGATGTCTCCCGCAACAACTGTTGCGCCGGTTTCCACCATCACTCGGACCAC
>Ga0209491_10011699_pt1 | contig 10291 bp, 12 predicted proteins | sample BON02_FD_187213 | JGI IMG/M metagenome (GOLD analysis project Ga0209491, IMG submission 187213) | Freshwater microbial communities from Lake Bonney liftoff mats and glacier meltwater in Antarctica - BON-02 (SPAdes) (version 2) | ecosystem: Environmental > Aquatic > Freshwater > Ice > Glacier...
TCGTGCAGGCTGTCGTTTCCGCCCACCCTCCTGCCCCTTCGTCGAGCCGGCCGCCCTTCTACTGGCCCGTAGCCAGACATGTTCGCTTAAGAAATCCGATCAAATCCACGCTAGCTCATGACGCGGTCGCCGCTGTAGTGTTGCACAAGCATCATCTGATCGTCCGCGTTGGTGCGGGCCTCATCCAGTTTGTCTATGGTTCACACTCGCGCTTGGCCGCGGATCTCTCACCCTCGACAAAAATATATTTTCGCTGCCATTTTCGCGGGGTTTCGTTTATATGTTTGGAAATCCGGATCAGAACGACCCTTAGTTTCCTCTTGGATGACCGTGATCAGCTCTTGTTTTGGTCCAACCATCGCTCTCGTAAAAAAATACAACTGCTGCTCGCAATTGTCCGCCCTCTGTGCGGCTCCATGCATGTAGTAGCCCTCTGTGGTTCTAATTTTTGTTTTACCAAGGCGTTCTTTCCAGAGTAATGACTCTGGTAAGATTCTGACATACCCTCCTCTTGGATGTGACGGTATGTTTTGATCTAGAACTCACTGACAAATCTATGCCGATTTCTGCATGCACATCTCGTTCCGGCAGAAGCAAAGGGTCGTCAACGGCCAGCGGTCCCACTGCGTCCGCCGTTTTACCCGTGCTGGACCATTCTTGTTGAACGCATTTCCTCGGTGAAGTGGACTGGCGTTCAAACGGTTGCACTGCGTCTTGTTGTTATCGAATTTTCTCCACTCTGAATCTAGCATTTCAAGCGCATCTTGGAGCTTTTCATCATAGAGTTCCCTTTTTGTGTTCCGAGTCCGAATGAAATCCGACTCTGAGTCTGTGATGATCGGCGCCAACAAAAAAGCGGTTTGATCAGTACGCTGGTCATTGTGTTCTTTCGAACTTCCAGCATCACCGTCTTTTGATGCATCTGCCTTGTCACAATGTCTGTCCCCATCTCTGGATTGTTTTTGTCAAAACTCTCCAAAAGTGTCAGTAGACATGACAACGACTTCCACAAATTACCTCCTGCTAGCGCCCTTCGTCCGAACTCCTCTCTGCTTGCATCCCTCTTTGTTGGATCCGGGCTCTTTTCCTTACGCTTGGCTGGTAACGATTCCGCTGGAGGTAGCTCTTCACCAAGTGTTGCGACTTCTGTCTTAAGATGTATCCAGCCTTGGCAGTCTTTCCACACTTCGACTGAGCGTTCAAACCTTGTCAAACTATCTCGTTGTCTCCTCTCGGCCGACGGCAGCTTGAGTCCTTGCCAATCCACTAGTTCAAAGTACTGTTGCATAAGCTGTCGCTGTTTCTGTGATAGTCCTTGCACTACCAGAATTAACACCTGAACTCTTTGCTCGCCGTTCGTTGCACATATCCTCATTCCCGGTGGTATCACCACTAATGCTTTCTCTCTACGACTCTTCTGAATTCTAGGCAAGTCGGAAATAATTTTGTATGCAGCTTGCCTTAGAGCGGGAATGCTCTTTCGTATGGCTGCTTCTCCCGCCCACATCAGATCTCATGTTTTTTGATCAAGACCCCATACCTCTGAATCTGTTTCTAGGCGCGACCCTCTCATTCTTTCAATTGCTATATTGCATTCCCTAATAGATCTAGTTGCTGCAGCACAGCTCATTTTCCAGTGGCATGCACTGATGCTAGTCTGCTGTCCAACTGCTCTGCCCACGTGATTGGGATGTTGCTCTGCTGCAGTGCTTTTGCTAGTCTCGACCAAAAGTCTCCGGTTGCGCCATCCCACTTCCATAGTTCCATTTCCTCTATTAGTTCAGTAAAAGTGTCGCATAATAACTCGTCCAGAGTGCGGTCACAAAATAACCCTGCCAGCATGATTCTTTTAACCACATCCTCATGTCGCATGCTTCTCTTGGCATGCAGCAACAACTCCTGTGTCAGTACTGCCATGGGCAGTGTGCTTTCCTCAGAAAAAACCGTCAGAAAAAAGTCAGGAAAAACCGATATTCACGAATCTAAAGAAAAGATTCGAGCACATAGAGCTTCCAGCAAAGCTACTAGACTATTTTTTACGAAGTAATAAAGGCAACATCAATCAATAATGGGCAGGGTGCGTTCCTTACCTGCGTGTGTTTTCGGGAAGATAAAGAGAGCACTTCCTCTTGACCGTGGCAAGTGCTAAGTGTTCTTGTAGGCTTTGACGCACAATCGTTTCACGTCGTTCAATTCACTTTCAGACCACTCAATGAGTGCCGCTGAGAAGCGGAAGACTCCCATACCTTTGCTCCTGAGCAATTCCGTTGCTAGCTCTGGTGTAAGAGAATGGCATTTGATCAGGTCACATGCTGCAACGATCTTTTGCCTGGCCACTTCCTTGGTTGCTGTTATCATAGTAGTATCGCCGTTTCCCGTGCCCCAATATCCCAGATGTCTGCACGCGTCATCGAGATTCATCGCCTGAACGTTTTCTCCATTGATCGTCAATAGCGGCGCTGACTCTTGCTCTCTACACCTTTAATCATAATCTATTACCAACAAATACGTTTTCTTAACGTTGATTTACATTCCACACTATTCACTGCCGCGAATTTCTGCACAACGTTTAGCAGCTTCTGCATGCCCTCTGGTGTGTCAGCCAAGATTGAGATGTCGTCAATGAACCCTACGTTGTTTAATTGACACCCGTTGTCATTTTGCTGGTTGTCTCCTTTCTGATCCTTGCCGATCTGCAGCCCGTGACCAATATTCTCATTCTGTTCTGTTACCGCAAACATGCGTAGCAGGGCATTGATGATTGATGAAAATGTTGAAAAGCTGCAGAGACGTGATACTACCTTGCGCCACACCTGTGTTAAAAGTAATTGTCGCACTTTTTTTCATCATTTGGGGCCAGTCTAACCGTGGCACCTTTATATATCTGCTCCAATAAGTGAACATCTGGAATTTGAAACATCCTCATCACCTGCCAGAGCGCTGCTTGAGACATGGCGTTTTAAAGTCAATGTCGACTCGAGAAACTCGCTTGCCCTGTCTCCGAGCTTCCTGTTGGATGAAGTGCACCTTTTGCATGTTGATGCTGACGCAACGTCCTTGCCTGCCTCCACCTTGCTCTGGTTCTACTACTGAGATGTTAGCTGGCTCGACAACTTTTTCCAATTGTTCATTGATGACATAGTTCAGAAAATGATACACGCTGTTTTAGCAAGACTGTTGGTCGTTGGTCTGACATTTTATTTGTGCCTCTGTCGTTGTGAAGCTGCGAAATGGTGCCATTCATCGTTGCTCGCTGTCAACTTGTATTTTCTGTCAAAATTTCATTGACCCACATTTTCACAATTTGGAACTCCTTGCCTGTCATCGTGTTTGTGAGTTTATTAGGGCATCTGTCTGGACCTGTGCTTTTACCTGGTTTCAAAAACTTGCGACGTATTTCGTAATCTCCTGGCTGGTGATGTTCCTCTCATATGGCCAATTTGATGCTTTGCTGTCCTATAAGTGTCAATCAGTCATTTCACCATCAAAAGCAGGATGCTATCTTGTCCTTGTTATGCCTGAAGTTCTTAAACTGCCAGCACTGTTGACAGAAGGCGACTAACTCTCGTCTGTTTTGCTCAACAGTCGCTTGAGGCAGACTAGCCCGTGTATTGCTTACATTGCCTCTACGTGGGGAGACACCACCTTGCAACTGTTGCACTGGTGAGCATGGGGAATCCACTCCTGGCACCTGGGAGCTCGGAGTAGAAGAAATGAACGGGGCGTCACGGTGCAAAGGGGCAGAAGGATTAGTGGAGGGAAAAGCAGCGGACGTTAGCCTGGCACACAGAGGTCTTTGCTTCTACACTGATCTTTACCACACGTTGCAAAGGGCGAGTAGCCCTGTACTTCATGATAGTTTTCCCATGCTTTCTCAAGCTGTTCTCCCAGCCACGGGCCCTCACTCCAGAGGATCTCTTAGTGCTTTTTGGTCCGTCTTGCAACATTTTCACTTTATCACGCATTTGCGCAACTCGTGTTGTTGTAATAACCATCATGCCTTTTTCCTTTGTTTCAGTGATTTGAAATGCTGAGAGTGGGAAGACCCTCTTGGGCCCAGCGTCCATAATCTACTCGGCTTGCAAAGCTTGCTGCCACTGTCGCATTTGCTCCATTGCCGACCGGCCCGAGAGTATTCACTTGATGCGGTGCGTTGTTACCGCGCGGGAACGGAAAGCACAGCCCCCGTACAGCTAGACACGGGAACAGTGCAGGGATCTGTACTCTCCCCCCTCCTCTTCGATCTATTTTTCAACGACCTTCTGAGATTGCTAGACGCAACGTGCATGACACACGGCATACGTGGAATACCCCAATGGAATCACGCGGCCTTTGCCGACGACCTGTCTATTTATGCGTGTACGGTCAAAGACGGAAATAAACTGCTAGACGTAGTTCGTGAGTTCGAAGACTGGAGCGGGCTCCGCATCTCAACTCCTAAGTCGCTTGCCACGGGAGCGATGTACGGCACTGGGTCGGAGAGGAGATCAAAGAGAGCGAAAACGGACACAGCCAAGAGGAAAAGAGAGGCCGGACCGGATATCACACGGCACAAATTAGCAAAAAGGGACAAGAAGACTGGCAGATAAATTTGGCAACAATGAAAAGCTAATGTCCCATATGCACCAAGAAGAAAGGGACTTACCACTTCCCAACACGTTACCCCCACTCCACCCTGCCTGGAATGCACGTGGAAGCCAGTAGGGACTCAATACAAAGGTACAGACCTAAAGGTCATCCGTGGACGGGCCCCGATTAGACTTCTGGGCATACGGTACAACATGTGGCTGGATAGTGCGGCACGGAGAAGATACGTCATAGATAGAATAACAGAAATGGCTTGCTATCTCCGAAAAAAAAGAGACCTTTCAATCGAGAACAGCCTGAGATTAGTAGAATGCACCTTGGCTCCTCTCCTCGTCTTCTCAGGTCCGGTGATCATGTGGCCTGAGAGAGAGTCAAAACAAGTCACGGCAGCCTTTGTGAGATGCAACAAAGAAGCTTGGCATATGTCACCAAACACGTCTACAGCACTTTACACCTTCCCCCGAGACAAAGGAGGCCTCCAGATTAAAATGCCACGGGCCATATATGTCCTGCAGTATGGGGCCACCTTACCCGATTTTGCCAATTCGATGATGGCACATGACAGCTGGCCGAAATCACATACCAGGACGCCTTCATAAAACATTGATGCCTGGACATGAAGGACCTGCAATTCGAAGCGGAATTCCTGGCATGAGACCAAGCGAGTCAGAATACCTTTGCGTTTGCATGCAATCTCACGAGTACGTCAGGAACTTAGTAAGAGTGAGTTAGGACCTATTCCACCCGCACTGGATTGCATCCGCCACAAACATAGATATAGCACAGGCTACGATAACCACCCAACACTTAGTCAATATACAACACAAGGACGAATGGAGGAGGGCCCAAATCATGGAGGTTTCGGCAGATGGAAAACAAGTTACCATGCGGTTCGAATGAGGGGAAACGTTGGTAATGAAAACTGAAGGCCAAGATACAACAACAGGGTACCCAACCCTTCGAGAGGCCATCCCTCGAACCTTCCCCACCCTTGTGCGGCTATCGCAACTCACAGAACCGAACCGAGTATACGGCAGGGAGCACCAGGAGAAGGGTAGGAAAAAGATAGGATGGGCCCAAGCGATATACCCCCTTTGGCCCCGGTTGCAGGAACTAAAGATGGAGAAAGGGAGACACCCCCGAGGACGAACTAACAGATCTCAGGAATGGGGAGCAAGCCTTCATGGACATCAGACCGAAGCTAATAGGGGCAGGATACAAAGCACTGGACTCAATCCCTCGCATCCAAAAAGCCAGCGGGATACGTTTCTACTGCCCCCCTTTAAAAGGATTAGACAAAAGAACCCAAGGAATAGTAACAAATTGGGTCCACAAACTGCACAAATTTCCAGCCCATCTACATGCATTGGACGTAAAAGATGCCCAAGCGCAAAGATACCCAGGAGTAGAGCAACTGAGATGGATGAAAACAACGCAGCTAGCGGACAAATATATTGTAAAACGCAACAGGATACGAAACCAATGTGCCCTTCTGAAGAACATTGGAGAGGAGGGCATACAACACTACCTCGACAAACTAGAAGAGGTTATAAGGGCATGTGACAAATTACTACGCACCTGGACGACACACGGTTCCCCCCTGGGAAACCAAAAAGTGAAAGAGACCATGTTCCAAACAAAATCCAAGACGGCGGACGAGCTAGAACAATTGAGGGTGAATTCGAGCACGGAAGACACACTGGCCTCCCTGACTCAAATAGAGACATCCCTAGACAAATTCAGAGAAATGGACACGGCCATTCTGCAGGATGAAGAAGAGGCTGCCACCGAGTTTCCCTCCCTACTGAAACTGCTAACAAAACAAAAAAATTATGAAAGAATATATTGAGAACGGCCCTGACTATCTCAACCTTTTTCGAAATCGCGGGGAGAGGAAACGAAAGAATCTGGGGAGAAAGGATCTCAACCCTACAACCAATGGTGATAAAGTGTTGGGGCTTAGATGACGAGGAGAAACAACAACTAATGCCCACCCTCTCAACAACAGAAAACTGCATCCTCCTCACCCAACCGCTAGGGGATAGCAACAAACCCCAGCCCCCCCTTCGGGAGGCGAAGTTGGTGGCAAGGGCCGACGGGAAAAACAATAGACACAAGGGTTGGTGGCGAGAAGGAAAAGACGAACTAGCCACACACTCCATGACAGCGGAAGTGTGGATGAGCACAAAAGGAAGGACCCCTTAAACGAACCAGCGGATAGATAGGCTGTCGAAGGGAAACAGAGCGAAAACATCCCTGGCAGATGGTCCCTCCCTACCAATAGACCCGTTTTCTCTTGGACTGAGAACGGGACGACACACCAAAGCCCCATGAATCCGACGGTCAAAAAAAGAATTGACCTCCAGGTAGCTCGCTGTTGTTTCGGAAACAACCGTTAAAACCCAAACCGGATCAACAGCGAACTTTCTGACCAGAGACAATTCAAGAGACCTGCTAGGCAAATTCCACAAGGACTAAAGTGTTTGGACACGAGCAAGGCGAAGGGTCCTCCAATGTATTGCATACCAATTCCCATTCGCCCTCCAACTAAAAATGTGGGGTATACTTAACGATGTCAAATGCAGACTATGTGAAAAATATTACAAGGAAAAACAAATTGATTCCCCAAACTCAGTCGAAAGTGTGGGACACATACAATGCTATTGCCCAGTCTTCAACGCCCACGGATCGCCATACACCACGGAATAAGGAGGAAACTGATGTTCTCCATACGGAAATCTTGTACCGAATTAAACGATTAAATGGAGCCTAGATGGCACTTCCCCTCAGCCTTAAGCACAGAAGCACAAGCGGAGTGGGGACTTTACAAGATCCTAGAATACATGGGGCTACACGTGATCCTACCACCAGGCGAGGGACAAAACAAAACGAAACTAAAAAAACGCATAGAAAAATACCACCTGGCCTACAATATTGACTTCGAAGAGGGAGAACAAGAAACATTCATCTCCCGCAGACCAGATGGGCTAGCCTTCGATAAAGAAAAGAAATCTTGTGTGTTCCTAGAATACACCAGAGCAATGGACACCAACGAGGACTGGGCCACGAAGAAGGAACAGAAGAAAGACGACAGATACAGCGGACATTTAGGCTTTATCAACCACCTCAGCAGGCGAGAAAAAAGCGACTGGAAAGCCACACAAATCAATTTCACAACGGGAGTTCGAGGCTCCCTACATACAAATCAATTTCTAACCAGACTGGAAACACTCAGAGTGAAGAATGAAAACACGAGAGAAGCCATCCGGAACAGGACAGTCCAAAAAACTCTCTCCATGTCTGATAGATCCTCAAATTTCTTTTCATTGCACTAAACTCCAAGATCGAGTGGACACTACAATCCCTACCCACAGAAATCACCAACAAAAGCATGGAAAAAAACAGTATATACCTCCAAGCTTCGGGGCCATTATTCATAGCAACGAGCCATGACGCCCCCCAAGTAGATAGGAAATAGTTAGTTAAATTTAAACAACTCCTACTCCAAAAGCGTTGAAAACACGGATTTCATAATTCTCAATCGCAGTATACACAGGAACACGAGCAATCGCAAAACTGCACACCATTCAATCCCCACATAAGGGATGTAGCAGAGGACCCGAAATTAGGTACCTATAGTGACAGGGGGCATCAGGGCTTTTTGTTATTAATAAACATCTTTCACATCAGAGAGTGGGCAGACCCTCTTGGGCCCAGCGTCCATAATCTACTCGGCTTGCAAAGCTTGCTGCCATTGTCGCATTTGCTCCATTGCCGACCGGCCCGAGAGTATCCACTTGATGCGTTGCGTTGTTACCGCTCCTAGTGACCCTGCTGTGAACTTGTTCATATTCTGCAGATCTCTGCTGTTTCTGCCTGATGCCAACCTGATCCCGCTTTCAATATCCAAGCTCGTACACTGTCCCAGGCTCCTGGCTTGTAATTAACGCTGAGTGTTGCACGTTGACAATAGATTCGATGCACTGTGGTGTTCGCTTCCTCCTCTGTGAAGTTTTCAATTCAATGATATATTCCCACTCCTTACAGTGCACGTCCTTGTCTTCGAGCTCTACCCAGCAACCCCACGGCATTGTCCAGATCAGTTCGGTTTGCTGAGGTTGTGGTGCTTTTTAAATGAAAACTTGCCAGTGCCTCGATGCTCTTCCAGGAAATACTTGTGCGCCTGTCGATCCTGCGCTCGTTGGTTCCACTGTTCTTGCTTCGTCATTCTAAATACTAGATCTGCTAGCCGAGATTTGATCATCACTTCTAGTACTGTTGTCCATTCCAGGAGATTGGCTACCCTATTCACTTCTTGCGGTGTCATCTTGAAATTGCTACAAAGTCCGAATTGTGTCATGCATTGCTGAACTGCTACGAATGCTCAGCCTGGCCTTCCTTGAGTTGTTCGTGCAGTTATCAACGTTGCTAATTCTTTCAAGATTTCTACCTGCTCCTGGCTTCTATTAGGGCCACGTTCCCGTGCCCGGTTATCTCTCCCGAATGGATTCGTGTGCATGACTCACGGCATTTCTGCTGTCGCAACTCGACTTTCAACCACACACCAGAGACCCATTTCTTTAATACAAGTTCCATCGTTAATGTCAGTGATGATTTGTTGGGCAATTGGGCGCATGATTGCGTCGAGTTTTGATTGAATGCGCGGTGTTTGCTTTGGGTCAATTATTTTCGCCTTGATCGCTTCTGTTCGGCCTCCTGGGTCTCGCACTTCAGGCCCAAGTTCAGGTCCTTGATAGCTCAACAATTGCTCATCGATTGTGCACGATATCAACGCATCATCGTTCTTACACGCTCTTACCCAATGCACTGTACTCTTCGGCGCCGGCATTTCGGCCGTGTCATCATGTCATCAGGACAAATTTCATGTGATGATGTGGTCAAGTGTTGCGCTAACATAGTCTTAAATGCAGTTGCGTCAACTGCATGTGCAGAGACTAAGAGTTGATAAGATGGTGAATGTTCGGCATGGATTTGAAGTAGGATTTCTCTTCGTATCTATGTGGAACACACGATTAAATTGGAAAGAGGTCTTCTAGGAACCTGACGTAAAGGCGTCATGCAGGGATGTGACGTCTGATTTGTGTCTGAAGATATTTACTAACTTTGCACAATTCACAAGTTTGCTGTCACCTGGCATTCTCGGGCTATCAAATGTCCGCAATCATCAAGGCCCCTTGACTTCTATGGAATGATAAAAAAGGGAACCCCCGGCCGTATGAGATTCACACACCGTGGCGCTCTCTCACAAACATGCACACGCACAAGCACACACACACGCGCACGTACTACTTATCACACGCGCACGAACACGCAGGGGTACCAAGATTTGCGTCAGTGGTCAGCGAGATGTTTTGTTGTAGATTCAGTAAAGACATAGAGGAGCAGGCAGCGGCCATATCACAGCTCAGACTGCCCCAACTTTGAACTGAAACTTGACAGATTGCTCAAAATGCAACATGTCTTCAGGAGCAGATGGGCTAAAGACCTAAAAATGCAGTCAGTGGCCATTTTACAGCTCAGCATGTCCCAGCCGAAACGCGAGGAGCTAGGTGCGTCTCTCAGGGTGTTGCATGCATGTGGGGGGGCTTGCAATTGCATGCCAAGCATTCCAAAATTATCTAGTAGCAGAGGTAGGAGTTTCAGAGAGAGAGAGAGAGATTGTTTTTTTTACATAATCGAACAG
>Ga0209491_10011702_pt1 | contig 10289 bp, 7 predicted proteins | sample BON02_FD_187213 | JGI IMG/M metagenome (GOLD analysis project Ga0209491, IMG submission 187213) | Freshwater microbial communities from Lake Bonney liftoff mats and glacier meltwater in Antarctica - BON-02 (SPAdes) (version 2) | ecosystem: Environmental > Aquatic > Freshwater > Ice > Glacier...
GGCGGGGAACCGAATTTCGCGGCTCAATCCACGACGAGCCACCCGAACCGCCATCATCTGCCATGTTTTTTAATTACTCAACTCGGCACTCGCTCAAAACAACCCGGTTCACGGACACGCTGCTAGGTAGCTTCGGTTGCCAAAGACCTGGAAATATAATTCATTAGTTGACTTCGAATTCGAGCAAGCGACTTATGTAAAACGTTGGCAGACTGCCCGCTTTCGTGCGCCAGTTGTCTAATCGAAAACGTGTTGGTCGCGCATCGTTGGTTAATCAGGCGTCGCTCTGCTTCCGGCAGTTTGCTGAGGCATTGTTTCAGAGCAACCTGTCGACGATGGCTTTCGTCCTGACGCGCCTGATTTTCAACAAGCAATGATTCCACCAACGCTTCGGTTAAGAAGGAATAATTTCGTCCGCAACGATGGTGCATGAGTACTTCGTTGCGAGCAAACTGTTTGGCCCAGGGTAGAAAGGGGCGAGTCGTGTTGTACTCAGCAAACTTTTTCCACATCGCGGTTGCCGTTTCCTGAAGAACGTCCTGCGCGTCATCGAAGCATCCAACCAGTGGCAGGATATGGCGCAGCAAAGCGTCCTGATGTCGAAACAACAGGTTCACAAACTGAGATGGATCAGAATTAGCCAACGCGCATCTTTGCTTGCGACGCTTCAAAAACGCCTGTCATTCGTGGTTTCGGTAATCCTCTGCAGTTCGAACGCGTTTTTGCCACTAAATCTGGAATGTTTTGACGGGGCAGCTTTAAGCGGCAAATCCGCCATCTCGACTTAGCTTTCACGGGGACGCAGCTGTTCGGTCTGCACAGTCTACAAGCCCGCATCGCGAGCAAGTGAGCTCTGCAGTTTATGGAAAGTCAATTGCTGGCACTGCGGGCTCGTAGTACTTTGCCTTGATTCATGTTCAAAAACTGAGCGTCGGTGTCAAATCCGGCGACGAGTGAAGGAAATTCCAGTCATCCTGCTCGCGGCGCTGCCGCTTTGAGTTAGAATTCCTCGCGAAACGAATCCGTTTTTGAACACGAGTGTCCGCTTTAAGCCGCTCACTGTTTCGGCGAATTCGGTTTTTGATTTATTTGCTTCCTTTGATCGCCAGGGCCAGTCAGCACATGAGAAAAAGTAAGACGCTTGCTCGTATCCGCAATAACGAAACAGTGCGGATGTGTTGTCTTGGGCACTTTGTTCCGGCCTTCGTGAAGTTTGCAGCTCATTTTGGTTTTGACTGCATCTGGCTGGATATGGAACACCGAAACCTGACAGATCGTGACGTGCAGACGTTGCTTGTGCATTCGCACCTGCACGACATCGACATTATGGTGCGTCCGCCAACGTTGGAGAAGACGCGGCTGTATCGTTATCTGGAAGACGGCGCCGCCGGCTTGATGATTCCCCACGTGAACACCGCGGAAAAAACGGCGACTCTTGTTGAAGCAGTGAAGTACCCGCCACTTGGTGATCGTGGGCTGGATGCCGCAGGGTTGGACGCCGACTACTTTGTCAATGGCATGCAGGGCGTTGAGGAATTCGTAACGCATGCCAACGAAGAAACCTTTTTGGTTGTGCAGGTTGAAACTCCAACGGCCATCGACAATATCGAACAGATTGCCGCGACGCCAGGTCTGGACGGAATTTTTGTTGGCCCCGGAGATCTTGGTTTGCGTCTAAAGCGACTGGATACAGATCTGACACTGGATGCCGCATTTGAACGAGTTGCTGCTGCCTGTAAAAAAAATAAAGTCGCATGGGGATGCCCGGTTGGGACGCTGGAAGATCTGGCCAAACGGCAGGCCCAGGGCGGCCAACTTCTGGCTCACGGTGGAGACTTCGGCGGAATGATGAACATTCTGCAGGCGTCGGCTGCCAATTTTGAAAAGGCACCACGGCAAGCCTGAAACGTATCTCATTCAACACGTAGTTCTGTCCGCCCCGAAAAAAACGAATCCTTCTCTCATGCCACACATCATCACAGGTGCCGATGTTTTTGACATTCGCTTTCCAACGTCGCAGCAGCTTGATGGATCTGATGCGATGAACCCGGATCCGGACTATTCTGCTGCTTACGTTGTGTTGAAAACGAAGTCGACAGAATTGTCTGGTCACGGGATGACGTTCACGATCGGTCGGGGTAACGAATTATGTGTAGCCGGCATTCGGTCTCTCGCCCGACTGTTGGAAGGCGTCTCAGTTGAGTCTCTGATGGCAGAACCGGTTTTGCTTTATCGCAAGCTGACCGGCGACAGTCAGTTGCGTTGGGTGGGACCAGAGAAAGGTGTCATTCACCTGGCAGCGGCAGCAGTCATCAACGCGGTGTGGGATCTGTGGGCCAGAATTCAGAGCAAACCTGTCTGGCGGCTTGTGAGTGATATGAGTCCCGAACAATTCGCGAGTTGCGTGGACTTTCGCTACATGACTGATGCCATTACTCCGGTGCAGGCGATTGAGTTATTGAGGGCTCAGGCTAACGGCAAGTCACAGCGGCTTGAAATTCTTCTTGATCAGGGGTATCCAAGTTACACTACGTCTGCTGGGTGGCTTGGCTATTCTGATGACGCTTTGCGGCAGAAGTGTGCAGATCTGAAATCGCGTGGATGGTCGCATTTCAAGATCAAGGTTGGTCGCGATCTGGAAGATGACATTCGACGTTGCCGGGTACTGCGAACGGAAATGGGCGACGATGCTTACATGATGATTGACGCAAATCAGGTGTGGGACGTGTCTCAGGCGATTGAATGGATTGGCCAGCTTGCTGAATTTCGTCCATGGTTTGTTGAAGAACCAACAAGCCCGGATGACATTTTGGGTCACGCTGCGATCGCCAGAGCGGTGGCCCCGATTCCCGTCGCTACGGGCGAGATGTGTCACAATCGTGTGATGTTCAAGCAGTTCATGCAGGCCGGCGGTATGCAGGTTTGTCAGTTAGACAGCTGCCGACTGGGCGGAGTAAACGAAGTTTTGGCCGTGCTGCTGTTGGCGGCAAAGTTCAAGATTCCCGTGTGTCCTCACGCTGGTGGAGTTGGCCTTTGTGAATATGTTCAACATCTCAGCATGATTGACTATCTGTGTGTTTCCGGAGACATGGAGGGCCGTGTTACCGAATACTCAGACCACCTTCATGAACATGTCGTGAATCCAGTGACTATGAAACACGGGCGCTACATGCCGCCCGAGGATGTCGGTTACAGTGTTGAATTTACGCAGGCCGCGATAAATAGTTTTATATTTACTTCCTGACGGCGTTGAGTTTTTAGCCGGATCGAATTTCTGTTCGGAAGTCAGGCCCGCGATTCCGCAGGTACTGAAGAGATGTATCGATGAGGCACATTGAAAGAGTCGACGTGCCAACCAATGAAAAATACGAATTGCTAGCTTAGGTGTGTGACCATGAATTCAGAAGAATCAATCGAAGCTGTTTGCGAATCCTGTAACACAAAGATGACGTTTGCAGCTGACCTGAAAGGATCCGTTCAGGTGTGCGATAAGTGCGGAGATTTTGTCGATGTCGGCGAAGTCGAATGGGATGAAGATGATTACGCAGAGGATCCGGAAGACATCGCAGGCGAGCAGAGTTCAGCAGACGAATCTGATTCGGAGCTCAGTTAGATGCCTGCGTATCAGGTACTCTTGCGGACCATTCACGCGTTCTGAGCGATCCTGTTTCGCTGCCGAACATCGATTTGGGTAAGTGGCAAATTTTCTACCGGTTTTTCCTCAATTAGCTTTTGGATATAAGCTCATGAATCGCGAAGATGTAAGGGAATTGGAAGCGGCATGCGAACAGGCCTTGATGCCAGTAATCGACGAATTTTTTGAAGACCTTCCGCCTCGAGTTATCCACTTGATGGCCAAAGCTGCCGTAGCAGTCGTTGAAGCAGCGATGGAGCATTCAGAAGACTGATAGATGCACTACACCTACGTTTTATGGGTGGGTTTGTCTTGTGTTTGTAGCGTGTTCAATATCAGAGTGGCCGGTCGCACGCCGCGTTTGCGCCGAAAATCTCGCACCGGTTGTGATGCCAGCGAAGCTCACAAGTCGTGGCCGATAAATGTACAGTTCTCTTGAATTCGATCAGGTTTTGTGCGGACGTAATTGGCGGTCCGCTGCGCGACACAACTCAGCCGCGGCGTGCGGGAATGGGACGTAAATACTGTTCTGGATCCCCGATGTTTGCCTCGAGTGCTCGGCATTCTCTGGAATTGCCGCAATGTAAGTTAGATTGTGGCTTGTTTGCGGCGGAGCGGGATTCTCCGTTTCTACTTATTGCCACGGAACGTTAGGATGTGAAGACTAGAAGTTTGTCCCGCCTTGTTTGATCCCGCCAAAAGTCGCTGCCATGATCCGATTTGCTTTCGCAATGATCCTGCTGCTTGCCGCCTGTCCTGTTTCGGGGCAGGGTGTTCCGTCTGTTGAGGAGTCCCTGCATTTGACGTTCGACAATCCCGAGTCATCTCCCGGGAAAATGATCGGTGATGCTACAATTGTCGCGTCTGAGCTGATCTCACCTCGCTATCCCGACTTTGGATTGGATAACAAAGTTTTGCGGCTTGAGTCACCGTCGTGGATTCAGATTCCCGATGACGCTTCGGACAGTCGCTTCGACTTCGATAACGGAGACGCCGTTACGTTTGAGGCATGGGTTCGAATTGATTCCATGGGTGACAACATGTGCCTGGTTAGCAAGGGTCGCACAGGCACATCCGGGCAGAAATCGATCAATCAAAACTGGGCGTTTCGATTATCCAGAAACAACGGGCAGGCTTGCGTTAACTTTCTGTTTCGTAGCCGCAAAACCGAAGTCCATGCTGGAGACTGGCATCGCTGGACTTCAAAGACGGGGGTTTCTTCCGGAAGTCGCTGGCACCATGTGGCTGTTAGCTACAAATTTGGCGAGCCAAAATCGATCCGAGGATTTGTCGACGGAAAGGAAGTGAAGGGCGCGTGGGATATGGGAGGCGAAACGATTCAACCACCGGTCGTTGATAACGATGATGTCTGGATCGGATCCACCATGGGGGGATTGAAGAATAATTCACTGCACGGTGCAATCGATAATCTGACCATTCATCGACGCGAAGTGCCCGATGCGGAACTGGCAACACGGTTCAAGTGGGATCCGCCACCGATCAAGCCGCCAGTAATTCCGCATGGTAAAGTCGTCGTGCAGCTATTTGCTTCTGTTGATTCCATAAGCTCTTTCCCTCGGGAAACTTACGTCGCTGTAAATGAATGGCACCAGGATGAAATGGGTTTTGTGCGGCTTCCCTGGAAATACGATTCATGGGGTGTTCGCGATGATTGGGGCAAGATAGTACTTGTTAGAGCATGGTCCGATATTCATCTCCCCGCTGGCGAATACCGCTTTCTGGCAAGGTCGCGTGGTATGGCGAGATTGCAGATTGATGGTGAGACTCTGTTAACGACATCTGTTCAAAAGAACCGATCTGGCGCTCATCATGTTGTTGATCCGTTGCCGGAAGTTCCGGTGCCGGGAATGCGTCCAGCCGCCATGAATGACAGCGAAGAAATTGTGATCTATGTGAGCGACGGACAGCCGCATCGCCTGCTTTATGAAATCATTGTTGGTGGTCCGCGCTATCGCCTTGAATTCGGTGAAACCTGTTTGGCGATTGCTGAGGCCGATGGCATGTTTTACTTGCTATCAGACATCACAAAGTACCCACTGACGGATGAAGGGTGGATGGCGTTTGTTAATCACCGATCTGAAGAATTAACCGTACTGGACAGGCAGACTCGACACGCCGCAAATAATGGACTCTCGGACTACTGGGGTAGACGTCATACTAATGCCAAAGCCACGTTGATGCAGAATAGTGAACTTCTTCGCATCGACGAGTTGATTGCCAAGCGGATTGCGGAGCTGAATCGGGATGCAGAAGAAAGCCGGCAAGCCAGAGCGAATGAGTCGACATCGCAGCAGGCGATTTTCTTTCAGAAGCACGTCCAGCCCGTGTTCGACGCTCATTGCACGCGTTGTCACGGTCAAAAAGAAAAAGGTGGCTTTCTGGTTGTTAATCGCCAACGATTGCTGGCAGGTGGAGATTCCGGGCAGGCAGCTGTTGTTCCGGGAAAGCCAGAAGAAAGTTACCTGTTCGAATTGGTGAGTGCGCACACAGACGCTTATAGAATGCCCCCGAAGGGCGATGGTCTGACGGAAAAAGAACTAGAAGCTCTGCGTCAGTGGATAGCCGCTGGTGCTATGATGCCGCAGGCGAATCTTACAGCCATCGAACAACCTGCAATTGTTGATGATCTCACGTTTCTTCGCAGGGTATTTATTGACACTGTAGGTGTTCCTCCGACGCTGGCCGAGGTGAACGCGTTTTTGAATGATGCTTCAGCAAGCCGTCGCGAACAACAGGTTGACCGCTTACTTACGGATGAGCGTTGGGCCGAAAATTGGGTTGGGTATTGGCAGGATGTGCTTGCCGAAAATCCGAATTTGCTAAAACCAACGTTAAATAATACGGGACCATTTCGTTACTGGATTCACGAAGCGTTAGTCGACAACAAGCCGATTGATCGCTTTGCAACCGAGTTGATTTTGATGCGTGGCAGCACATGGGGCGGCGGAGCGGCAGGGTTTTCTCAGGCATCTCAAAACGATACTCCAATGGCAGCAAAGGCTCATGTTATTGGTTCTGCGTTTCTGGGCGTGAACATGAAATGTGCTCGCTGCCACGATGCTCCTTACCATGACTGGAAGCAGGGCGATCTGTTTCAACTGGCCGCGATGCTGGAACGAAAAACACTGAAACTTCCCACAACAAGCACGGTTCCTGCAGCCTTCTTCGAGAAGCAGGAACGTAAATCACTGATTGAAGTCAGCCTGAAGCCGGGAGCGGAAATTGCAGCTCACTTTCCATTTACTGAGCTTGCTCCGGCTCTGGATGCGTCACTGCTGACAAAGCCGTCTGACACTCGAGAGCAGCTTGCGGCGCAGGTGACTGGTTCACGGCGATTCGCTGAAGTGGTCGCAAACCGAATATGGAAGAGACTCATGGGAGCCGGATTAGTCGAACCGGTCGATGATTGGGAAGGTAATCCACCGTCCGATCCCGAACTGATGGCAGCCCTGGCGGATATTCTGATTAACTCAGATTATGACGTGAAAGAATTTACTCGGCAGATTCTTAACAGCGAAGTTTATCAGCGAGAAGCAGCCGATGCTCCGAGTCATCGTAAAAGAGACTTTGCCGGTCCATATCGACGGCGCATGTCGGCGGAACAGATTGTCGATTCTGCCTTACATGTGGTCGGGCAGCAAATGCAGACCGAACAGTTAACGATGGACGTCGAAGGTACGCTGCCATCTGAGACCTTTTTGAATTTTGGTTATCCGCAACGAGCCTGGGAATTCACAACCCTCGCAAACGAACGCGACCGCCCCAGCCTTGCCCTGCCTCAGGCTCAGGCGATTGTCGACGTCTTGAAAGCCTTTGGCTGGAGAAATTCTCGACCGGAACCCGAAACCGAGCGAGAAGAAACGCCGAACCTGATTCAGCCCGGAGTGTTGGCAAATGGAACGCTTGGTGTCTGGCTCACGCGTTTAAGTGACAATAGCGGTTTGACGAATTTATTTCTGAAGGAACAGCCCCTTGAACAAACGGTTGATCAGCTGTTTATTACGGTGCTGACTCGCCTGCCAACCCAATCGGAACGGAATGATTTTGTTGCATTGCTGCAGCCGGGATTTGAAACACGGCAGGTACCGCAGGGAGAGTTGGGGACGCCCTATGAAAAGCCTCGATTTCCATACGTTTCGTGGTCAAATCATCTGAATTCAGAAGCTAATGTTATCAAAGTACAGTTGCAGGAACTTGTTCGACAGGGGCCACCTCCCACACGGTGTCTGCGGCCGGAATGGAGAGAACGAGCTGAAGATGCGGTCTGGTCTTTGGTAAATAGTCCCGAGATGATTTTGGTGCCATAACGTTGGGCGTCAGTTGGCAGGCAGAAGCAGTTAAGGCTGCTGGGTCAGTGTTGCCTGATAAGTGCAGTTTTTGTCGTCAGCCTGAAAAAACGAGAATGATATGAAGCGACGCAACTTTCTACAGACCTCTGCAGTCGCTGCTGCAATTTCCAGCGGCGTTCTGCCTGCATTGGGTGAGTCCGGGAAATCAGTGTCATTGGGCAAGGCGGAACATTGCATCATGATCTGGCTGGGCGGCGGCATGGCACAGATCGACACATTTGATCCCAAAGCTATGGGGGATGCTCCGGCTAAGAAAGCTGGATCATACTACCCGGCAATTGACACGGCTGTGAACGGTGTTCAGGTGTGTGAACATCTGAAAAAAACGGCACGACTGATGGATCGATTCACCGCATTGCGAACTGTTAATCACAATGTTGTTGATGAGCATGCGGCGGCGACAAATCGGATGCATACAGGTCGCCTTACCAGTGGTACAGTGCAATATCCGTCGCTCGGTTCAATTATCGCTCACGAACGAAAAGCGGTTACGGAGGGCGTACCCGCCTATATGTTGATTGGCTATCCCAACCTGACTCGTGGGCCCGGGTTTTTGGGGCAGGAAGCCGGTTTCGTGTATCTCACTGACCTCGAATCGGGCCCTGCCGGTCTGGCTCGGCCAGTCGATATCGACATTGCTCGCCAGGCACGTCGTGAACATCTGCTTTCCACAGTTCGTGATTCCGGCAGGGAGCGATTCAGAGATGATCAGTTATTCAGTCAGTACAATTCAGCGGTGTCGGAAAGCCTGAAACTTTCAGGGCCGGACTTCATGAAAGTGTTCGACCTGAAGACCGAGTCGGATGCCAGCCGGAACGAATATGGCGATGGTTTCGGACAACGGTTGCTGCTGTCGCGGCGTTTGTGCGAAGCCGGCGTTCGCTTCATTGAGGTTTCGCATAATATGAACTTTCGAAACGGGACCGGCTGGGACACGCATAACGACGGCCAGTTGAACCAACACCTGCTGATTCAGGAACTAGACCTGGCCCTGTCGACACTTGTGCGGGATCTGGAAGCAAGAAAGATGCTGGATAGGACGCTCATTGTGATTAATTCCGAGTTCGGTCGTCCCGCACAATTCGATTCCGGTGGCGGCAGAGGGCATCATTCCAAATGTTTCTCAATGGTCCTTGCGGGCGGAGGTCTGAAGCATTGCGGCGCATACGGAGTTAGTGATGAACACGCAATGGAGATAGTTGAGAATCCGGTCGGTGTGCCCGATGCGTTTGCGACAATTCTTGCGTGCATGCAGATTGATCCGACGAAGAGTCTCTACGATGGCGATCGGCCCGTCCCGATTACGGATCAGGGAAAAGCGATTGAGCAGCTTTTCTCGACCTAAACTATGCGTTAATGCAACAATCCGTTTGGTCGACTTTGATCGGCGCAAGTAACACTTAGCCGGCAAAAGCTGAATAGTCAAAACTACTGTGCCGTTGACGACGCAGCGGTCTGACTTGCGTGGTGTCTGCCTGCCGTTGTTATGAAATGTCTGTTGGAGGTTTGCGAGACTGATTCACAGTAATTCCTCGCACCGACGTAACACGCAACTATTCTTGCGTCCCACTCAGTTTTGTGGCAGGAATGATTGTTCGCGAACGATGTGGTCTTTACTTCCGTATGTTCGCTGAATGCTGAAGACCGTCGCTCTCCCTGTTCAAAACAAAAGCAGCGACATGTAATTCAGTTTAGTTGCCCTGGATCTGGTTTGACCGAGCATCCGGATGAGATCATTTAGAAACTTGAGCTGTGTCTTCCGCAACAGTGTTTCGCATACGCAGTCATACGTATTCCAACTAGAACGAGCGGGCATACTATTGCGCTTTCTTAAACCACCCATCATGCTGTCGTGGTTTTTTGAGCAAGGAGTTTATGATGCGTGTGAATTCTTGGTTTTCGTTGGCGGAACTTAAGCGGTTGGAGCGGCTTGAAAAAAACGTTCTACATGCGAAACGGATGCGGATTGTGATTTCGGCAATCGAAGATTGGACGGCTCCGGCGATTGCCACGGCGGTCGGACTTGCGCGGCGAGTGACTCAGCATTGGGTGGCTCGGTACAACGCTGACGGTCTGGTCGGTTTGAATGACCGCAGAGGTCGGAACTCGACAACCACACTCACCGCTAAGGCAACGGAAGCGTTGCCTGAACGGATCTCTTCAGGACCGACTGAGGACGATTCTGTCTGCATGCTGCGAGGCACAGACATCCAACGCATCCTCGCTGAGGAATTCGGACACCAGCGGTCCTTATCCAGTGTGTACTGGTTGTTGCATCGTTTAGG
>Ga0209491_10011708_pt1 | contig 10287 bp, 10 predicted proteins | sample BON02_FD_187213 | JGI IMG/M metagenome (GOLD analysis project Ga0209491, IMG submission 187213) | Freshwater microbial communities from Lake Bonney liftoff mats and glacier meltwater in Antarctica - BON-02 (SPAdes) (version 2) | ecosystem: Environmental > Aquatic > Freshwater > Ice > Glacier...
GCGAGATCGGTGAGGGCGGTACTGATGTGCATACCCGGCAGTGGGCGATGACCGACCCCGAGCGGAACCTCTCGTTTGCGTGACGTTCTCGGTGGCCCGTCCCACCGGGAGTGCAACGCAAACGTGATGGGGGCCCGGCGGTTCTGCGTTTGCGTGACGTTCTCGGTGGCCCGCCCCACCGGGAGTGCAACGCAAACGTGGATTCGTGGTTCAGATGCGGCGTTGGGCGGGGGGATGGCCGAGGATGTCGGTGAGCACCTCGCGGGCTTCGGCCTTGCGGTCCTCGGTGACGAACACCCGAGCCATCGGCTCGCGGCTGTTCATGTACGGATTCAGGTTGAAGTCGTCGGTGACCACCGCCGGGATGCCCTGGGCGTTGAGTTCGCCGACGATCATCGGTGCCATCCACTGCGGCACCCACCCGGCCTCCACCGTGCGGTCGGGATTCGGCGGTTTCGGTTCGTGCTTGCCGAACACCCAGTGCCACGCGCTCCGAAGGGTGGGCATCAGCGCCCGCCACCAGCGGTGCCCGAATCGGAATGTTGCGGCTGCATGAACAGACCGTACGAGGGGCCTGTCCCTCTTGTCCATCCGTCGCCACGTCGTTAGAGTGTCGGACAGCGCGCATGATGTGCGTGCCGTGATCGAGGGGACCGATGACCAGAACCATCACCGCAGCGTTGTTGCAGACCGATTGGACGGGCGACAAGGAGTCGATGATCGTCAAGCACGAGGAGGCCGCCCGCGAGGCGGCATCGAAGGGCGCACAGATCATCTGCTTCCAGGAGCTCTTCTACGGGCCGTACTTCTGCCAGGTGCAAGACCCCGAGTACTACGAGTACACCGAGTACATCCCCGACGGCCCCACCACGAAGCGGTTCCAGGCACTGGCCAAGGAACTGAACATGGTGATGGTGCTGCCGATGTACGAGATCGAACAGCCCGGCGTGTACTACAACACCGCCGCGGTGATCGACGCCGACGGCAGCTACCTCGGCAAGTACCGTAAGCAGCACATCCCGCAGGTCAAAGGGTTCTGGGAGAAGTTCTACTTCCGCCCCGGCAACGGCGGTTACCCGATCTTCGACACTGCGGTCGGCAAGGTCGGGGTGTACATCTGCTACGACCGGCACTTCCCCGAAGGCTGGCGGGCGCTCGGGCTCAACGGCGCCGAGATCGTGTTCAACCCGTCGGCTACGCACCGGGGCCTCAGCGAGTACCTGTGGTCGATCGAGCAGCCAGCCGCCTCCGTTGCAAACATGTACTACGTAGGTGCGATCAACCGTGTCGGCATCGAGCCGCTCGGCGACAACGACTTCTACGGTCAGAGCTACTTCGTCGACCCGCGAGGCCAGTACGTCGGTGACAAGGGCGATGCCCACGAGCCCGAGTTGATCATCCGGGAGCTCGACATGGACCGCATCAAGGAAGTGCGTGACGGCTGGGCGTTCTACCGTGATCGTCGCCCCGACGCCTACGGAGAGTTGGTGGAATCATGAGCACCACGCTGATCCGAGGCGGCACGGTCATCTCGGCGGTCGGCCGACGCGAGGCCGATGTGCTGATCGACGGCGAGAAGATCGTTGCCATCCTCGCGCCAGGTCAAGCGGCATCGATGGGTGTCACCGCCGACCGCACCATCGACGCCACGAACAAGTACGTCGTGCCCGGCGGAGTCGACGTACACACGCATATGGAGCTGCCGTTCGGTGGCACCGAGGCGTCCGACACGTTCGAGACCGGCACCCGTGCGGCGGCGTGGGGCGGGGTCACCACGATCGTCGACTTCGCCGTGCAGAACACTGGCTTCAGCGTGTACGACCAGCTGGCTGTGTGGCACGAGAAGGCGGCCGGCAACTGCGCGATCGATTACGGCTTCCACCAGATCATCGGTGGCGTCGACGACGAGTCGCTGAAGGCAATGACCTACCTCGTCGACAACGAGGGCATCACCAGCTTCAAGCTGTTCATGGCGTATCCGGGGGTGCTGTACTCCGATGACGGCCAGATCCTGCGGGCCATGCAGAACGCCTCCGAGTCCGGGGCGATGATCATGATGCACGCCGAGAACGGCATCGCCATCGACGTCCTCGTGTCCCAGTACCTCGCGCGTGGTGAGACCGATCCGAAGTTCCACTCGTTGAGCCGACCAGCCGAACTCGAATCCGAGGCGACGCACCGGGCGATCCAGCTGTCCAAGGTCGCCGGCAACGTGCCGTTGTACATCGTGCACATGTCGGCGTCGGGCGCGCTCGAAGAGGTCGCCGCTGCGCAACACGCCGGCCTCAACGTGTTCGCCGAGACCTGTCCGCAGTACCTCTACCTCACGCTGGAGGACCAGCTCGCGCAGCCCGGGTTCGAGGGTGCCAAATGGGTGTGTTCCACCCCGTTGCGCACGAAGCACGAACATCACCAGGCCGACCTCTGGAAGGGCCTGCGGATGAACGAACTGGCCGTGGTGTCCACCGACCATTGTCCGTTCTGCTTCAAGGATCAAAAGGAGCTGGGGCTCGGGAACTTCTCCAAGATCCCGAACGGCATCGGCGGCGTCGAGCATCGGATGGAACTGATCTATCAGGGTGTGGTGCTGGGTGAGATCACCCTCGAACGCTGGGTCGAAACGTGTTCCACGACACCGGCGCGCATGTTCGGCCTCGACCACAAGGGCGTCATCGAGCCCGGTGCCGACGCCGACGTGCTCGTGTGGGATCCGAACGGTAAGACCAAGATCGGCATCAACGACAAGCACCACATGAACATGGATCACTCCGCGTACGAGGGCTTCGAGATCGACGGCAAGGTCGACACGGTCCTCAGCCGCGGCACCGTCGTGATCGAGAACGACACCTACGTCGGCACCAAAGGCCACGGCAAATACGTCAAGCGCGGCCTGTCGACTTATCTGCATTGATATCTCGATTGGGGTCTGACCCCAATCGAGATGCACTGACTGAAGTGGTCGGCCTCGTCGGCCCTTCGGTTCTCTTCGGCCTCCGTCCGACCGCTTCCCTGGCGGTCAGGTCGGTCGGCACCAGTCGGTCACCAGAACGCCTAGACAATCACCAAAAGGACAGTTCATGAACAGGATTTCGCATTGGATCGATGGCAAGGTCGTCGAGTCGACGTCGGGTCGATCTGCCGCCGTATTCAACCCGGCGACGGGTGAGCAGAGCGGCGCGGTCGACCTCGCATCGGTCGACGAGGTCGATGCGGCCGTGGCGGCAGCCAAGGCAGCGTTCCCCGAGTGGCGCGCCACCTCGCTGTCCAAGCGGGCCGAGATCCTGTTCCGCCTGCGCGAACTCGTCGACGCGAATCGCAAGGAGATCGCATCGCTGCTCACCGCCGAGCACGGCAAGGTGCTGTCTGACTCGCTCGGAGAGGTTGCACGCGGCCTCGAGAACATCGAGTTCGCCTGCGGCATCCCACAATTGATCAAGGGCGAGTACTCCGAGCAGGCGTCCAGCGGCGTCGACGTGTATTCCATCCGTCAGCCGCTCGGCGTGGTCGCCGGCATCACCCCGTTCAACTTCCCGGCGATGGTGCCGATGTGGATGTTCGCCAACGCCCTCGCGTGCGGCAACACGTTCGTGCTCAAGCCGAGCGAGAAGGACCCGTCGGTCACGATGTTCCTCGCCGGACTCCTGGCCCAGGCCGGCGTTCCAGCCGGCTGCTTCAACGTGGTGCAGGGCGACAAGGTCGCCGTCGACCGGCTCCTCGAACACCACGACATCGCGGCGGTGAGCTTCGTCGGCTCCACACCGATCGCCCGGTACATCTACGAGACCGGCACTCGCAACGGCAAGCGGGTGCAGGCGCTCGGGGGAGCGAAGAACCACATGCTCGTCCTCGCCGACGCCGATCTCGACATGGCCGCCGACGCCGCGGTGAGTGCGGGCTACGGCTCGGCCGGTGAGCGGTGCATGGCGATCAGCGTCGTGCTGGCTGCGCACGAGATCGCCGACGATCTGGTCGCGAAGATCGCCGAGCGCCTGCCGGCGATCAAGGTCGGCCCGGGGGAGGAGCCGGGCAACGAGATGGGGCCGTTGATCACCGGCGAGCACCGCGATCGAGTCCGCGGGTACGTCGACGGTGCTGCCGAGGGTGGTGCAACGGTCGTGGTCGACGGGCGCACCGACGTCCCCGAAGCGGGATATTTCCTCAACCCGACCTTGATCGACGAGATCCGACCGGGGATGGCGTGCTACGACGACGAGATCTTCGGGCCGGTGCTCGGCGTGATGCGCGTCAGCGGCTACCAGGAAGGGCTCGACACGATCAACGCGAGTCAGTACGCGAACGGCACGGCGATCTTCACCCGTGACGGCGGCGCGGCCCGCCAGTTCCAGTTCGACGTGCAGGTCGGCATGGTCGGCATCAACGTGCCCGTGCCCGTGCCGGTGAGCTACTACAGCTTCGGCGGTTGGAAGGCGAGCCTGTTCGGCGATACCCACATGTACGGGCCCGAAGGCGTCAAGTTCTACACGCAGGCCAAGGTGATCACGAGTCGTTGGCCCGACCCGGCCACCAGCACCGTCGACCTCGGCTTCCCGGAAACGCGCTGACCGTGGACATCGGTGTCGTATTGCAGACCACACCGCCGGCGGCGCGCGTTATCGACCTGGCGAAGCGCGCTGAGACGTACGGGTTCAGCCACGTGTGGACGTTCGACTCGCACATCTTGTGGGAGGAGCCGTACGTCATCTACTCGAAGATCCTCGACGAGACCCGCAACGTGATCGTCGGCCCTATGGTCACCAATCCCGCGACCCGCGACTGGACCGTCACCGCGTCCACCTACGCCACGCTCAACGAGATGTACGGCAACCGAACGATCTGCGGTATCGGTCGCGGCGACTCGGCGGTTCGGGTCACGAACGGCAAGCCGACCACGCTGGCCACGATGCGCGACTCGATCGCCGTCATCAAGGGCCTCGCGAACGGCCAGAGCGTCGAGTACAACGGCTCCACGATCACGCTGCCGTGGGCGTCCAAGAGCCGTCTCGACGTGTACGGCGCCGGGTACGGACCCAAGGCGTTGACGCTCATCGGTGAAACCTGCGACGGGTTCATCCTGCAACTCGCTGATGAGTCGATCGCTGAGTGGACGATCAACGCTGTACGAACCGCCGCGAGCGACGCCGGCCGGAACCCCGACGACATCGCCGTGTGCGTGGCGGCGCCCGCCTACGTCGGCCCGGCCGACGACATCGCGTACATGCGCGACCAGTGCCGGTGGTTCGGTGGGATGGTCGGCAACCACGTCGCCGACATCGTCGAACGTTACGGCGAGTCGTCGGATGTTCCGGCGGCGCTCACCGAGTACATCAAGGGTCGCGAGGCCTACGACTACAACCAGCACGGCCAGGCCGGCAACACCCACACCACGTTCGTGCCCGACGAGATCATCGATCGATTCTGCATCCTCGGCCCGGTCGAAGCGCACCTCGAACGACTCCACGCGCTCGCCGACCTCGGTGTCGACCAGTTCGCGATCTACCTGCAACACGACAGCAAGGACCACACGCTCGAGCAGTACGGCGAGCACGTGATCCCGGCACTGCGCGATCAGGCCCTGGCCCGTTCGTGAAGGCCCGGGGTCTCCGACGCGTCGGGATGTTCGCCATCTCGCTCGTGCTGGTCGCGTCGTTGTGGGAGCTGTACAAGTTCCTCGGCCCGGAGGATGGCGGTGAGATCTTCGGCTGGCCGGTGTTCCCCCGCTCGGGTGCACGCTCGATGCCGCACACGTGGGAGATGGTGCAGCGGCTGTTCGATCCCGAGGTGCGCGGCAACGACCGGCCGATCTGGTTCGCGGTGGCGGGCTACGCCTGGTACACGTTCCGTATGGCCCTCGCCGGGCTGTTCTTCGGGTCGCTGCTCGGTGTCGCGCTCGCCGTGGTGATGTCGCGTTTCCGTGTGATCGAGCGTGGGTTGCTTCCCTACGTCATTGCCTCGCAGACGGTGCCGTTGATCGCGTTGGCACCGCAGTTCGCAGCACTCGGAGGAAACTGGGATCTGCCGAAATGGACGTGGGTCGCAGCGCTCGGCGCCTTCCTCGCCTTCTTCCCGATCTCGATCTCGACACTGCGCGGACTGAGTTCGCCGGCGCCTTCGTCGCTGGAACTGATGGACAGCTACGCCGCCGGGTGGTGGGTCACCTTGCGCAAGTTGCGGTTCCCCTCCGCAGTTCCCTACATGGTCCCCGGGTTCAAGTTGGCAGCCACGGCAGCGGTGATCGGTGTGATCGTGTCGGAGGTGTCCACGGGCGTCCGCGGTGTCGGGTTCGCCGCGCTCACCTACGCCCAAGCAGCCACCAGTGACCCGGCCAAGGTGTATGCAGCGGTGTTCGGAGCGGCGCTGCTCGGGCTCGCGATGTTCGGCATCGTCGTCGCCGCTGAAGCCGTGATCATGCGGAACCGACCGAGAGATGCAACAGCATGAGCGAGATCCGAACCGTCGCGCCGACACCCCCGATGCCGCCGGGCACCAACAACGTGGTGGCCGTCGATGGTGCCTCGATGGTGTTCAACGAGGGCCACTCGAACCAGGTCGACGCGCTCTGCGACATCGACCTGGTGATCCGCCCCGGCGAGTTCGTGTCGCTCATCGGCCCATCGGGGTGCGGCAAGTCGACGCTGCTGCGTTTGATCGCCAACCTGCTGTCGCCGACCTCCGGAACGGTGCTCGTGAACGGCAAGTCGGCGCATCAGGCCCGTCTCGAACAGGACTACGGCATGGCGTTCCAGCAGTCGGGTCTGTTCGAATGGCGAACGGTCGAGAAGAACATCGAACTACCGCTGGAGTTGAAGGGGTGGAAGAAGGCGGCGCGTCGCCAGCGTTCGGCGGAGATGTTGGAGCTGGTGAAGCTGTCCGACTTCGCGCAGCACATGCCGTGGCAGCTCTCGGGTGGGATGCAGCAGCGGGTGGCCATTGCCCGGGCGCTCGCGGCCCACCCGGCGCTGCTGCTGATGGATGAGCCGTTCGGCGCCCTCGACGAAATGACCCGCGAGCACATGCAGGCGGAACTGCTGCGGATCTGTGCTGCGGCGGCCACCACGGTGGTGTTCGTCACCCACTCGATTCCCGAGGCGGTGTACCTGTCGAGCCGGGTGGTGGTGATGTCGGCTCGTCCTGGACGGATCACCGACATCATCGACGTGCCGCTGGGCGGCGACCGAGGCGAGGACACCCGCGAGGACGACTCGTTCTACAAGTTGATCACCGAGGTGCGAGAAGCATTGCGGGGCTCCGAGACCGGTGGACCTTCCGATGGATCGTCCGACGGCGTGCGCGGGATCGAGGACCGGTGAACGCGACGAAGTTCGTCCGAGTCGTCGGCCCACCCGTGGTCGTCGGCGCGGTGCTCATCGGGTTGTGGCAACTCCTGGTGGTGGGCTTCGACATCCAGCCGTACCTCCTGCCGGCGCCTTCGGCGATCTGGAGTGCGCTACTCGATCGTGTCGGCGACATCTGGGATGCGATGTACGTCACCGGCACGAATGCCCTGATCGGTCTGGCCGCCGGCGCGGTTCTCGGCATCGCGATGAGCTTCGTGCTGATGCGGTTCCAGACGATGAACGAACTCGTCACCCCGCTCGCGATCGCGTTGAATGCGATCCCGATCATCGTGTTGGTGCCGGTGTTCAACAACATGTTCTCCTCGACCACCGAGGTGCCACGCCGGTTGATGGTGACCTTGATCGTGTTCTTCATCGTGATGGTCAACGTCGCGAAGGGACTCCGACAGGTCGCCCCGATCCACCTCGAACTGATGAAGTCGTACGCCGCGAATCCGCGTGAGATCCTCGTGAAGACGCGGATCCCGAACGCCGTGCCGTATTTGTTCACCGCGTTGAAGATCGCTGCGCCCGGCGCCGTGATCACCGCCTTCGTCGCCGAGTACTTCGGTGGGCGCCAGAACGGTCTGGGCTACTCCATCACATCCAACGCGGCGAGCTCGCGTACCGATGCGATGTGGGCCTATGTCATGGGCGCCTGCGTACTCGGTCTGGTCTTCTACCTGGTTTCGGCCGCGTTGGAGAAAGTCACATCACCACAACAACAAGTTGGGGGCATCGCCCCCGGGGGAGCAACATCATGAAAAGGCAGCAGATGCACGTACTGACGGCGGGAGCCGTCGCACTGTCACTGGTGGTCGCATCGTGCGGTTCCGACGGCGATTCGTCGTCGGAACCGGCGGCGACCGACACCGGCAGTGAGACGACCGAAGCAGGCGGTGGCGACATGGCCGAATGTGAAACGGTCGACGAGGTGAGCTTGCAGCTGCAATGGTTCACGCAGGCGCAGTTCGCCGGCTACTACGCAGCGATCGACAAGGGCTTCTACGAGGACATGTGTCTCGACGTGACCATCCTGGAAGGCGGCGTTGAAATCGTGCCGCAGACGCAGTTGGCCAACGGCGACGTCGACTTCGCTCTGGCGTGGGTGCCCAAGGCGCTCGCCAGCCGTGAGGCCGGTGCCGACATCGTGAACATCGCCCAGATCTACCAACGCTCTGGCACGCTGCAGGTCAGCTTCGTCGACCAGAACATCACCTCGCCGGCCGACTTCGCAGGCAAGAAGATCGGCAACTGGGGCTTCGGCAACGAGTACGAGATCTTCGCGGCGCTCGCCGCCGAGGGCCTCGACCCGGCAACCGATGTCGAGCTCGTCGGCCAGCAGTTCGACATGGTCGCGCTGCTCGAAGGTGACATCGATGCCGCCGAGGCCATGACCTACAACGAGTACGCGCAGGTCCTCGAAGCCGAGAACCCCGAGACCGGTGAGCTCTATCAGCCGGAGGACTTCAACGTGATCAGCTACGAAGAGATCGGCGTCGGCATGTTGCAGGACGCCATTTGGGCCGATGCGGCCCGTCTCGAGAGCGACCCCGCGTACAAGGACCAGGCGACACGATTCGTGGCAGCGTCGATGCAGGGCTGGACGTTCTGCCGTGACAACGCCGAGGAGTGCCGCGACATCATCGTCGGAGCCGGCTCGACGCTCGGTGCCAGCCACCAGCTGTGGCAGACCAACGAGGTCAACAAGCTGATCTGGCCGTCGCCTGATGGCATCGGCTACATCAATCAGGAGGCATGGGATCGCACCGCCGAGATCAGCCTGAGCACCCCGAACCTCGAAGGTGCCACCGTGATCACGGAGGCTCCGTCCGATGGCGCGTTCACCAATGAGATCGTCGAAGCGGCCTGGGCGCTGCTCGATGGTCTGGGCCTCGACCTGTTCGGAGCCGACTACGAGCCGATCACCGTGGAGCTGCAACCCGGCGGCGAGTGACCAACCCGTGAGCAGATGAACGCACGTAGATGAAGTGGAGAGGGCCCCGCCGATAACGGCGGGGCCCTCTCGCGTGCCGATCTCGGGAATGAGGTCAGCGCCGAGGCCAGAGGCCGTGGACGGTCCAGCCGTTGTCGGCGAATCCGACGGCATCTGCGACCCTCGCACTGGCCAGGTTGTCTGGGGCGTGGAGATAGGTGGGCACTGCGCCGTCGGCAAGGATCTTGCGGGCGGCCGTGGCAACCAGACGTCGGGCGACACCGCTCCCGCGTGCTGCTTCCTCGGTGACCACGGCGATCTCGTGGCCGTATCGATCGTGAAGCTTGATCCCGACCCCGGCTATCGGTGTCCCGTCGTTGTCGAATGCAACGAGTCGAGGCCCGTTGAACGGGGCCAGCCACTCCGGCAGCTCGTCGGTCTGGCGTGCGAACCACACTCCGAGATCGGCGATGTCAGGATCGACATGCGCAGTGGTGCGGAACACCCCGGCGCCGAATGCGGCCGGACCGACTCCGAGTAGGTCGCCGAGTTCGTCGCCCAACCCCGGCCGGTCGAGACCTTCGACGAATGCAGCCTCGACTGCATCGGCGGAGTCAGGCGGTACGGCGATCACGGTGCTCTCCCCGTTGCCGACCCCCTGCAGCGGTCGGACCGCGCCGTCCCACGTGGGCACGAGTCGCTTGTCGTCGCCGATCACGTGGGTGCCGGGCGAAGACGGTGGCCACATGCCGACCCATGAGCGCAGATGGAGTTCCAACCGCTGGGCGATGTCGTCAAGCACTTCAGAACGCTACCGGTGCGTGTCCTACCGGTGCGTGTCCTACCGGTGCGTGTCCTACCGGTGCGTGTCCTGCTGGTCGGTCAGGGCTGTTCGGTCAGGGCTGTTCGGTCAGGGCATCGCGGCGTCGGAGACCGAAAGGGCGGCGTCGAGAATGGCGAGGCCCTCGCGAACTAGTTCATCGGGGGTGTTGCACGGCGGCACCACGTGGATGCGGT
>Ga0209491_10011709_pt1 | contig 10286 bp, 4 predicted proteins | sample BON02_FD_187213 | JGI IMG/M metagenome (GOLD analysis project Ga0209491, IMG submission 187213) | Freshwater microbial communities from Lake Bonney liftoff mats and glacier meltwater in Antarctica - BON-02 (SPAdes) (version 2) | ecosystem: Environmental > Aquatic > Freshwater > Ice > Glacier...
GCCCCAGTCTTTTGAGCCAGCGGGCTCCGGCCCGAACACCAACCAACCCAGAGGGGTCATGAACTTCCAGTCGACGATCAACCCGCTCGCGTCATCTGACGTGGGCGGGACGGCTGGCCATGTTGCCGCGGCGTGTGTTAGCGCCTGCAGCGAGTGTGATTGCGAGCGCGTGCGCGACGCGCGCGATGCCAGTTGCATACTCCCCCCTACCACCCTGACTCCACGAGCTCGACAAATCGTAGTTCCACAAGCACAGAACTTGGGCGCCAGCGCCGCGGCCATCGCGCTCGTTCCCCAACCATCTATCGTCGAGAACGCGGGCGCCGACGCGTCCGAGGCCTCCATCTCCCAGCGCTACGTCCACTTTACGACCGATCCTCCCGTCGACGACGAGGAGGGCTGGACGAAATGCGTCGGGAAGACCGCACAAGGTCGGGCCAGGCGGTCTGCCAAGTGCGGGACTTCAGTTCCATCCGTCCCATCCGTTCCATCCGCTGCCGTCCGCTCTGCCGGCCGCCCTTCCATCCGTTCGGCCGCCCCCGCCGTCCGTCGTCCCACCCGCTCTTCCTTCCATCCATCCGCCAGTGTTACCTCTCTTGACGCTGTCGCTTCCCCCGTTACCCCCTCCGTCCCGTCTGCCGCCGTGCCCCTCCTGCCCTGGGAAGGCGTGGCCTACGACAGAAACGGGATGCCATTCCATCCGGCCGGCGTCGCTCCTCTCGGCGCTGTTGCTCCCTCCGTTTTCATTCCAGTCCCTACCCCGGCCGGCGTCGCTCGTTTCGACGCTGTCGCTCCCTCCGTTTCCATTCCAGTCCCTACCCCGGCCGGCGTCGCTCCTTTCGACGCTGTCGCTCTCTCCGTTTCCATTCCAGTCCCTACCCCGGCCGGCGCTGCTCCTTTCGACGGTGTCGCTCCTTCCGTCGCCCTGCCAGCCCATCCCGGCGGCGTTACCCCAGGTAACGCTGCCTCGCCGGTCGTCGATTCCGCTTCCCCCGCAACCATTTCTCGGGCCGCTTCGACGAACGACTCACCCATCCCGGTGGGAGCGTCGGCCGCTTCAACGAACGACCCCAAGAGCAACTCCAAGAGCATCTCTTCTATCGACCGCACCCCGCTCTCCGGCAGCTACCCGTACGAGTGCGGGACGAGCCCATCTCCTTCGCCCGTCGATCTTCCCGTCAAATCTGGTATTAAGCCAAATGCAGCTGCTGGGACTAAGGCCCAGCCTGCTAATAATACCATATTTAGCGGCGACACCTCTTCCGACCCCGTTCTCTTGGCCACGAAGGTCAAGGGGTCAAAGAAGAGGCAGCGCGAGAAGAAGAAGAAGAATCTTACCACAGATGACGGGATTATTTCCCCGCCTGTGCTACCACCCATCACCTACGTAGTATACGATGCTCCCAACGTATTTACCGCCAAGGATAATCGCGCTTACCATCGCGACCAGAAACTCAAGAATTCCAAATATTCTCACTACGTTCACACCTTAACCACAGGCCCCGAGGCCGCTCCCACTCTGGATGGGTCAGAGCCTTCCACCCCCAAACCACTCGCCCTAGCTCCCCGTCAGATTACACCACAAACCCCTTGTATGAGCCGGCTAGAAAAAGAGGCCGCGAAGAACGCGCGCAACACCCCGAAGGCGGTTTCTATTTCACCCACCCCCTTGCCCAAGATCGTCGAGGCGGACCAAGCGCCCACCGCGGGTATCCCACCCATGCCTGACCCCCTTGATCCCATGATCTTTCCCCAGGTCACAGAGGCGGGTGACGCCTGTGGAGCAGCGATGCCCCCTGTCACCCCCGAACCGACCCTTTCCCCACTCGAGGCAGTTCCCCCGATGCAGGTTCCCCTCACTGGTGCCCAAATCACAGCCGGGAACACTTACCGTAGCCGGTTGCGTAGCACCGCTTGCCTATCTCGTTATCGAAAGGACCTTGAGACGGAACTTCCAATTTCGGAAGCCATAGCGTTAAATCTCGCAGCCCGCGCTACCATTACCAATACAACCACTTCTTCTCGGCACGGACGCCTTAGGAAACGTAACCTTGTCGCCATCTCTTATGCTACAGGGGAACTTTCTACCTTAAAGGCCGTCAAGGACAACCGGATCTTAGCCACCCACGTCTCTGTAGCGCGTCGTGTTAGCCAAACGGCGCCTTCCGTCTTACGCACCTCTGCCGTACAGGAGCTAAACTCCCATCTGCTCTTTATTTCAGAGGATCGTCCCGAGCCTTTTGGCTCGAAGAAACTCATACTCCACCTTAGGCAAACGGTGCCTGCTTCCCTTAATTTAGGCGAGCCTGGCCTCTCCGCTAAGAAGCCAGCTCTTAAGCGCACTCCGGCGCCAGATTCGGTTCTCCTATCCCGGGCCGTCCAGCGGCAGGTTAAGGCCGCCACCCTTAACCATAACCATCTGCTTTAAGAGCAGGAGCGTTTAATCGCTACTAAGGATGGGCCTTTTATGGTCCCCGGATCACCCCCCCCGGTATTAGCTGTTCCCTTCGTTCCACCATCTTGGGCGGCGGTGATGACCGGTGGCTACCGCCACCATCGTATCCGGTGCAAACTCCGCGCATTCCACCCATACTCTCACAAGGAAACGCGCAGGGCTAACCTTCGCGACAAGGAAACGCGTAGAGCTAACCTTCTTCGCAAGACCCCCCGTAGCTGTGCCGGTTTCGTGCCCGAGGTAGTCGGGACGAGTGACGTCCGTGGAGCAACCTTGCCCCCAGTCACCCCCAAACCGACCATCTCCCCGCATGAACCCGACCGACCCCTATCTGGTTCCCTTCATTCCGTCCTATCTTACTCCGTCCTTCGGTTTATCCCTACAAGCCCACGCAAGGAAGCGCGTAGAGCTAACCGCTGTAAAACACCCCGTAGCTGCGCCGGGGGTGACCCCGGGCCCAGCCGTCGACATCGTTCAGCTGGTGCACACCATTCCACTCCTTCACGTTCATCACACACCCCCTCTAGGCCTTACCACCAGAACGGCGGCTACGGGCACTGGGAGGGAGGCGATGACGATAAGAGTAGACCACCACCACCCCCGATTTACCCCGGTAGAGGTCTTCCCGACTTACATATTCGGTGCCACTTTTCGGATCACGCGAGTCAGTGCGAGAACGTTTGTAGACTCCATAACGGCCAGTTCCGTCATAGAGTGGTCAGGAAACATACTACCCTGACGTTCTGCGGTGCCCATTGCATGGAGTGTTTTATGCGCGACGAGCGGGATGAACTAATAAGCCAACCATTCCCGCTACACGTCCAACACGCCGCCGGCGCGAAGCTTAGACAGTATGTTCGAACACTCCTCGAGGACAGGTGTCCAGGCGGGAGCGGATACGCTTGGCCACTTCGGAGCCTATTAGACCGTACAGTGCGCACTACAGCATCCATGGACTTGCAACATATAAGCACCCGCGCTGTCTACACGCGATTCTTGTATGACACCGCTAACGACGTTGTTAGTTACCAAGTAAATGAAGATAATCGATTTGATGTAGCTAGCATAGGATTGCTTCAGTGGGCGGGAAGTGTCAAAAACCGACACCTTTTCCGAATCGTTCAACTCGACGCCAACTCGGATTTTCATTGCAATAGATGGGGTCTCGAGCTAAATGGTAAGGGTCCCGCTAAAGGCACTTCTGCCCCGGCAAGTCGGGTTCAGAAAGATAGGAGTAACGGTAAACGTCGGAAGGACTTCCTGAGCTCCCCGGTTCGTCCATCCCCTCCTTTCTCCTCCGCTTCTTCTTATCACCCCTCTGACCCGAGTAGGCCTCCTGATGTTAATGGACATAGGTGGGCGGAAGGATCCTTCAACTTCGACCAACCACCTCCGATTAGTGTCTTGAAGCCCGACTGGCTTTTCCCAGGCACCCATCCCAACATTATCCTCAGTCAAAGGGTCCCTATGCTACTCAAGAGCCGAAAGATGTGGCGGTCGGTTAGTGAACTCCTCGCCCACTTCCTGGATTACACTCAACCAGAGGAATGCAACGGCCTTGTTACCTATTTGCATTCCCTTGCTCGAGTTGGTTGCATCCACCCTAAAAGAGTGGATACCTTCGACCACGCCACTTGTAATGGATTTATAGCTTGGGCCAATCTCGCTATTAATCAACGCTGCATCGCCACCTTGGGTATCCCTGTCAGTGAAGCTCCGGTTTCGCTACTTATCGACCAACACCCGGGAAATAATCACTTCCTTAGCTGGCGCTGGGGCGCCGCCGATACGCCCCTACTCCACCGGTTGTGGTGCCAGGCGGAAGGGCTATAGTTAGAAGACTACCGAGGCTGATCAACCTGTCCACCGACAGGATTTTTCTTTCTTTAGACTTTAATCCTTCTCCCGGGGCCGGAAACGCCCTTCGTAATATAATCATCGGTTTATTACACCAGCCACAGCCACCTAACGGCCAGTGGTGGTCGATTGACGATCTATTAGAGAGAGGGGTACACCTCCCAGATCACGGTAGTTACAGGTCTAGCGAGGTTGCAACCTCTGAATGTCTAACCAACTATTTAGAGGCGTTGGGAACCATTGGTCTCACCCCGCCTACAGACCAAGGAGCTATTCTTGCCACCGGTTTGTATAATTGGGCCAGACTACCAGAGTAGCAACACCTTGTGATGGTTTTCGAATTGGAGGCGCTCCATGATCTCAGTATAGGAGAGAGATATCATTTCAAGCTCCCTGACGGGACCCTCCCGATACCCGACGAATCATCCAGCAACGATTCACAACCGCCACATTCGCCTCCCCGAGATGATTGCGACGATTCAGAACTGTCACCGCCACCTCCGCCTTCCCGGGACGATAAAGGGCTGCCCATTATTCTTAGGAATAACCCGGATGGCACCTCGGCTCATTCCGACCCGTTTACACCGCGTCCCGACCCAGATCCACGGTCAATCCTCTCCTCGGTAGTGCAGTTACCTATCTACTTTGCTGTCAAGGGCCAACGGAACAGGATTCCTATACCGTTAGCGAACTTATAGGGCACCTCACGGAATTAGCCGAAAGTATGACCGCGAGCCAAAAGTACGAGGTATGGTTATTCCGTCGGTACCTATATTTGTGTGCCGCGGATTATTCGGTCACCATCGGGGATGATCATTGCATCTTATGTATCGGTTTGCTTCAATGGGCCAAGTTCCCTAAGAACAACATTACCTACATTTGCTTTGAATCCTATCCATCTGTTTCTCACCCAGGAAATAGATGGCGCCTCAGGATTAACGATGTTTCCACTCCGGTCACTAAACCCGCTCCGCACGCAACCCTCGAAATGGCTTTATTTGCCGACGCCATCCTTAGTAGAATCGTCACCAATTTGCTGAAACAACCATCATCCTCGCACGATGAATGGTGGACGGTAGAAGAGCTTCTATTTCACGCCGAGGAGGAGTGGACGAACATGGGTCCAACTCCTATTGGAAATGACACGTTCTTCGCCGCTTACCTACACTCGTGGGCATACCAAAGCGGACCAACACCACTTACATCGTGTTGGAACGTATGCGAGGTGGGATTAATTCATTGGGCATGTCAACCCAATAAGGAATCCATATACTTGGTCTCAGAAGGCCCGATTAGCAGGAATCTCGCGGAGGATGGCGGGCCCGGACCCCCTGAGAAATTTTGGTGTGTTAGGCTTATTAGGGCCGACACTGACTCCAGCACTTCATCCCCACCTCCACCTCCCCCTCCGCCGGACGATAAACCCCTGGAGAATGAGAAGAGAAAGGACAAGCCTGGAGAGACCCCAGGCTCTAGCGAGCTATTTCGAGCCATGGGAAGGCTTTCTAGTGGCCTACAGGGTTCCACTTCCCAAGGCAGCACCACCTCCCCCGCTCCGCAATCTTCTTCCACCCTACCGCAACACAACCTCGGGTTCAACCCGGATAGTGCTCATGCAAATGAGTGTGGTAATAAGATCGACATACCTCCTGGTTTGAATAACCCAGCCGCCCACGTGGGGGGAGATGTTGATTTTTGGGAAGATTATTATTCGACGGGTGATAATAGCAACGACTGTGTGCCCCCGCCACTGCCTCCTGATTCACCTCCACCACCATCGCCTCCCGGCTCGCCTCCCGATATGCAAACTTGTATACCGTGCAGAGACGCCGTGGTCAACCTTCCCACAGGACCTACTTCCCGCCGCGTTACCCCTTTAGTGCAGACGAAGTCGGATATTGAATCTATTCGACGTCTCAAACTCACTAAGGAGGCTCGTGATAAAGAGGATAAGTATGAGGCGCTCCACGGTGAGAATGACCGTAGAATACGCGAACTTAACGCGATCACTATGGCCGAGGATGCTGAGCTCGAGCGCCAGATAGAGGAGACTATCGTGCAACTTCATATCAATCAGCTCCCCAGGCTCACCGTGCCACGTAACCACCCCATGGCCACTCGACACCATTCACCCCCGGCAGTTCCTCAGTGCGCACTTAAGAACTGCGACAAGGATGCCTTTATTATCAAGGGTACAGCGTCCCTCTGTTGTAGCCGTAGCCACCTCAAGTACCTACAGGCGCTCCGCTCTAAAACCAGGTGCGCCCTCCCGGAATGTGAACGTCCGGTCCACTTCAAACCGGACCTACTCCTTGCTTACGATTTTTGCTGTATTAACCACGCCAAATTGGCAAATAAATACGGTGATAAACCTAAAGCAGGACCAGGAGATATAAAGTGTGGCTTTCCAAGCTGTAGGAACCTCGTCTTTTATTACTCCACTACGGGCCACTACGATTTTTGTGGTATGACCTGTAAGGAGAGAATGGCTAACCTTCCAGTCACTTCTTCCGTGTTGGAGTTAACATGTACCCAGTTTACTACGCTTGCCGACGGCGCTGTGCCCCCGCCTTCCTGTCCCTGCGCTGTGCCCCCGCCTTCCTGTTCCTGCGCTGTGCCCCCGCCTTCCAATCCTCCTTCAGCTTCGGAATCTGTTATTAGTTACGGCACGCCTCCGGGCTCCCCCTCCATTTTGACCACCCAGCCAGCACCTTTGGCGATTCACCCACCCTCCCACCCGGCGCCTCCGGCGACTACAGATACACCTACACACATTCCATTGGTGCTGCTGCCCACTCCAATTCCTGAGAATTATGTTAATATCTTTCTTCGGGCCGCATATTATGCTGCAGATTGTAACGACCCTCCTCCACCTGGAACACTTTCAGTGCTGGACACACACAGTGTACGCAGCACGCCTCCAGTTACACCACTCCCACCACACACTGAGGAAGATGTTTTCATAGTCCGTATGGAGAATGAGCCTGGTGAGACTCCCTCATCTAGTTCCCACGTTCTTCCCCGTATGAACCACGAAGCCGAGGCTCCACCACCCTCGAACCCAGCCTCTGCTCCGGCCAGTGATTACGATGAATCCGATAGCGAGTCGCTATCTGACTCTTCTTCACATGGGAGTTCACATGCGCGAGGCTCCATTTGCTCATTTTTTTCACCCTCGGCTAGTCTTATGAGTCGCGCCCGTTACGCCTTTAGCGCCGCTTCGCGTAGCTACTCGGCGATGTTCAAAGAAATAGATGACTCCCCCGACGTACTTCGTCGCGAAGCTACTAGAGTACTAACGAACGCTCGTTCTAAGTTCGGCCTCGACTTGCATGCTCGTCATTCCAGGCGGGTAAACAAAATGCGGCGTACATATAACAGCGATCGTAACTCTGAACCTATTTCGATTCCACCTTCAGCGGGAGGCTCTTACAATAACTCCGAGGATGAAGCATCTCCGTTAAGGGGGGGAGAAGCCAGGACTCCTGAATTTGCTCCTGAATATGGCCCTTCTGACACACCCGGTGTTCCACCAGGACCTCCTAGGAGAGCTTTCAATCCTGAACAGGGGCAGCTCTTTGCTTGCCCTATTCTCGCTGCGCCAGCCGAAAGAACAGCGCCCCTCATTCCATCTCTTCAACCCATGGCTCCCCCGGCTTTTAGTGGACTATCATCCCCACACGTTAGGCCTTCTACGCCGGCTCCCTACCCTCCCCCAAACCCTCAGATGGACAGTGGATACGACGTTTTCCAAGTCCCGTGGTATGACCCTAACGGCGATCTCGTGTCCCATGGCTCCCTTTCGAGTGCCAGATCGGAACCCGTCGCCGCCCCAGCCCCGTTATGGTCGAATTTAGGATTAGGGTTAGGATTAGGGCCTGGCCCACACGTGCCGGTAGTTGCCACCACTCCCCACGTGCCTGTTATTGCCACCACTCCCCACGTGCCTGTTATCTCCACCACTCCACACGTGCCGGTAGCTGCTACCACTCCACACGTGCCGATAGCGGCCACCACTCCCCACGTACCCGTACTTGTCAAAGCCCCTTACGGACCTATTCCTACGGTGCCACACCCCGCTAGCGCGTATGCAGGGAGTAACGCTTCTGTCTCCGATGACCTTCGGTCAGAGAAGAGCTTCCATGCTCGCGAACAGGCGGTTTACGATCAGGAACGTAAGCTTATGCTCGAAATCCAGAAGTACGAGATCCTAAACCAGGAGGCCCAACTTAGGGACCTACGGGCAGCTCACGCGGAGCGAAAGAGACTTAAGGACGTAGAGCTAGCTGAAATGCGTGCTCAAGACGAGACCGCCGCTAACCCTCTACCGCAGCGCCACACCCGGTTTGACCCAGACGAGCCTACACGCCATTATCAGCGAACCTCCACGGTCCCTCCTGTCCCCGCCACTACCCACTCGGCTGAGCTCCAGGCTTATTTTAATGGCCTAGCCGCCTTTGGTAACCCCAACCCCGTATCAGCCCCTTTGCATACACCCGGGCCGGTTTGGTTAAACGCCCCCGTCACTCCCCAAACTCATATGTCAACTCCTGGCGTATCAAGGAAGAGAGTGCCCTATGGACGAGACGAACCGGTGATAGAGTCTTACAAAACTCCCTGCCCACGGGACTCCTACGGTAAAATATTCCACCAGAGAGACCCTAAAGACCAAAGGAACGTCTCCACCGGCGCCAATTCCAGCCACTGGATGGCCCCCTTTGAGCTTTCGGCTTCGGAACACGCCGTCGTCTAAATAGATTCCGAAGATTCAGAGTGGGTTCGCTTAGTACTCTCTATGATTAGGAATAGATCAGGCGATAAATGGCATTGTAACTCCATCTATTTGAGGGAGATCTTGACGCAATGGTTGGAGGCTCGCATCTCCAACGCACCAAGGGTAAGTCTAAGGACTCGACAACCGCCCTAAACACGCTAGAAGCCTTAAAATTTCATGGCGATTTACGGGCCGGCGACGAAACCACTAAAATGGCGGAGGGATGGTAAACATTTCGCTTAACCTTTATCCGCGCCATTACTAACGCACTCACCCACGGTTGCGATTGGATGGAGTGCCTCGCCTGTTTGCATGTTTGTAGCCGCGCTCTCAAAACCGGGCAGCAGCGAGTACGATCCATCGTAGTTACGGCCATGAAAGACTCGTCTCTCCTCTGCAACCCCGTCCTTCACGCCATGGTGATAGTTGCTAAACTCGAAAGCTCCTTCTCACTAGGCGTGCCTGGCTATTCCAGAGAAACACCTTCCGCCGCATGGGAAGCGTGTGTCTCCCGTCTGCCGGGCGAGGACGCTCTTACTCTAGCCAACCGCGTCTTTGACAGCTACCTGCAGAAACTAGGAGACGAGATCGACTACCACACTATTTGGAGTAACGAGCAGTATGCTAGCGAGATAAACACCCGCACCGCTAACTGTCTTGGAAACGATGTTAGTGACCCCGTCCGTGGCCGCGCTAACCATCACCAGTTTACCCTTCGTTGGCACGAGGCACAACAGAGGATTCGCTCCGGACGTTGTAAGGTACAGGAGATGAGTAATACCTACATCGCCTCCCACCACATTCAAACCTTTGAATTGGCTAATGACGCAATGAAGATATTTAACGCACAACACCCAAGCAGCTCTACTCCCAAACGTGTAGCGGCCGTTCAACCTCCGGCCAATTCCACTCCAACACCTAGCCGTAGGGATGACGGAGACCTTCACAAAATGGTGGCCGCCTTATCCAAACAGATGTCTACCTTGCAGACCAGTACGAAGAAAACATTTACTTCCACTGTTGCAGTAGCCACCCCTCACACCCCAAGCGCCCCCGCTCCATAGCGCGGCGGTGGTAAAGGGGATAGGAACACCAACACTGGTCGCGGAGGAAGGGGACAACCCTATAACGCGGTTCCTAGGGTAGTCGCGAGTGGAGGCGTAAGCGGATTACCCCCTCCTACTAGTAGGACGGACCCAC
>Ga0209491_10011710_pt1 | contig 10286 bp, 6 predicted proteins | sample BON02_FD_187213 | JGI IMG/M metagenome (GOLD analysis project Ga0209491, IMG submission 187213) | Freshwater microbial communities from Lake Bonney liftoff mats and glacier meltwater in Antarctica - BON-02 (SPAdes) (version 2) | ecosystem: Environmental > Aquatic > Freshwater > Ice > Glacier...
ATATATATATATATATATATATATATATATATATATATATATATATATATATATATATACAAACACGCCCTTCTCAGGTGTTGCAGGCCGTCGCTGCAGTCGAGCCGGTCGAGGCTGAGACGCCATCGCTCCCACCAATGGTACTGTGAGTTGTAGGATGTGAGAGTAAAAAAAAAGAAAAAACACACATTTCTCATTGAAAACAATCACGTCGATATCAGGTGCTGAAGGCTGTAGCCGCAGTCGAGCCGGTCGAGGCTGAGACGCCGTCGCTCCCACCAATGGTACTGTGAGTTGTAGGATGTGAGGGTGTGTCTGCGTGTGGGAGTGTGCGAGGGGGGGGTGGGGTAAGGCCACCCCCGCGTCAGCGCGTGAGCAGAGCAGCGGCAGAGGGCCGCCGGGCAGAGTGTGTATGTGAAGCAGAGTCAGAGCTAGAATCTGTGTGAGAGGTATTCCGAAAAAAAAAACGCTCCTCATCAAACAGCAACACTCCCTTTTCAGGTGATGAAGGCTGTAGCCGCAGTCGAGCCGGTCGAGGCTGAGACGCCGTCACTACCACCAATGGTAGCAACCGCTCCCGCCGCCGCCGCCAAGCCGAATACCGCTGGGCCGGAGAGCATCGGAGAGCGACGGCCAGCGTGGACTAGAGACGAGCTCGCATTGTTGGCAAAGGGATCCAACAAGATACCGGTATGTATCTAGTTTATCTATATCTATCTATATCTATAACCGTATCCAAATCTATATATAATATAATATTTACTATGGGAGAGCGGCGGGTTAACCTGCTTGGACTCGAGACGAGCTCGCACTGCTGGCGAAGGGGTCCAATAAGATCTCGGTATGTATCTTATATATCCATATCTATCTGTATCTATAAGTGTATGCAAATCTATATATAATATAATATTACTTTGGGAGAGCGGCGGCCCGCTTAGAAGAGGGATGCGCTCGCGTTGCTGGCAAAGGGCGAGAACAAGATCCCGGTATGTATCTAATATATCCATATCTATCCATATCTATAACCGTATCCAAATATAGATATAATATAATATTTACTATGGGAGAGCGGCGGCCCGCTTGGACGCGGGGCAAAGGGGTCCAACAAGATCCCGGTATGTATCTAGTTTATCCACATCTATCGATAAGCACAACTATATCTATATCTATCTACATCTAGAACTGTATCTAAATATATATATATACTATAATATTTAATGTGGGGGAGCGGGGCCATGCCTGGACAAGGGATGATCTCGCGTTGCTGGCAAAGGGGTCGAACTAAATACCGGTAGGTGTTTCTGATCTATCCATATCTATCTATATCTGTAACTATAACTATATCTGTATTTACTATAATATATACTATGGGCGAACCTATCTATAGAACCATATCCATATCTATATCTCGGGTTAACCCGGACACGATCGCCGAGTGGAATAGGCTATATGTAGAAAAGACGTCTTTAACACAAGCACGCCCTTCTTGCTACCCTTAAAGGTGCCCTGCAGCTACTAAGTAAGCGCTATGGGTAAACTCACTTTGGTCAGGTACCTGAGCGAGTTTTGACTCAGAGTTTCATCTTTTTGATTATAGGAAACTCGAGAGTCCAATCACTTAGGCGCACAGGGCACCTTTAAGAAGGCGCCCTCCGCATACTGTCCTTGCCCACGGGCGAGACACAATAAAGGGTTAACCCTTAACCCGAGACAGTTTATTTGGACTCGATAGGTAGATAGATAGGTAGATAGATAGATTTATATCTCCCTTGCCATAAAATACACCGGGTTAACCCGATACACATATATGCATTTATATATAGGGGTTAACCCTAACTGGCTCACGTCCTCGTTATAGCCACCTTCGATCGTTGTGAAGTGCGGGGGGTCTGGTTTGGTTCTTCGTGTGGTCGTGTGTGGTGTTGTTCTTGTCGTGTCATGTGTTGTGTAGTGTTGTTCTTGTTGTGTGTTTGTGTGTGTGACCTGTTTCTCTTGTTACTGTCCTCCCCCAGGGGGGCGTGGGCGACCTCGGGGTTAACCCGTTAAGTGCGGGGGGATGGTTCTTCGTGTGGTCGTGTGTGGTGTTGTTCTTGTCGTGTCGTGTGTTGTGTGATGTTGTTCTTGTTGTGTGTTTGTCTGTGTGACCTGTTTCTCTTGTCACTATCCTCTTCCAGGGGGGCGTTGGCGATCGCTGGGGCAAGATCGCCGAGTTCATCAACCACTTCGCCTCGCCTCCCTACGCGCGGAGCGGAGAGGAGGTGGTAGCCAAAACGCGCGAGCTGCGCAAGGAGTTAGAGAAGAAGGCGGCCGCACAGCGGACGGCTGCCGCCGACAAGGTATTGACACTTACACGCTGCAACCCCTATTAGTAGGCCTCGCACGCAGCTGCACCCCCCCCCATCGATATTGTGCCTTGCGGCTTAACCCGAGTTCGGGCTAACCCTCGGGTTAACCCAGCGTGTAAGTTCGGGCTAACCCTCAGGTTAAAGGTGCTCTGCAGCTACTAATCAACCGCTATGGGTAAATTCGCTTTGCTCATGTACATGAGCGAGTTTCGACTCAGAGTTTCGTCGTTTTGATTATAGGAAACTCGAAGTCCAATCAATTAGGCGTGCAGGGCACCTTTAACCCAGGGTGTAAGTTCGGGCTAACCCTGCCCCCCCCCCGGTATCTCTTCGCCTAGGCGGCGCCGTTGGCGCGCGAGTCCGCTTCACCTTCTCGCAGAGGATCGCCGGCTCAGGTTTAGGGTTAGGGTTAGGGTTAGGGTTAGGGTGAACCCTAACCCTAACCCTGAACCCTAATCCTAACCCCTTCACCCGATTTATTTGCCTAGGCGGTGCTGTTGGCGCGCGAGTCCGCTTCACCTCCTCTCATCGGATTCCCGGCGCCGAGCCCGGCGCCGAGGGGCGCATCACGCGGGTCGACTCCACGTCCTCCTTCCGCGTCTCCTTCTCCGCCAGCGGCGGCGGTGGCGGTGTTGGCGGCGGCCATGGTGGTGGTGGTGGCGGCGGCGGAGGCGGAGGCGGCGGCAGCGGCGGCGCGGGCGGCGGAGACGGAGGCGGCGGTGAGGGAGGTGGCGGAGAAGGAGGCGGCGGCGCGGGCGGCGGCGGCGCGGGTGGCAGAGCCGTAGGTGGTGGTGGCATGCAAGGCTGCGGCGTGGGCGGTGGCAGCGGCGGCGGCGCCGCCGCCCATGTTGGCGGCGGCGTGGCCGTGAGGATGGAGCAGTGCGCGTTAGTTGAAACTGCCGACGGCGCACGACGACTCTACGAGCCACACGCACGAAGCATCACCGCGGTGCCCCCCTCCCCGACGGTATCTTCTCTGACGTACCATACCGGAGGGGGCTCCTCTCCATACACTATTGGAGGGGGCTCCTCCCCATATAGTACCGGAGGGGGCTCCTCCCCCTATAGTACCGGAGGGGGCGCCTCCCCCTATAGTACCGGAGGGGGGCCCTCCCCGTACCATACCGGAGGGGGGGCCTCCCAGCCCTACCATACCGGAGGGGGCTCTGTGTCCAGTACTGGAGGGGGCACCGAGCTGGACGCGTTCTCTCGCTACGCGGCGGAGGAGGAGGAGCTCGCCCACTCCTCCTCTACCGATGAGATGTTTACCCACGAGAGACACCTCCCCACACCAGGACAACGCGGGCACCGCCCCCAGCGGTATACCGCCGCCCCCACCACCCCAGACGCGGGGAACGCAGTCGCACAGCGCGCCTCCTCCTCCGCCTCTCCCCTCCGCGCCGGAGCCGCCCGGGTTCGTCAACACGGAACCACCGGGATTCGTCAGTCTGGACGCGCCCCCGCGGCCACCCCCCCGGTATTTACTCTGGGCACCCCCTCGGTATCTGTCTCTCTGGGCCCGCCCCCTGCTTCTCTCGGGTTAACCTCCGGGTTAACCCTAAGAGAAGAAGGGGGCTTAGGTAACCCTCTTGGGGCGTCCTCCTCCCTCTGCAGGATGGCCTTGCTACACGTTGCCGAGCTCGGCGCTATCCGGTGCCTATTGCTACACATCAAACACTCACAGGGGGGCGGGGACCTCATGCTCCACACCAAACACTCCGGACAAGGGGATCTCATGCTACACACCAAACACTTCAGACAGGCGGACTTGCCCCAGCCGACCGGGTTACCCCCCTATGGGTTAACCCCCTCTGCAAGCATGCTACACACCAAACACTCCACACAGGGGGAGGACCTGCCCCAGCCGACCGCTGTCTTGTGCTCTGGCGCCACCTCCTGTGCCGCTCCCTCCCTCGCCACCACCGCTAATCTCGCCACACCGGGCGGGCTGCTGGGCGGCAACGAGGGCGGCGGCAGAGCAGGCGGCGGCGGTGCGGGAGGTGGCGAAGCAAACTCACCGGGCAGGCTGCTGGGCGGCACCAACACCACCACCGCCGCCGCCTTCGTCGCCGCCGCCTCCGTCTCCGCCGCCCCCTTCGCTGCCGCCCTCGCCGCCGCCTCCGTCGCCACCACCCTCGCTACCACCGTCGCCGCCGACACCGCCGACACCCCTAACACCGCCGGTGGCGTGGGCAGCGGCATGGGCTGTGGCTGCGTTGGTGGAGGGGGCGTGGGCGGCGGCGGCGTGGGTGGTGGCGTGGGCAGTGGCGGCGGCAGCGAAGGCGGCGGTTGGGGTGGGGGCGGATACGGCGTGGGTGGCGTCGCCGCCGCCACCGCCGCGCTGCCTGACCTGCTCCTTCTCTCCTCAGCGCTCTGTGCTTTTGTGGTCTTTGGCGCGGGGCACGATGACTTCAACGGCCCCTATGAGCGCGACGCCGCCGTAGCGGGAGAGGAAATCGCCTTCCGTCGCGCCGCCTCCGCCTCCGAGCCATTGCCCAGCGCGACAATCGACCGATTCAACGGCATGTGGTACATGTGCCGCGAGCACGCGATCGACTCTTGGATGTATGCCACGCGACAGATGCAGTATGGCGTCAACTTTCCCGACCGGCCGCCCACGGGACCATGGAGGGTCTGTCCCTCACCGTCGCAAGCTCGCTTGGGCACCGCCTACTTTGGGTCGTCCGTCCCCCTCTCCACCGCCTGGCGCACCGCGCGGCCGCCCGCACCCAGGTAGAGCCCATAATAGCCCATTTCAGTTGCCCGGTTAGAGTAAACCCGGTCAAACAAATACCAATCAGCAAATCCCCGTTAAAACTAGCAACCCCGGTCGAAACCGCAGCTAGTATACGGTAAGCTCGACCGGGTTTGCTAATTTTGACCGGGTTTACTCAAGTGGCGAACTTATAGACCGGGGTCGCTCGAAAACCTCGTTTTAGTACGAACCACTCCGAATACGAAGACGACTTCGAATCCTACGTGTTGAATCGAGATTCACGTATTCCTGTGGCGCAACCACAAGAATATGAATAACGTATTCCGCCTGGTTCACCCTGTATATGACATAGATAAATGTATATTCAAGGTGAATGTTTTCACAGACGGTTCATATACAAAAGGGACACGAGTACACACACACAGGGAACTGATCCGAGAGTGGCTTTGGGAAAACAGGCTAAATATGAACAGAATACCGTATTCGTTTCCTCGTTCCGCGTATTCAACATGTAGGCTTAGAATTGGCCTTTACACGATATTGCTGTTACCAAAATTGTATGGAGTATGGCATCCGAAAGGAAAGCCGGAGGTGATTCTTATATTGCGCAAAAGGTGTGCAATAGTATTGCAATCGTGTAAGCAAAGCAGGTGGGCGAGGCAATACAAAGATGATTGATTAGTGAAGACAGCTTTGAAGTGAACGAAGATCTTGTAAACGCCAAGCTTAGAATAGCTCGATCCGAAATAGAAAAGAGCAAAACGAGCCAACTGAGTTATCACTCCGCGTTAATAACCTGATTGAGGTTTTCGAGCGATCCCGGTCGAAAATTTCGCCACTTGTTGGCGGGTGGGTTTCTCCGTGTGCTGTTTCCCCCCTTGTGGTGTTTCCCCCCGCGGTGTTTGGGGGCTGTGCCCCCTCCGGTCTTCCGACGACGCTTTCGCTACGATGATGTCTCCACGCGCTGAGCTCACATCGGGCTGCAGTGCGCCAGCCCCGAGCTGGCAGAGCGCGGTGGCGCGCCCCGGCACCACCCTGTCCGTCCCCGCGCCTGGACGACCTCCCGGCCACCATCACCACTTGAGCAAACCCGGTTGAATTTAGCAAACCCGGTCGAGGTTCAGGGTTCACCCGGTCGAAAGCAGGGCGTTCGACCGGGGTTGCTAGTTTCTACCGGGTTAGCTCTGAGGCGATTTTTTTACCGGGATAACTCTTAAGCGGGCATCCTGATTCCCTAGATGCGCGACTGTTTGCCTCCGTGGTGTTAGATGTCGCACCTGCTGTGACCAGGCGCCTAAGGCGGCCACTAGGGTCGCGGCGTCGACTCTCCCCCCCCAGGCATCTAGATATATTCAAGGGAGCTCCCCTTAGGCTCCCTAGGCTCCCAAAGCCACTCTCGGATCAGTTCCCTGTGCGTGTGTGCTCGTGTCCCCTTTGTATATGCACCGTCTGTGACCATGGACGAGCGAAGAATCTTCAATGTCGCTAGCCATGCACTCAGCTACATTTACAGGTGCCCTGTGCGCCTAAGTGATTCGACTTCGAGTTTCCTATAATCAAATGACGAAACCCTTAGTCGAAACTCGCTCAGGTACCTGGGCAAGGCGAATTTAACCATAGCGGTTAATTAGTAGCTGCAGGGCACTATTTAAACATACATGCATGCATGCATACTGGAGCGTGAGCAGTTTCAGCTTGCCGTCGAATCTAGAATAAGACCAAACGGGGGTTTCGGAGAAGCCCCGGGTAAACTCCTAACTCTTAACTTAAACTACTGTTACCCCAAAAGGGGGAGGTAGCCCAGCGCGGAAATTACCGCGGGTTACCCCGGAGATAAATTCTGTGAATTCCCTCCGGTAGATTCGGCGGGGGGATCCAGCCCGTTGTCTCCTCGGGTTAACCCCTCACGGAAACAAAGACACGAAGCCCTAACACTGGTGCACTCGCAAACAATACACTATACAAGAAACTAGGCTACCCCATAGGGGAGCCTCTAGGCAGAGTGCGTGCGAAGCGCCCTTAGGCACGTTACGCACCTCTAGCCGCATACGCGACTCCGGTTGTCGAAGACGTGCAGGAGCACGCCTTCTGCTTGCGGGAGATAATACATTTGAGGATGGCCTTGGAATTATCTCACCGTGGTCGATGAGAAGGCAGGGATGCAAGGCCTTTCAAAGTTATCACCACCTGCGATATTGCGCTACGCATTTACGTATCTAGCTATGTCTCTTTCTATATATGTATATATATATATATGTGTATATGTCCACAAACTCTATAGATAGACAGAACCAGACCCATGCTGCCACACACAACGGGTTAACCCGTGGTCTCTGCGTTCCCAGAAGACGATGTCCGGTCGTCTCACTCAGTTTGCGTCTAAAACGGGAGTCGGAATAACAGGCCGTTTCCTGTGTTCTAACGATGTAACTCAACGTCCATCAAGAGTACAGCGCAGGGCGTTGACCCGAGATATAGATAGATCGGTCTATAGATTGATATATATAGGTATATATCTATCTCTGTCAGCCTGCACCAAGTAGTCATAGCGCCCGAACCCTTATCGTAAGACAAACTTTTCCGTCGGTCTCTTTTCATCGATGCCGCTGTGTGAGTGTGAAATGTGGGGTTAACCCTTAACCCGAGAAGGACTCCGAGGCCGTGCTCGGTGTGTGGCGCCCGGCGCCCCTGCAAACGTCGCGAGCGCCGCCTTGCCGGGCGCGCTTTGGCCGTTGGCGTGAGGAAAGATTTGGGCGGGCTTCGATGTTTGACCTTGCGGTATAGTTTGTTGCTCTCTGTGTGGGTTAACCCATCTGCCGAGCATATCTGTGATCGGTGTGTCGCCCGTCCCCACGGGTTGGATTTCACCGTTGCGCCGTTGCTCGCTCTGTGTTCGTGTGGGTGGTGTGTTCTGCTGTCGTGTGTTCTGCTGTCGTGTGCGTGTGACCTGTTGATCTTTTGACACGGGGACACAACCCGTGGGGACGGGCGACACACAGATCACAAATCGCTAACTCCTGTCCTGGTTCCTTTCTTGCAGGGCCGTCTACCCGGGCACCTGCTCCGCCGGCCAAACGTTTAAACTGAGCCCCTCCTGGTTAACCGGTTTATTGCATGGTGTATGGCATACAAAAGGGAAGTCGAGGGGGGGGTCGTATATTGCCCAATAGTCGTGCAATAATATTGCAACAGTGTGGGCAATGCAGGCGGGGCAGAAGAATGAAAGGACGATTGACACGTGCACAAACGGCTCGAAATAAAAGAATATCTTGTAAAGGCTACGCCCTAACCCCTGTCCTGGTTTCTTTCTTCTAGGGCCGTCTACCCGGGCACCTGCTCCGCCGGCCAAACGAGCCAACTGAGCCCCTCCTGGTTAGGGATTAGGGTTAGGGTTGGGGTTAACCCTTAACCCTTTACCCTAGACCCCCCACCACTATCGAACCGCATTCTCTAGCCTAAACTTTCCCTAACCCATGTCCTGTTTCCTTTCTTCCAAGGCTGTCTACATGGGCACCTGCCCCGCCGGCCACCCGCTCCCTCGATTTGTCTTTTCCAACAGGGGTCAGCCCGCCTTAACTTGGCATTTGCACGATATTGCCATCCCCAATCGTGTATGTGTATGGCATAAAAGGGGGTCGGTAGGGGGGCGTATATTGCGCAATGGTCGTGCGCTAGTATTGCAATAGGGTAGGTTTTGCAGGTGGGGTGGGGCAATCAAAAGATGATTGACTCGTACAATAAAGCTTTGAAGTGAAACACTATCTTGTAAAGGCTACGCCCTAACCCCTGTCCTGGTTCCTTTTTCGCAGGGCCGTCTACCCGGGCACCTGCCCCGCCTCCCACCCGCTCTCGCAATTCGTCTTTTCTAACAGCGCGCGAAACACGTGTGAGGTGTGCGAAGAGGACACGGAGTGCGGCGGCGTCACCTTTGGCTGCCGCGCCTGCGACTGGGACATGTGCGAGTGGTGTTTCAGAGCGGCGGTACACAGCCTGCAAGTCAATCCAAGCAGCGGCAACACTACAACTAGCACTAGCACCAACGCAGCCAGGGTACAGAGCCTGCAAGGCAATGCAAGCAGCGGCAACACTACAACCACCACTACCACCACCACTACCACCAACGGCTGCAACACTGCTACCTGCAACAGCACCCCTGCAACGGCCGCGTCTGGTAGCCAGCAGCGCACACATCGCCCTGCTCCTACCCGCAACGGCACCCCTGGGACGGCCGCGTCAAATGGTCAGCAGCGCACACACCGCCCCGCGCCCACGCCGCCCGGCGGCCGCTCAGCACAACGCCGCGGCGTACCCCCCTCCGGTATTACCCCCACCTGCGGGGCCGTACCCCCCTCCGGTATCCCCCCCACCTGCGGGGGTGTACCCCCCTCCGGTATTACCGGCGGCAGCGTGCCCCCCTCCGGTATCGGCGGGGCCGTACCCCCCTCCAGTATTACCACTGCGGCGACTGGCCAGCTGAAGCCGATCGGCTCTTCTGCGCGTCTGGTGCTGGTGCCCCCGGACGGCCCCGCAGCCGCAGAGACTCAACTCGGCGCCGCGGTGGCGCTGCTTGATCTCTCGGCCGATTCAGTGTGGGATTCGGTCTCTGTAGGAAGTCACACAATACCGGAGGGGAGCACAGGAGGGGGTCACACAACACCGGGAGGGGGCACAGGAGGGGGTCACACAATACCGGAGGGGGGCCCCGAGGTTGCGTCCCTCCAGGCCTGGCTCGAGCGGGTGCACCGTGCTCGCTTCGCCGCCGCACTACTCCCCTTTGATCTCGGTGGGGGGGCCTCCTTTCCTGCTGATGATTCTGCGCCCTCTTCCCATCCGTCAAAGGGTGGGAGGCCCTCCCATCCTGATGATTCTGCGCCCTCTTCCCATCCGTCAAAGGGTGGGAGGCCCTCCCATCCTGATGATTCTGCGCCCTCTTCCCATCCGTCAAAGGGTGGGAACCGCTCCTCCTCCCCTGATGATTCTACGCCCTCTTCCCACCCGCTCTGGTTTCGCTCTCTCGACGCCTCAAAGTTCGGTCATATGCCCGTGCTGCTCATCGGCCGCCACGCAGCCGACCAGCTAGCGTGGGCAGTGCGCCAGCGCCGTGCCGCATGGAGCACATCTTTCGTCGCACCGCCGCCGACGCACCCCGCCTTCCACGCCGCCATCGCCCCCGCCGCCATCGCCCCCGCCGCCACCCCCCCCGCCGCCACCACCGCCGCCGCCAT
>Ga0209491_10011711_pt1 | contig 10284 bp, 4 predicted proteins | sample BON02_FD_187213 | JGI IMG/M metagenome (GOLD analysis project Ga0209491, IMG submission 187213) | Freshwater microbial communities from Lake Bonney liftoff mats and glacier meltwater in Antarctica - BON-02 (SPAdes) (version 2) | ecosystem: Environmental > Aquatic > Freshwater > Ice > Glacier...
CCACGTTTGGTGTGGGGGAGCGTGTATCCGCTGGCAAGGAAGGCGTCAACGTCTTGCGCATGGCGCTTCTACGTGCAGGTCGCATGGTACTTCTACGTGCACTTCTTGCGCATCACTTCTACGTGCACCTTGACTTGCGCTCTGCACGACAAACCTCGCTTCGACTGGGAAGATGATTTTAATTCTATTGTTCATGTCGTTCATACCATGATTTTTGACCTACCTTAGCCGGGCTGGAGGCTGGCATTGATTTTTTAATTTCTGTATTTTTTCTATTCGCGAGCCATTCTGAAAAGCTCGCGATTTCTACTCGAGAGCCATTCTGAGAAGCTCGCGATATCCATTCGCGCGCCTTTTCTTTGTGCGCAGCGTTTTCTATTCGCGAGCCATTCTGAAAAGCTCGCGATTTCTACTCGTGAGCAATTCTGAAAAGCTCGCGATCTCCATTCGCGCGCCAATCTTTGTGAGCAGCGTTTTTTTTGTTTTTTTTCCCTATTCGCAAGCCATTCTGAAAAGCTCGCGATTTCAATTCGCGCGCCAATCTTTGTGCGCAGCGTTATCCTATTAGCAAGCCATTCTGAAAAGCTCGCTATCTCTTTGCTATTCGCGAGCCATTCTGAAAAGCTCGCGATTTCTATTCGCGCGCCTTTCCTTGAGCGCAGCGTCTTCAATTTGCGCGCCTTTCTTTGTGCGCAGCATTTCCTATTTGCGAGCCATTCTGAAAAGCTTGCAATCTCTATTCGCGCGCCATTCTGAAATGAGAGAGAGAGAGAGAGAGAGAGAGAGAGAGAGAGAGAGAGAGAGAGAGAGAGAGAGAGAGAGAACCCAAAAGTAAGACAGACAGAGAAAGTGTTAAAGTGAAAAAGAGTAAATCACAATCACTGGACTTGAATAAACAAAGAGAGTGAGAGAAGGATAGACCCACCGGCAAATTCAAGTTTACTGTGACCCAAGCACTGCACACTAACACTTCCATGTGCACAAGAGACACTCCCAGAAATGGGGTTGTATGGGTAGAAGTATCACATGGTAGGTTTGGGCCATAGACGGTGTCTGCAGATCAATACTCCATTTCGCAGTAACACAAATCCACGGGTAAAAGGAAAAGTCATGACACACAAGGATATTCCGAAACAAGTAGAACAGTATGAAATACCTGGGTGATTCCAGCTCCTGGATGGGGCAGATTTCCAGGATGTGGGAGCCGTCTGGGTTGATGAGAGCCCAGCATGTGGCTGCCGCCTTGAGGCCGCCGTGGCCAGGATGGGGCCCATCTCAGCATCAGGCCTGCTCCAGGATGCCGCCGACGCCAGGAGGTGGCCGTGTCCAGCATGTGGCCATCGCCAGGATGTGGCCGTTGCCAGCAAGTGGCAGTTTCCAGGATGTGGCCGTCTGCAGGATCCAGCCAGTTCCGGGATGTCTCAGTTTCCAGCATTCGGCCAGCGCCATGATGTGGCAGGCACCAGGATGTGGCAGGCGCCAGGATGCGGCTGGTCCCAGGATGTGGCAGATTTCAGGACGTGGCTGATTCCAGGAGGGGCCAGTGTTGCAGGATGTGGGAGGTGCCAGGTTATGGCACACGCCAGAACTGGGCCGTTCCCAGGATTTGGGCGCGGCGCCGACAGAATCGATCCAGGAGTTCACATTTCCAGGATGTTGCATTTTCAGGATGTGGATTTCTCCGGGATGTGGCAGTTTTCAGGATCTGGCAGTCTCCAGCATGTGGCACTTTCTAGGATGTCTTCAGGATTTGTTCTCTGACTGGATTGGGTCTTTTCCAGGATCTGGCACTCCCCAGCATGCGGGTCGCGCACCGACGGAAGGGGATCCAGGATGTGGCATTTTCCAGGATCTGGCAGTTTCCAGGATGTGAGGCCAGGATTTGGAATTTTCCAGGAAGTGGCATTCTCCTGGAGGTGGCATTTTCCAGGAAGTGACATTCCCCAGGATGTGGGATCCCTCAGGACGCGACCATCTTCAGGATGTGTTTTGTCCCAGGATGTGGCAGTCCCCAGCATTTGCGCCGCGCGCCGACGGAAGAGATCCGGGATCATGATTTGGCATTTGCCAGGATGTGGCCTTCTCCAAGATGTGGCATCTTCCACGATCTGGCAGTCTCCAGCATCTGGCACTTTCCAGGATGTGGCATTTTCCGGGAGGTGGTGTTTTCCAGAATGTGTTGTTCTCCAGGATGTGGTAGTCTTCAGGATTGGCTCTCTTCTAGGATTTGACAGTTTCAAGGATTTGGGAGTTGCCAGTATGTGGCCCGCGCGGCGACGGAAAGAGATCTGTCGGCGCCGGGGTGAAATCCTGGCGGTCAAGAAGAGATCCGTCGCCGCGGGGGCTAAATCCTGTCGGCCAAGATGAAAATTGGGCGAAGGGAACCCTTGATGGTGGGCGTGTCTTCACCATGCTTTATCGCTTGTTGCACATGACTACTCTACTCATTAGTCATACGTGACTAACGATGTGAATTCAATCCATATCGTCTGGATGTCTGATGATAACTCGCATGACTAATGAGTCATGCATGACTAACGATGTGGATTCAATCGCATGCCTAATGAATTATGAGAATCCACGTCGTATGTGTCGCATGACGATTCAATTGCAATTGAATCCACATCATTCAATCACATGACGAATGAGTCATGATGAGAATCCACATCGTATTTGCCGCATGTCAATTCAATTGTCATGTCCCGAGTTGGTCACACTCTGACCCAAGTCGTCCGCATTGGGTATTGTAGCCCCTCACGGCGGGCGGTTAGTTCAGATATAAATAGTCACAGATACATTCAATGGGTTCCAATGAGCGTTGAGGGATTGTAACAATTATATTCCACTCTGATGAGTCTGACGAGTCCACTCTAGCGTTGTGTAGTGGCAATTTATGTGAACAAAACGAAACAAAACAAACATGTCAACAAAACAAGACCAAACAAACTCAAGTCGTCCGCATTGGGCATTGCCACAGTATCCCCTCGAGACCCGGCATCGTGTGGTTCACTCAGTTACACATGAATTCAATGAGTTCAAGTTAGCTCGTTTTCATGGTTCGTTTAATAACATGTCTTTTTTAACTGCACTTGTTTTGACTTTATTATTTTTGACAACGGTGTTCACTCCTTACCACTTCCACCTGTCGGTCAAGCTGAAAGGTCAAACTCGCATAGATAGTGCATGTGACTGTCAGGCGTCTTCCCATCCCCACACACGCCCAGACAGCCCCATCGACTCTGCACGCTGCGCACCAAGGCTTGGTCGGCATCAGGTTGACGAGGTCACGTCATACAATGACCACATCTGACCATCTCACTTGAGATCAGGAGTTCTTTTGTTGACAGGTGTCAAATCCAGGCAGTGAGTTCAACCATGTTAATCTCTAGAGCCTGTCGCTTTGCCTTGGGCATTGTAGCCTCCTAGCGTCATGCCATGGGATTGTAAGAGCTGCAGTCTACTCTGATACGTCTAATGAGTCTAGGTCGGTTTAATAAAAAGTGTGATAAAACAACACACAAATCAGAGTCATCTCGGCCACCTGCATAAGACAAAACAACACACACCTCAGGTTCTCAATTGAAGGGGTGCGACGGGATCTCGGGATCCTATGCAACTGAGTCTTTTTCGGGAGTGGCGAAAGCCCAACTTGATCACTGTACGAAGTGGGTGGTGAACACCCAATTAATCATATTTCTTTCTTTCTTTCTTGGGTGGTGAAAATCAACTTCAATACTTAGGACCCAAGATACTGTCCCATACCGTTGCCCACCTACTTGCATTCCATCAAAAGTAGGTGGACACTACAGCATACTACAGCAAAGCAAGAGTGCCATTTCTTTCATCTTGGGCGGCACTGCAACAGGCGGCAATGCAGCTTCGTTTCTAGGATTTTCACTTTAAATGAGTTGGTCAATCAGCAGCCTCTGTCGTCGCCTCTGCCTTCTCCATTGCAGGGGACGAGTGGGGAATACAAACGTACTATAAGCTGGCAAAAGGTCAATTAATCAACCAATAAATCAATCAATTAATCCATTCATTCATTCATTCATTAATTAAACAAGATTCTGAGCTGTCACGGTGATTTGTGAAAAATGTATTGCATACTATATCAATAGCACACAGTACCCATCAGGATTCAATCAAACAATCTGGCCTGCGGCGCATTTTTTTTGATAAGTCTTGCCTGTGGCGTATGTTGTTTCCTAAAACAATCTGATTGACAATCAGAAAAATCATTCTGTGGTGCATTTGATTTCAATTTTCTTGTTCTGTCTACCAAATCATTGGTGTTGTAAATGATTCGAACTCCAATACTCAATGATTACAGCGCCACAATGTGTCTACACAGTAATAAAGTATGTGTCAAATAACAAACCTTTTGTCAAAAATTTGAAATGAAAAATTCGACTCAAAGATTTGACAATTCGATATTTGACGTTAAAATTTCACTAACCACGCTCGTGCTCCAGTTTTTGGAGCCTCTGAGCCCGCACTTCGCGCAGTTTCGATTGATTAATTAATTGCCGAATTCATTCGGAGCCAAACATTCTTTTTCACTGAAGGGGGCCTTGAAAGGTGTCCCAATGTCTTGCAGTGCGTTGCAGCGCGTGGCAATGCATTGCAGTGCGTGACAGTGTTTTCTCCATCCAGGGGACCTTGGAAGTCGTCCCAGCCACAAGTTTCTTTCGTCGAAATGGTACAATACTGGGAACATCAACGAAAGTCTCGTGGTAGTCTTGTGGAACCCGGGCATCTTTCTGTGTTACAGTCTTTGAGCGTAAGGTTTTTGAATGGCAGCTGGTGGTTTTTTTTTTTTGCAAACCTTTAATGCGTTTTTCTTTCCCTCTTGCTCGTGGCACCCGGGCACCCTTAAGTGTGGTCTTTCTTTCCTTGAGCTGGCCAACTGATTGACACCCATCCACATGGACTGGTTTTGACTATTGGGCTGACTAATTCATAACGGAGTCATTTGTACCAGAATTGCTACGTTATGAACTTCAACCTCGACTGAGACCGTTCTGTCATCGATTTGATGGTCCCACCTAGGCGAAAAGACAAGAAGCTTATTGTTCGTCACGAACATCTCAATAGTACGGAAAAATCGGAAAGCTGTATCAGTCTATTAGTAACAAAATAAATGTCTTCCTCGTCTGGTTCTTTAGTTTGCGCACAGGATCGTGATTCATATAAAGGGAAAGGATGAAACCGAGGTGAGCCCTGGTGCTCTGCGTGCAGAGTCGATGGGGGTCACCAGGTGCGCGTAGAGCTGGGAAGACGCCCAATGAACACATGTACTAACTATTCATGTGCCATAAGGCGTTCAACGCCTTACACAGTAACTGTAGGAACATTGACTGTGGGAATGATTTTGCGCGCCTGACCAAAGCCTGAGTTTGCGAGAACTCACCTAGATAGAAGGGCGCCAAACTTACGAACGTACGCTTTCAGCCGAGTTGCAGGGACTTGTAGAGAGCGGCGAGGGGGGTCCGGGTTAGCCTCAAATTGAGGAAGCCCCTGTGTACCAGACAGGGGCTTTACCAACCCTGGCAGGAGGTTTCTCCTCTGGATTCAACACAGAGAAACCTCCTGCAAACAAAATCAGGACTAGTAGGGTTCTTAATACTGTAAAATATTCTCAACCTTATTTTTCGTAGTGTTAATTTACACGGCTCCTTGATGATGTTTAGTCACACGGGGCACCCGCATTTCCTGTTTCCAGACACACATTGATTGCGGAAGCTCTGTAAAAGTAGAACATTCGTTTGTACGAGAGTTGATTGATTGATGTTGCTTTTATTACTCCGTAAGAAATAGTCTGGTAGCTTTGCTGCACGCTGTATGTGCTCGAATAGAGTAATATATAAGAATTTGAATATATGTGACCGCTGATTTCAGATTTAGCGGCCCGGGCCGTATGCCTTGGGTAGATCGAAATCAATAAGAGGCCGAAACTCGTCACGGCCCCCACACAATTTTTGAGCCAACTTTTTTTGAAAGTTGATTGTTTTTATACTATTCAAAGAGCCCTCTGGATTTTTTTTGCAGGAGGTTTCTCAACTCCAGAAGGGAAACCTCCTGCATGGGGTGGTAAAGCTCCTGTCTGGTACACAAGAGCTTTCTCAATTTGAGGCTAACCAACATTGCCGCGTTCTGACCTTCGAGGCTCACAATTTTTTTTTCTTTCTTGGATGGCAAATACCCCACTTAATTACTGGGGATGGTGAGCATGCGATTAATCATTCAGAACCCATGCAATTGTCCCGGGCCGTTGCCAACTTAGTTCTTGGCCAACCCGCTAGCTAGCGGGTAAAGATAGTTACAATGTTTTTTGGCTAGCATGCATCCTCGAGATAACAGGTTCTTACCATCAAGGTTCCGTACCTTGGCTACAAACGAACATTGCACCCGGTGAAATGATGCCCCCTCATTAGGTTAGGTAAGGCACCACATGGCCGGTGTCCTCCAAGCAGAGCATGTTAGATATGCAATTACTGAGAGGTATTCACATTTATTGAGTAAATAGAGCATCCAGCAAAGCTATTTGACTATTTCATATGAGTCAATAAAAAAAGCATCAATCATGAATAAATCGAAAATAGCGGAACAGCCCACAACGTACAATTTCATTTGTCAACATGGTTAACCATTCATGTCAATGCATTCATATTACAGCAATCTGCCAGTGTCTAATCTTGAATATATTGAAAATTTATTATTGGATTTCCCTGTATTTTGGCAAACTGTTTAATATTGTGTAAGAAATGCCAAGTATTTCAAGTTCATGTTATTCCGCCCCACTTGGCCGTCAACGTTCATCATGTAAATAAAACCAAGATAGCAAATGTTCTATGAATTAGTTTTAAATCCTAGTTTTCTGAAGACATACTTCAACTTGACTACTCCGATATTAAACAAGTATCATCGAGTCAAGCGACCTCAAGATACATGCCCCTGACGGTCTGTACCGTTGTACTTGAATGATTGAAGATGCTCAGGTTCTTTTCAAACCAAAGATCAGGCCTATTCGGCAAGTACGCTCTACTTCTTTGATTTTATTACTCCATAAAAAATAGTCTAGTAGCTTCGCTGGAAGGTCTATATGCTCTTCGATGATATATGACTCAGTGAACACATGTTTCAAATCTACGACGACATTTTCATAATAATATTTGCTTTTATAATTTCAAGTCCAAACGTTCAATTAGCAAAGTGTGGTATCTTTGTGCTCAAATCTTGCTAGATTCGGAGTCTCAGTGTAGCGTACATTAAAGTTGTTGCAAGTTATTGGAATGCTTGCGTGCGTGCATGTTAGCACACCGAGATCTCTCAGGCTGCAGATATACCGAATAGGTGTGATGAAGACCCACAGCGGTCTTCAGCCGGGAAGTCGTACCGCGACGCGCACTGGCAGCGTCGACATGTCCTCCTCGGAACCCATGAATTAGGGAAGTTCGTTCGTTCATCGTTCTCACACTTTTTATTTTCGAGACACCGCAGTTTTCCTTTCTTTTCTTTGTTTCTTGGGTGACTATGACCCGACTTAATTACTGGACTAGGCGGGTAGTGAGCACCCGACTAATCACTTAGGACCTAAGAAACTGTCCCGGGGCCGACCTAGGTCTGAGGCCGACCCTGCTCGTGCGTAACGACAGTCCACAATGTTTGTGGGCTGGCATGTATCCTAAGGCTAACAAGTTCCAACAACCAAGTCTCCCTAACTACCAAGAAGCGTGGCGCCCTAGGAGTGATGCCCCCCCGAAGTTCGTTCTCACACTTTTTATTTTCAAGTCACCAATTATATATTGTCCCTGACCGAAGTCTTTTAGGACTTTAGTCACATGGAACCTGTTATAATCCCACTGCACTAGAGGGCTACAATACCCAAAGCAAAACAACAGGAGATTGACAGGGTCAAAACTGCTGATTGGTTTTAATACCAAGCATTGATAACGTCCCTGATATCTTCAGTAAGATTTGTTTGTTTGATTAAAAGTTCATTTATTTTTAAGTCCGATTCAGGCCCGGACCCTTAAGATGCCCGTCCCTTAATCGCCTCCCAATGCGGAAGGCTATACCCGGACCCCTGCTCACAACCACTCTTTTTCGGCCGTAGGGGCACAGATCACCTCCTTTAGGTCGGATTGTTTGTTTGTTTGTTTATTAGTGTAAAACTCAAAAAAAACTACTTCGCCTCCCGCCCTGAGCGAGAATCAATCCCCCTGGGAGTATATCCACCCGGGTGGCGTAGCTTTTCCTGCGGTCCTACCAAAGGTACACCCCCTCCCAGAACCACTCTACGTGTCAACTTTAGGTTAATACTCGACAAGTTGACGTGTTGATTCGCATCCCTGCGCTTACACAAGCCCCATACAAGTCGCTTCCTGAGCCACTGAATACCGTCCCGAGATCTGCCACGTCTCAGTGATCCCCTTAAGCGCTAAAACTTGAGGCAGTCTTGTGCCTCAAGTACCAACACTCAAGAGAGTCAGGGTGAGAATAAGGGGGGGCCCAGGAGGGGGCAACCCTAGAACGATTTGGTAGTAACAAAAAGTGACCTCCCGCCAACAAAGCAAAACTAGAAAATTTTCTGTTACAAAGCAAATCCGACCGGGTAGGAAAGTATACCTGCGAACATCTGAAGATGCCATCTGACCTGGCGTGTTCGTACCATTCAAAACAAAACAAATCTGCACGGGTAGGAATGTATACCTGCGAACGTCCGAAGGTGTCTTCCAGCTCGTTCATAGTATTCGTTTATAGTGCTCTTGTAAAGTTATATGTATTATAGTTTCAACATAGTTTGTCCCGGAAAAAAATGAAAACCGGGAAACTATCAGATACCTGGCCGGGATCACGCCATCCAAGCTTAGCGAGGGTCGTGGGACGTCATATGTAGTAGTTAGGATGTACTCGTATATAAAACTCTAACACAGGACTCTTTTTAAGGGTATCAAGCCCAAACAACACCGGACCGGATGATCTCGTCGTCTTAGGTCGGGTGACCTCGTTGTGCCCAGACTACCTGCAGGCGGATCATGTGAGTGATGGAGGAGACTTGTCTTTCCATCAACAGGAGGTGACTGATGGGCAACTTGTCACGGAGAGTCTTGTGCCCGGTACAGTAGACTCCAATGTAGCATTGGAGTGTCGTCTTTGCTGCCTTTCCCCTTTACCTACGGGGAAGGCTCAGTGTCCTCTGTGGACAGCATCTGAGGGCTCTGTGCCTTAAGACCGTGAGCCGAGGCCGAACTGGAAAAAAGAAAAAAAGAAAAGGTGCGTTTAAGTTTGTCCTTGGCTGTTCCCCTTGGTAAGGGGGACAGAGTGGGGACCAGGATACGTGATTTGCAGGGCGTGCCACGGTGGGACACCGAACAAAAGTTGTTTCTTTCTTTCTTTCTTCCTTCATTCTCGAAGACCCAACCTAATCACTGGACTAAGTGGATGGCGAGCACCCAATTAGCCACTTATGATCCAAGAACCTGTCCCGGACCGGAGAACCGGAGCATTACTTAGTTTATGGCAGTCCCAATCAGATCCCCAACTAGTGGGTAAAAGAGATCACAATGCTGGTGGGCTGGCATGTATAGACATGTTGTAGAGGTGTGCAGTTCAGTTTAGTTCTGATTTTTGGTTTTTGGTTTGTTATGCCGCCACACAGCTAGCGAATCAATTATAGCAGACACGCATACAACTTAACGGTGGTGCGCAATAATAAGGTAGCCCGGAAGCGCCTGACCGAATCGAACGGCACTCCCGCAATGGACCTCGGACACATGAATGTTGTTTTGAATTAGTATTATTTTTATGTTTTGTTTATGATTGTTGTTTTGAAGTAGACATTCGCATACGCAGATATACAAACAAACGATGAATAGATATATTGTTCAATCTCATTTATTTTTAAGTCCGATTGGGGCCCGCACCCTTAAGATGCCCGTCCCTTACCCGCCTCCCAATGTGGAAAGCTATACCCGGACCCCTCTTCAACAACCACTTGTGTTAGGAAGTAGGGGGGAAGATCACGTCCCTTAAGTCGGATGACCTCGTCGTGCCCTTTTTTTTTGTTTTTTTGGTTTTTGAATCCACACAGCTAGCGAGACGAGTACAGCCGAAACGCACACAGATGGAGGTGCAGTAATAAGGAAGTGCCCAAACTACCTGATTTTTGTTTTTTGGTTTCTTGCCCGTGCTAACACTTTCTTTCAGTTCAGTTCAATTCTCATTTATTTTTAAGTCCGATTGGGGCCCGGACCCTTAAGATGCCCGTCCCTTACCCTTTCA
>Ga0209491_10011712_pt1 | contig 10284 bp, 8 predicted proteins | sample BON02_FD_187213 | JGI IMG/M metagenome (GOLD analysis project Ga0209491, IMG submission 187213) | Freshwater microbial communities from Lake Bonney liftoff mats and glacier meltwater in Antarctica - BON-02 (SPAdes) (version 2) | ecosystem: Environmental > Aquatic > Freshwater > Ice > Glacier...
CGAGTATGTAATAACTGCACTATTCTTCACTACGTTACGAAAGCTGCTGTTATTACCAGCCCCTACGGACGGCTTGCACTACTCACTCGCTATCGCATCGTTCCATGTAGTGCGGCGTGAGTCGCCGCCATATGGAATCAACGCTATCTCGCGGCGATGCGCTAACCGATGCCGCGACCACTAAGCACTATTTACAACAGCGCCTGCGCGCCTACCCCTATGAAGTATTCGCCTGTTTATTTCTTGATAATAAACATCGGATGATTGCATTTGATGAATTATTTCGCGGTACGATTGATTCGGCTAATGTTTATCCTCGCGAAGTGGTTAAACAGGCTTTGGCTCATAATGCAGCGGCGGTGATCTTTGCTCATAATCATCCTTCGGGGATTGCTGAGCCTAGTCAGGCGGATTACGTGATTACTGAACGGCTTAAATCAGCCTTGGGTACGGTTGATATTCGCGTGTTGGATCATATTGTGGTTGGAGATGGGGAAGTGGTTTCTTTTGCTGAGATAGGGAAACTGTAACTGTTCAAATGTTTGATGTTAGAGTTAGATACAGCTAGGAAATACAGCTACTTTATGAACGCTATGGATTCCAAACCTTTCACGATGCAGAGAACAAACTGTTTATTACGATTTCTGATGTAAGAGCATGTTTAGGCTTGTTAATCGCTAGCCTTGAGCAAACTAACGCTTTTAGAGGTCCAGCTTGAAGGGCGATTATGCCTAGACGTGTTAAATTCTATTTGGCTCTCTCCAATAATCTAATGCTGAACGGTAGACAAAGTGAATCTGTAGGTTAGTCAATCATTTTAAGTATTAGATTAACTTGATCCGCAACTTCCTTAGCTCCTAGGTAAGTAGGGTGAAAAGGTGCACCATCTGTAGGAGATGAACCATTAACCCAAGGTTCCTGGCTACAAATATCGTGACCTATTGAAAGCCCTTCCATATCTACCAGTATTACATTGGCTGCGAGAGCGGCGGCGCGTTGCACTTCGGAAAACTTTTTTGCCACCTTTCGCATAAGAACGGCTTCCCCATCACTTATTCCTGTTAGTACACAGTTCCCAGTGGGTGGAAGTATCGTTGGATATGTGACGAGAACAACTCTTGCTCTCGGAGCGCGATGGGTAATAACTTTTAGGACATCAGTCATATCACTTTCAAGCCGTGAAAATTTTTTATCCTCGACAACCCATCGAAAACCCACAAATCTTTTTATCAAGTCAATACGGTAGCGATAAGCCAACATTGCCAGATCACCGACATAATCTACGTCATTGCCTCCAGCCGTTAAGGTCACAAGCTTTGTATTGGGCCCTATTGCATCAATCTGTGGACCAAGAAAGGCTTGCCCGCCGTGCCAAACATTCTTGATGGTGGCGCCGGAACAGCTCATATCCACGAACGAAAAATCTAGCATTCGTGCCAGTTTCTGAGGGTAGCCATTTATACTTCTCATACAAACAATCGGGCTGCCTGATGCGCTCTTACCAAGTCCAAGCCCAGCAGAAAAAGAGCTTCCTAGAGCTACATATTCCCCATCTGTTTGAGGTGTCACCTGCCCTTGATATACCAAGGTGGCCAAGATTACCAAACAAAATATTCCGATTATCAAAAATGCGCTAGCCACAACTCTTTTAATTCGTATCTTCAATCAAATCTCCTTGTTTGGGGCGTTTGTTACGTTGCATTGGCACTAGCCTGATGATTGAAAAATAATACCAATTTACCAGCCGCGGTTACTTTGCCATAGTAAGGATTGCCTTCACAATCATTTAAACTACGACCTGTTTTTTGTGCGATTTCTTTAGCGACGTCTAAATCAAGATCATCCTCATCATCAAGATCATCCTCATCGAGCTTTAGCATTTCAAACAGATTGCCTGAGACCTTGATAGGGACTTAGTGCTTTGTCGGTAGCGCGGCCTGAAGCTGCTTATACGTGGCTCGAATTATCCATGTCTACTGCACGAGTATCAAATTATTTTGCAAACTCACAAATAGAAAGCCCCTTCCGTTCCTCGCATAATTTATGAAAATACTTATCTATCTTTGGTTGCTCAAATTTACTCCAGACAATAACCAGCAGGGTAATGGCACCATCGATCGCAAGAAAAATCGGCTCATAAATCACTAAGGCTTGTGCTAGAGCTAGCAAAACTAGTTTACTTGCTTTTTTGGGTCTGTATTTAGGCATAAATTTTGATTCTTTCTTGATAGCTTATCTTGCAACGTAACTTGTTATTAACGGGAAAAATAATTCTCTGTAACTTCTACATATATACGGACTGTAATGTCTAGTCTTTTGATAATAAAGATAAAAATGGAGTTATGGGCTTATGGGTTACTACCCCTTTGGTCCAATCCTATATCGAACTTTACTTAAGCCCTGCAGGTTGAACCCGACAACCAATAGCGGTCATTCGTTGAGGCGCATTGCCAGGTTAGTACAGCCTTAATTAGATGAAATGAATTTTATAATCCTAGGTGTGCTTTGGATTAAAATTGGTGCCTGTTTTGCTCTTAGGCGCTGACTCTATTACGCTCAATGGGAATACATAAATCTGACGCTCAGCTTTTGGCTCAATCTCCCCATTAACAATTGAAGATGGCGCATAGATAAAAATAAGAAAGTCGTAATCTGAGCCTTTAAGCTCTGAAAGAAGACGTGCTGTGCTTCATTTCAACGCGGCACTCCCTTACTTAAAGCATAATTACAGAGGTATAAAAAAACCCCAACACCGAAAAGATGCTGAGGCTTGATTATATATGGTGGGCCTACAAGGACTTGAACCTTGGACAAAGGGATTATGAGTATTTAAAGCTCTTGTTCCACCTTTGTCCTAGTTATTCTCTAAAATTATATTTTTCAACAAGATAGGATATCTACTCATTTATATTACTTCTGCGTTTTTCCTATAAAATACTAGCTTTTCTCTGCTTGATTACACCATAATTACACAGATTAAATTTCGTCTAATCAATGTATGCTTCTATGTTTTCATAATCAACTAAAACTTTTCATCAGATTGTAGCTCTGGAAGATCAAGCTCGTTACTCTCCCATAACCACCAATTCATAATACTCGCTAATCAGTCTGGCTGTCTAACAAGTCTAGCCTCACTAGGCTCATAAGTAAGCTTGGTGATTGAACCATCTTTAATTGCATCAACAGCTTCATCTATAACCGAAAGAGGCACTAAAAACCATTCTCTGGGCTTCACGGGTCTACCAAAACGGTCTTCTATCGTGATATCTATTTGGGCAGTAGCAAAGATTTTGTGCAACAGCTTTTCGAGTTTTGTTCGGTTGATACCTGACAGTTTATATGTAGCAACAATCTCGACTGCAGACAGCATGTATGTCGCGTCCTGAGCAGCATTAGCCAGTCGTGCTTCAACCTTTCCACCGGTCACTCCAATCTTATGTATCAATTTACGATGTTCGGCTACGAAAGGATGATGAGATTGGCTTCGTAATACATAAATTGTACCGCTTTCAAGCTGGTCTTGGTTTTCGTGGCCATCAAATAAAGGTCCCATCGCCATACCTATAATTCGTCGTCCGGTGTCATCTTCCCATAACCTTTTTTGGAGGGAATGCATCAATTGATTACTTTCTACACCATTATCAAAAATCACACGCAATCTATATTCATTGCGACCATCTTTTCCCTTGAATGCATCACCTACTTCGGCTATATAAGCTTTTTGTCCTGATAAAATAAAGAAATCATCTTTTTCAATACTACCGTCCTTATCAAAAGGAATTGTTTTTCTGGTCCCAGACCGAATATCTGCTTGTACGGATTCAAAAAGAGGCCTGAAAGTTTCAAAATTTTTGCAGGAAACTCTTCTGCCAATCTCATCTGATTTTTGTCGTTCTATCTCTTTATCCGCGTAAGACTTTACATGTTTTAATTTAGTAATATCTGAAGGACCAGCTAAACCCTCGAGTTCAGCCAATAATGCTTCGTCACTTAGAGGCTCGACATCATTTGCAGTGTGCTGTGAAGTTGAGTTTAGTAAACTCTGATGATCAAGAGCTACTAAGAATGTCCGGCAATCTTCTTGAGCACAAAGTCTTTCTAACCTAACAGCATACAAGCGTTCAAAAATATCTTTATCTTCTCCATGCTCTGGCTTCTTACCATGCTCTTCAACAAAACGTTGGATTTCTTCAAAGCCAGCAATAATTCTTTCTTCCTTGGCTGAGAGGCTTTTCATTTTCTCTGGTTGAGAAAATGCATCTAATTCAGCACGTAATTGATCCAGATCAGTCATATTTTCCCTCATCTTTAAAGCGAACAAATGCAGCAGCACCTTCTGCCATCTTCTGCTCCCAAGGATCTGCAGCACTAAGTGAAGGCAGTCTTCCCCGTTCTTTCTTAAACTTTACTGCCCTCAATGCTAGCTCTTTGGCATCATCGGGTGTTAATGCGGTCCGTTTAGCAGAAATAACAGCGGCTATTTGTCTAAGGCTTTCTTCACTCATAGTTTTGGCTAGAATGGCATATGCTTCACTAAATGGATTAATACGATCAATTAGGTCAATGTCTAACTCACGTACATCCATCGCAAACTTTCTTACACCGATGATAAGTGCGGTATTTGGTTTAGCATCACTATTTGAGTTTGAGTCATCAAGCGCCTTCTTTGCCTGCTGAGTCATGTTCAAAGCTGCAATAGCATGTTGCCTTACTGCTTCTTGATCTTCTTCATCCAAGTTTGGATATTTATCTTTAATGATGTTGCCAAGTCGAACCTGAGTTAATTCTTCTGCAACTAGCTCTTCATCAAACAAGCCTCTCTCAATCGCCGTTTTATCCTGAACAAACGCAGCTATGACTTCATTTAAGTCTTCTTGACAGATTCGTGATGCTTCTTCACTTTTAGGCTTAGCGAGACCATTTATCTCAATATGGAATTTACCACTCTCTTCATTGATGCCGACATTAAACTTTTTAGGGTCATAACCTGTCTCACCATAATCAAATCCATCAATGGGACCACTTTCTTTATTTTTAGGTGAAAACTCAAAACGAGGTGCTAATACTTGTTCCATTAATAGACTGGCGGCAATCGCTTTTAACGTATCATTCACCGCCTCTGCCACCAGTTGTTCTTCAGCATCCGGCTCAGCGATAAGATTAGTAAATCTTGCATGGGTTTTGCCTAGAGCATCACGTGTAGACCGGCCAATAATCTGTACGATTTCAGTTAAGCTTGAACGGTAACCAACCGTCAAAGCATGCTCACACCAAATCCAGTCAAACCCTTCTTTTGCCATACCAAGTGCGATAATCATATCAACATGATCACGGTTGTTCTTTTGGCTAGGGTCTTTCAAAGATGTAGACACACGATCACGCTTGGTTGGCTCATCATCAACTAAATCAGCAATTTTTAAAATACGGCCAGATTGTGTTTTAACAAGTTGAAATCCTGTTTCTGGATCAATACCCTGCCATTCACCTAATTCTTCAATGATATGTTCTACTTCACGAATTTTATCTTTGGTGCTTTCACGTGCATTAACATTAGGTATGTGAATAATAGTTTTTTCATCTGCATTAAGCACTTTAAGAATGTCGTTTGAATATGGACCTGAATAAAAGAAATAACCAATCTTTAACTCTTTTAAATACTGATAGCCGTTCAATTGTTCGTAGTAGGTATAAGTAACAGTATCAAATTTAGACTCATCTTCTGGTGAAAGAACAGCTTCAGCATCACCTCTGAAATACGAGCCAGTCATGGCCACAATATGTATCTTGTCACGATTGATAAGCTCACCCAACTGAGCACCTAATTTATTATCTGGGTTAGCTGATACATGATGAAACTCATCCACCGCGATCAAACGATCATCAAATGCTTCTATACCTAACCGCTCAACAGCAAAACGGAAAGTAGCATGGGTACACACTAAAATCTGATCATCAGTTTTTAAGAAGGCAACTAATGAATTGACCTTACCGCCATTATCATTGCCAGGTGCATTACATAAATTCCATTTTGGTTCTACATGCCAGTCAGCCCAAAAACCATACTTGCTCAGAGGTTCGTTGTTAAAACTTGAACCAATTGATTTTTCAGGTACAACGATAATGGCTTGCTTTACGCCTTGGTTACGCAGCTTATCAAGAGCAATAAACATCAATGCTCGGCTTTTTCCAGATGCTGGAGGAGATTTTATTAATATGTATTGCTCACCACGATGCTCATAAGCACGCTCTTGCATGACACGCATGCCAAGTGCATTTGATTTAGTTGAATTGCCATTACTGGCATAATTCACGGTTACTGTTGGAATTGTTTTTGTCATTGTTATGACCTGAATAGATTTAGATAATCGTTAAATACAAATAAGCGGTTGCGACGTTGGCCAGTAATTTCTACAAGCACACCAAACTTGACCATATCATCAACCAACGTCGATGCAGTATTAGTCGTAGTATCAAGAGTCTTCGTAACCCATTTCACGTCTATAACTGGGCGTGCATATAACTGCCGCATAAAAACGTGGGCATTATCTTGTCGGCGCGCACTAAATCGAGGTAATACATCGCGTTCAATACGTTGTTTTAATTCGATTACAGCACGGAATACACCAGCAGATGCACGAGCGGTTTCTTCAACACCATATAGAAAAAAGATTAACCAATCGCGTAAATGATCGCCCTGACGAACAGCCATTAATCGATCAACATAAGCGGTTTTGTTACGTTCAAAATAATCTGATAGGTACAACGCAGGCTTATGCAGTAACCCTTCAGAGGCCAAGTAAAGGGAAATCATCAATCGTCCTAAACGACCATTACCATCTAAAAATGGATGTATCGTCTCAAATTGATAATGTGCAATGGCAATACGAAGCAAGGGATGAATAAAGTACTCATCAGTATGCAAAAACTTCTCTAGGTCACTCATTAAATCTGGTACACGTTCATGATGTGGAGGTACAAATACCGCATTTTTTAAACTAACCCCAATCCAGTTCTGACTTGCTCTAAATTCACCGGGTTGTTTGTGTTCTCCACGCACACCTTGCATTAGTTCTGCATGGGTTTCTCGCAATAAGCGTGACGATAAAGGCAAGGTTTCTAATGAGGTAATGGCCGTATTAATAGCACGAATATAGTTTTGAACCTCAGACCAGTCATCTCGCTCTTCAGGTCGAAGATCATCAGCATCTTTAAAAGCATCTTCAATATTGGTTTGTGTCCCTTCGATACGGCTTGATTGTGTTGCTTCTTTGGCAACATGCATTTGGATGAAAAAATCAATGTCAGGGATTAACTGACTAAAGGCATTCAATTCACCCAATGCGCGATCAGCACGGCCTAATAATTCTGTTAGTTCTGAATCAGAAATAACCCATTCATGACAGATAGGCTCAGGCACAAAGGACTTATATTCATAACGGTTTTCGTAGTGACCGGATTGATACTCATTAATATTCATATATCAATAATAGACTCAGTTTCTGAAATAAGAGTAAGCATATGTCAACTCATGATCTACATACAAGCGTTATTTCAGAAACTGGCCTAGTTTCTGATATTACATTAAGCTTATATCAGAAACTTTTCATATGATGTCTTAAAGTGAACAGGATTATTTCAAAGACTGATTTTATTGCTTAGCAGGCTTTTTCGCGACATCAGTCATCTTGGTATAAAGCTCAAACAACTTTTCCAGTCGCTCTGTATCATTTTTGAAGCGACGCCCAATATAAATACGTTCTAACACTTCATCATTACGTTCATGCGCTTGACGAAGGTTTTCAGGCATTGTTGTTGGATTGTATAAATCAGCAATCGTGGCTGGAAAATGGGTTTCTCGGGCTAACAAAATATCTTCAGCGCAACGATTAAGGTCGATTTTGTTTTTTTCAGTAAGCGTTGGCACAGGGAAGGTATTCCAGCCAAGCGTATTTGAATATCGAAAATCTGTTTTGAGTTTGCCACAAACTGTAGCAATCCAGACTAAGTGAAGTCGCGAAGCGATTAAAGCCATATTCCAGAGAGGGGCATCATACAATGCAAGTGCAGCATCTTGAGGAATACTTTCTGGCGATAACAAGTCGATGGGGAGATAAGGTCGGTTCTCGGAACTAACACGGGGTATCACCAGTAGATGTTTTTTTGCCGTTACTTGGTCACGAAATCGATAAGGCTTGTGTGCTAACTTTTGTGCAGCTTGGTCATTTTTTGCATTCTGGCGCGAGCTTTTTACCTGCTCTATTTTTGTTACAATAGCCTCAATCCGTATGGCCGCTTCTACCTCGTCATCCCTGATCCAGAGACAAGCGCGCGGTGTAGCATGAATGAGTTCTCTCGAACCATAAAGTGGCCGAATATATCGAGCGATAGCATGATCTTGTTCAATTAAAAGGCGAGCCTCATCCATTGGGAATATTAATGCTGAGCCGTAATATGGGTGATTTCCAAACTGCATAGTTGCCAAGTCTGAAATTGGCTTAGAGCGAGACATGACTTCTAGATTTGGGGCCGCCACAAGATAAGCATTAATGTTATCAGTTTCACGGAGCACAACCTCACCATCTTCCCTCTCCGAGAAGAGGCGTTTAGACTGTTTTACATTAGTCGAAAAACCAATAATGACCACAGTTACACCAGCATTGTGAGCTGCAAGATTAGCCCATTTGAATGACGTGTGGGCAAAAACTATCTCAGTTTTTGTGGCAAAAATAGCAGGCCATAAGATTGGCACCTGTTGGCCCTGAGTGATAGAGTTTGTTGCCACTAGAGCTGCTGTTGCAGGCACCTGGCTGCAATAATTAGTCGCCTTCATAAACCATCCGGTAACATAATCCAGCGACTTCCAGCCTTTAATTAGTCCATTAAATACTAATTCCAAGTCTTTTTTCTGTTCTTTTGACTGCCACTTTGCCCCGAGATATGGAGGGTTTCCACAGATATAAGTTTCACCACCTTCGTTCTCGAAGTCTATCTGAGGCTGCTCTAACTCTGTTTCAAATAAATCATCAGCAAGATATTTTGCACCTATGCCCGTGGGTGGGCAGAGACTGAGCCAATCAAGATGTAATGCATTGCCACAGGTGATCCAGTTTTCAGCACTGAGCGGTAAAAACTCTTGTAATGCTTCTTTTTGACCGCGATAGAGTACATCACATTGATATTCAGCAATGATCAGAGCGAGTCGAGCAATTTCCGCCGAAAAATCTCTTAGCTCGATACCACGAAAGTTAGTCAATGGAATCTCACTTTTTCGACCGTTTTCACCGCGTCGCTCATTAATAGTGTTTTCAATCTCACGCATTTGTTTGTAAGCAATCACCAGAAAGTTACCCGAGCCACAGGCTGGGTCAAATACGCGGATTCTTTTAATCCGGTTACGCAGGTTGAGTAACTTGCGGGTATTTACACCTGCTTCTTCAAGTTTTTCACGTAAGTCATTTAGAAATAGCGGATTCAGCACTTTTAGTATATTAGGCACGCTGGTGTAGTGCATACCTAGAGCACCGCGCTCATCATCATCTGCGACAGCCTGAATCATTGAGCCAAAGATATCCGGATTGATCTTTGTCCAATCCAGATTACCGATATGAAGTAGATAAGAGCGAGCTATCTTACTGAATCGAGGCACGGCAATACTGCCTGAAAATAATCCACCGTTTACATACGGGAATTTATCCACCCAGCGAGGTAAGTTGGCACTAGAGCGTTTAGCAAAAGCCGTATTCATTGCCCGAAATATTTCACTGATTACTTCATTAGTGTTGGACGAATCTCTGGCACTCATTTTTTCAATAGTGTCAGTAAATAAATCTGAACCATTAAAAATATCAGTATCTTCAGCAAAAAAGCAGAAGATCATTCTGGCCATGAAGTGATTCATTTCATGGCGTTGATCAGATGAACCCCATTCGGGATTGTCTTTTAGCAATTCAATATACAGCCGATTTAAACGACTGGTTGCTCGAATATCAAATGAGCTATCGCGCAGTTGTTTAACTGTGCTGATGCCTGCAAGCGGCAAGAAGAAGCCGAAGTGATTAGGAAAGTCTTGATATTCACATGCGATTGTTTCGCCAGAGAGTAGGTCTTCAGCTTCAAAGATGATGCCATCAGTAGTAAGGATGAACTTAGCTTTGGGGGTGTTCAAAAATCTGTGTCAATTCCTTAAACTAATGCATAAGCATATTAGGAGCGACACATGGCACAATTATTTGATTTCGATAAAGCGTTAGAAGACCTGCAGTCTGGGAAAGATCTTACCGGTAA
>Ga0209491_10011713_pt1 | contig 10283 bp, 19 predicted proteins | sample BON02_FD_187213 | JGI IMG/M metagenome (GOLD analysis project Ga0209491, IMG submission 187213) | Freshwater microbial communities from Lake Bonney liftoff mats and glacier meltwater in Antarctica - BON-02 (SPAdes) (version 2) | ecosystem: Environmental > Aquatic > Freshwater > Ice > Glacier...
ATATAAACGCCTCTGCCGTCGCATTTCCCCCCTCCCAGCCCTCCCTTCCTCCTTCCCTCCCTCCTTCCTTCCCTCCCTCCTTACCTGGAACTCGCTAATCAGCAACGGCACCACCTCGTCCAGCAAGGCCGGGTCACGATGCAGGACCAGCTCTTGCACCTATAATTTGTGTACGTTATGTATCAAACGCTGTCAGTGAACTCCTACCTCTACCCCTACCCCTCCCTCGGTCTCTCCCTCCCTCCCTTCCTATTCCTCTCTGCCTCCCGCACACACATCCCACTCCCTACTTCTCTTCCTTTCCCCGCTACCCCCTCCCTCTATCCCCTTCTCCCGCACCTGCTTGAGCAGAATCTCCTTGTCCTTTCGCTCGGCCGTCTGCGCGTCACTCAGCAACCCCAGGGCCTGCTCTCGCAAAAGCGTCGTAGCCGGAGGTAGGGAGGCAGCAGGAAGCATGTCATCCTCCTCCTCTTCATCGTCGCCGTCCACCATCATCGGCGCCATGTCCAGGTGGGAGGTGTCCATCTTCCTTCTTCTTCTTCGTCTGTGGTTGGAGAGGTGGAGAGTGGGGTGGGTTTTGAGCAGCCAGCATGCACAGCAAGGAGATGGGAATGATGATGATGACGAGGGGAGATGGGGGAGCCTCTGAGGGCGGTTTCGCGTGGCATTGTCCCGGGCGAGCCCGCTACAATTTTGACTAAGGGGGCTTATGCCAGTGGAGGGGTCAAGGACGTGGGGTATGTATGTATGTCTATGTGTTTGCCATGCCTTTGCATCGAAGGGTTCTTCGCCATCACCGGCCGTTCGCGCCACCAACCCAAACCCAACACACTTACCCCCCTTGCATGTGCCGAGTATAGCCCAAAGCGTGGGAGCTTGTTCCCTGAAATGTAGGTTCTGATTTGATGCCCTGATGCCTGCCCTATTTGCGTTCTAGTTATTCGTGATACTGTTTTAAGGCAAGCTCGTCGCGGCTCAACCTCGTCCAACCTCCTGGCTCCTTGGCCCATGCCACAGCAATGCTCTATTGCGCTCTTGTCAAGAACAAAAGCGCAGTCAAAACGAGGCTTCATTGAGAGCAAACAAACTTCACCACGGAAAGCTATTATCGACGTTTCCCTTTTTGGGTCCTCCTCACACACTATTCCTCTTCTCTGCTCCCTCCCCTTCTCCCTCTTCCCACTCCTCATCCAAGCACCAGAGGCCGGCGGCAAGTCGGGCATGTCAGCGGCAGGCCCTTGCGGGTGCAAGTGGTCGTCCAACTCTCCACGCAGCTGCGGTGGAAATCATGCGAGCACTCCAGCCGGTGAATCACGTCATCTTGGTCTTCCTCCTCCTCGCCCATCGGGCCGAGACAAATCGCGCAGTCCTCGTCGTCCTCCTCTCTCTCTTCCTTTTGCTCTTCTTCCTCTTCCTCCTCTTCTTCCAGTATCAAACCCTCCAACGAAAGGTACGCACATTCTCTCTTTCCTTCGCCAGCGTCGTCCGGCGCGCCTCCCCTCCATACCATACCTCCCTCCCTCCCTCCCTCCTCCCCTCCTCAGATCTGGACATCGCAGCCCCGGGTCTGGGAAGGCCTCATCCTCCTGCCCAAGTACATCGGCACCCGAGAACTCACCGACGAGATGAGCGACGCCCTCCTTGCCCTTTCTCCTTCCCTCCTTCAAGACCTCCTGAAGAAGAACCCCGATGTCCGGGCGACATTGGCGGCGCACGTGTCGAGGGGACGGAAGACGGCGGGCCTGGATAATGCCAAGCGGAAGGTGTTGGGGTTGTGAGGAAGATGGAGGGAGGGAGGAACGGGAAGGGGTTGGAGCATGGGAGGAATGGATTGGGCTATATTAGAAATCAAAAGCACAAAGAAGTAATGAATTAGGCTCGATAGAGAACAAACGGAATTGCCACGAAAAGCTGTTATCGATGTTTCTTTTTTTTCTTCGTCACACACGCGCCCCCCCTATGAGAGAAAGGTAAAAGACGATAGGGAGTCTTTATTGCAAAGCCAAAATTTACCTGACCGCTACATGTATGCGTCTTGGCTCTCTTTCTTATGAAAATTAAGTGTGTATATATTGTAAATGTTTTCTTTAAACAAGCAAAACGTTTCTACCAGGCTGCCGGCTTACACGAAAACGTGATCGCTCACAGGCCGGTTTGTGTAAAATGTCCATTTCGTCTAATACCACGCCGAGCCCACTATGGTCGTGACGGCATTCACTCCGCTCAAAGGCCCAACCTGCGTAAAGGTCACGGACTTGCTCTTAATGTCGCGGAAGCCCCATGTCCCATCCTGCAGCTCGGCTTTCCCTCCCAGCGTGTACTGGCCAGCTTCAACGTCATAACTGTACTGGCACCGCGTGCAAAGACCATAAATGACACCGCTGCGGCTGGAAACGGTGAATTTGACGTTGGCCGAGGAGCACGTACGGAGGTCCGACCCCTCGCACTCCCCTAATGTCACGTCCGTGAAAAGGGTCCCTGCACCAATCGGTACACCGCCTGCGGGACCTTCTTGCGCCAGGGCGTCCTTTTTGCCAGTGGTGATGGTAGAATTGGTCGTGGCAATTATCTCAATCGAGCTTTGGAGGGGTACGGGCCCCAGACGCATGTGAATGACGCGCTTCAATTTCTGTTGCAAACGCCTGTATTGCCGCTCTTGGGCCTTGGTACGGGTGGCGTTGCTATAGGCCAAATTGATCAGCTCTATGAGGGTACGAGAAGGATGGAGGTTTTTGCTGACGTTAGTGTTACGGGGGCCCCAAACAGTTTTCCCAACACTTCCAATATTTGCAAACACTTCTCTCCTCCACTTTTCTTGGCTGTCAACCCCTCTTCCTCTTGCAAATCTCTTTCCCCAATCTTTCCTGTTTGTTTCCCATTCGACATACCTTCGGGGTCCGTTAAGCGATCATAGAGTTCCCATTGTCGCGGCGTGTTTGTGACGGCTTCGGCGGGGTCGTAGTACATGGCAATCTTCCAGCGCTTCTCGCGAATGCCGACTGGTAGAAGGTGGTAGAAAGGGAGGCAGAGAGAAAGTAGGGAAATGGTGTGTATGCATGCGTGTGAGAGAGAAAGAGGTAAGGAAGAGAAAAGGAAGGGAGGCATTGAAGACAAAGGTACACGTACCCAGGTGGGCAGGCTCTTGCGGCCAAAATCCGACAGTACCGTTCGTAAAGACATAAGTTTGCCCAGCTTGGTAGTCATCAAAGGTGAAAATTGTATAGTCCTGCACTTTCTTGGCCTTGCGAGGGTTGAGCACCACCGACGAGAAATCCACCCCGGACCACCTCTTTTTGCGCTTTGGGTAGGCGCTCTTTGGCGCATCTAGAAGGGTGGCCAAGGTGGGGAGTAGGTCCACAAGCGAAACAAGCTGCTCACTTTCCAAGGGCGTCGGGAAGAGCTTGGGATTGAAGAAAGTCAAGGGAATCCTCAAAGTTTCTGGTTGTATTGGATGTGTGTGCAGGGTGGGTTAGGGTAAGTTAGTAGGGGCGATAGGTGGAGGAGGGAGGGGCAGGAAGCACGAACCTTCATAAAAATTATAATTTTTCTGTATAAGACCGCTGTGGTTGTTTGGTTGAAGTTGTTGTTGTTGTTGATGATGATATTGAGAACGTTTTATACTTGTTGAGTGAACCGATAATGATGCGAGGCGCGTCCGCAGCACTCTCCCTTATGTCCTTGCCCTGCTTTTGGCACTCGACTCCATGCCCTTTTGAGCACCACGCGGTCTTACCTTCCCTCCCATCCCTCCTTACCCGTGCGACAGGCCCACTTCCCCGTGATCGGCCATGTTGACGATAAGTGTGTCGTCGAGCAGGCCCGTTTCGTTCAGCTTGTCGAGTGTCTTGACCACATACGAATCCACCAGCTTTTGAAGGTTGCCGTAAAAATTGCTGCAAGTAAAGGAGAAAAGGAGGGTTTAGAATTGCGAGGTTATTTTTTACGGTGAAGCAAGAACAAGGAACGGACATGAACGTGAAAGAGGTTCTGCTGCAGTGAAACATGAGGTGCAGACCATAAACACAATCACAAGAAATATCGACGCCACCCAATATTTATATAGGTGCTGGAGGTATGTACTCCCACCCTCCCTTCTCTTACATATAAGCCAGCTGCTCATCATATCCCGTGGGTAAGGTGCCCGCCGCGATATTAATGTTTCGGAACTGCAGCTGGCAGGTGGGCTTGGTTGCCAAGCTTTCATTGACTGACGCCGGGAGGCCGATGTCTCCCGTTAGAAATTCTGGGGCATACCCCGACGCGGCGAATTGTTGTGGCTGGAAGAGGACGTCGTGGGGATTGATCAAGGACAGGACCATGAAAAAAGGCATCCCTTGGGCTTGGGCTTGCGCAGCGGCATACTCGATGAACGCAATTGCGCCTTCCTTTCCATCAACCACACTTCCCATATCCTCCTGTTTATATTGTGAGGCGGGGAGTAATGGTGTGATTGTGGTGTCAGTTTTGCGGCGCACGGCCTTATCCTTTTGCCTCAAAATGGTGGCTAATTATTGCGCGAGGCTATATGCGCGAGGCTACATTTGCATTCAATCTTGCTTTTTTGAGATAGAAAGGGAGAGAGGCCCATACACATGCACACATACACGTACCCACACACAACCACACACATGCCCACACACACCTACCCATCCGTATACACACACACTCTTACCATGAATCGTCGGTCATTATGGCCAGTCGTCGCATTGCAGTCCGCGCACTGGGACAGGTCTTGATTCGCCCCCGCGTCTGGGAAATTCCAGCGCCCAAAGCCGTATTGAGCCAAATCAGAGCCAACCCATGATCCATTACTGCCGGCGCTCTGTTTGACACAATGAAACTTCCCTTTGTACACAGCTGCGAAGGAAGGGGGGGAGGGATGGGAGGGACAAGAGGATAGGGGTGTGAGATATCGCGTGTCGAGGGAGGGGAAAGCAAGGGGAGAAGGGGAAGGACAAGACGCTAAGACCCCACCTTCATAACCGGCCTCAATGGCCATAATTGCCATATTATCGAGCTGGTTGGGGAGGGGCATACTGCGTTGCGGGTATATCGTGCCGGGCATGTCCTCTTCAAGCGTCCATCGGACGCCATGCTGGGCCGGGAACCTCCCCGTGAACAGAGTTGCGCGCGATGGGCTACACATGGCGGCGTTGCACGTGGCTTGGGTAAAGGTCAAGCCGTTCTGCTGCAGCCGCGTGAGACCGAGCAAATTCGCCTCGCTCCACCCGGGCGGGAAATCTTGAATTTGACGCATCTGGTCAATGATGAGGACGATGACGTTCTTGCCTTTGAAGTCCTCGATCTTCAATTGCGGATCGCGTGCCCCGTCTGTCAGACCAGGAAGGACGCCCAACAGAAGGACGCTGACGCCCAGGACTCGGACGAGGAACGAGGACGATGTCATCGCTTCCTTGTAGCCAATCTACCTGTGCGTGGGCAATGGTAGGATGAGAGAGTGAGGATCGGTTCTGGCTCCCATGGACACGGCTGCTTGTGGCACAGCAATCCCGCGTGAGGCATGTGTACGACTGTGCGCGCTGGTTGTGGCGTGTGATATGGACATCTCATACACGATTGTGGCTGGTTTGGGCTGAGCTCGGTGAATTGCGGGTTACTTTGGCGTCGGCGATGTCTGCATTTCATCGTGGCACACCCCTTCAAGGGTACCAGTGGGCTGAAATGGCCTTGTCATAGCTGTGGCATATCTGCGTGTTAGTAGAATTGAGTGTGAGGACTGGTCGCTGGTTCTTCGCAGGTAGTTCAGGAGGTGAATTTGGAATCAAGCACTTGAACGAGGTCGTGACACTGCGGGGGAGAGGCCCCGCTCCCAGGGGCTTTTGGCGGCCGCTTCCTTACGACATCGTGCCACGTATGTGTAGCTTGGTGATTGGCCACTCCACCAGCAGAGGAGCCGGGGTTGGCAAGCTTGTGTGACAATGGGCACACCGCCGCTCAACCTTGCGCAAGCAGCGCCTCTTTTCCCCACCACACCATCCGTGGTTTGGCTCGCCTCTGCTTTGCTCGTCATATGCTGGTGCCTGTAGTGCATGCCGGAGCATGCAGCCGCGATCATACATGCAGAATGTGTACACACTGTGTACTGCAAAGGCCTGGTGCGTAGATCGCGGTCATATGGCCCACCCTGCGCCGACGTTGAGGTTACTGGTTCTTCAAATTTGACCTTGAGTTTACTGGTATGGTACAATATCTCGTGCGTGACAGATGAGAGCGTTTTCACCGGAGGTTCTCCCGCGAAGCAAAAGGGAAACAAGCAAGGGCCTCCTCTAGGTTTTTCAAAAGAAATTCATCTGCTGTAAAACTATGTGGGTGTCAGCCGCCGCCTTCAGCAACAACGGGTGTGCTTGGTGCTATTAGCACCTCACCACACAGCTCAGCAACGACGCATGGGCCGCACCATTTCTCATCCTCCTCCAAGGCCATCATCATGCACCATAAAGCAGCCCAAGCCATTGCGAGTATGGGGCAGTGCTAATAACGTATACATCAAGAGCTCACACTATCATACCTTTGTCTCAAAGAGTGTTGTTGGTGAGGGAAATAGTCAGAAATTGAGAGGGTTGCCAAAAAGAAGAAGTGCTTCAGACACCACAAAATGTCCTACCACACACAAATGAAGAGGCGAAAGAACGCAATCAAAGAAACCCAAAATAATGCTGCTTGCGGCACATATTACTCGTATCATTTTCATGATGTGTTGCGTTACTGATACCATAGATCCAAAACTCTTTCTTCAGAAGGGAAAATCAAAAAAGGACATTCCGCTCGAAAATCCAAACAACAACACCAACATCCGTCACGAGCGACATTCATTCTTTCTGCGCCGCCTATTACTTTCTCCTTCTCCTCTGGTTTCCTTCCCTCCCTCCCCCTCTTTCACGCGCACGTGGCCTTCCCACTCTTTAAGCGCACAAGCCACAGAAGCAGGAGTAATCCCCCTCGTCGTCATAGCCGCAGTTGTAAGGGCATTGATCGGCAGGGCAAGGGTTGGGCGGGGGGGTGCCAGTGGGCTCGTCCATGTGCATCACCCCGTCGTCCGCAGGTCCCCCGACCACTTCCCCCACGGGAATGTCCTCGCTCGCGTCCTCCGTGGGGAGGGGAACGGGAGGCACGTCGTCAGAGGGCACGGACAAAAGCACCGCAGGGACAGGCTCCAGCGCGGCAACACTGGTCGTCGTCGTTGCTGCCGCTGCCACCGCCGCCGTCTCGGCTTGCTTGTTGTATGCGCCAGAGGGGATGGTGCCGCGGAGGTGCTGCTTTGGGTGATGGTTGGCATGGACGGGCGCGGCCGGGAGGAGGGCAACGAGGAGGAAGCAGAAGAAAAGGGAGCGATAGGACGTCATCGTCTTGTGACGAAGGATATTGGCCTGTGTATGTATGGAAAATAAAAAGTGAGTTTGGGAAGGCACTACACCAATTTTGCGACTTTCATTTCCATGTTTCATTTTTTCCCATGGAGGGAGGGGTTGTGGGTGAGGAGGGCGAAAACGACGTGCCCTTACGAAACAATAACGAGTAGAGTGATGCGTGGCCATGGCAGGCCAAAGAGAAAGGGAAAACAAGAAGCGAGACGAAAACCGATGCTCCAAAATAGACTTAGAAAGGGGTCACTTTTTCGCCCGCCGTTGCTGCTCTTAGATGAAGGACGTTGAGGATGCATGGCCCGCATCCTTCAACGTCCTTGTTCTTCTCCTCCTTCGATTTGTCAATGTCAAGCTACCCTGGCTGTCATTCCTTCTGCCTTCTTAACCCTCCTTACATTCCCAACACAACACACAGAGAAGAATAACAAATGAGCAGCCTCCGTGGAGGGCTGGTGGCGCGGGGGCCCGCAAGCACACGATTTCGCACAGCCTCACGGCAATCCACCCCACCCAGCCCCACTCACGCCTGCCCACAACCTGCATAAACAGGTCAATCGCCGCGAGGAAGAGGACGAGGACGAAGAGGAGGAGGAAATGGAAGTGGTAGGGCACGTGGACAAGGACGAGGACGAGGACGAGTTTGAGGACCTGGACCTGGTGGATTTGGGACGCCGCGACGAGGAAGGCAAGCGTCGAGCTAGCACAAGGGAGGACGAGAATCTACTGTTGGCAGCACGTACAGGGGTAAGAGTAGGGGAGGTGTAGGCTGGAGGGAGGGAAAGAGGGAGGGAGGGAGGAGGGGAGTGGGAAAGAGAGGCATGAGACCACATGATCCAGCCCACTATCTTTGCTTTTCATCTGCATCACAAGCACTAGCACACTCCATTTCTCCCTTTCAACACCAATATTGTCCATCCACACATTCCACCCCTACTTACGTCCCTTTCTCTCGTCCATACACCCATCTAACCCATGTAGAAGGAACCACGCCTCCGCAAGAGCAGTGGTGGAGTCAAGTCCCCTGCTCCTCCTTCTTCCTCCCGCCAGGCCAAGCAAGCCAATAATGAAGGCCACAGCCCTGCCTCCTCCTCCTCCTCCTCCTCCTCGACGACGCGCAAAATCGCTTATACACAGCAGCAGCAGCAGCAGCAGCAGCGTCAGGGTTCGAAGAACACCAGCAGCAGCAACAGCAGCAGCACCCTCCTCCAAGCCCTCCTAGACGGGCGGGAAGGCGACGACGACGACTCCCTCCCCCAAACCGGGGACGACATCGCCACCCACCACCACCACAACCTCCGTGCTGCCCGTGGTCCATCCCCCTCCTCCTCCTCCTCCTCCTCCTCCTCGTTCCTGAAGAAACGTCGAAAGCAGTTCGAGATCCCGCCGCACCAGGTGCCGGGGAAGGACTACCACGCCACGATTCAGAAGCTCAAGACGCTGTATAAGGAAAAAGTGTTGGGACTGGAGGATAAGTATTTGTTTCATCGGTTTGGCTTTGAGGAGTTGACGGACCAGCAGTTGGAGGCGAAGGCGCAGGTAGGGAGGGAGGGAGGAAGGATAGGGAGGGTGGTGACACGCATTGCCGGGAAAAACAAGAAGCAGGACGCTCATCCCCTCCTCCCCTCCCTTCCTCCCTCCCTCAGGTTCTCCTCCTCGGTCAGTACAGCACGGGCAAGACGACCATGATCCGTTACCTGCTCGGCCGCGAGTATTTGGGTTTGCACGTCGGCCCTGAGCCTACCACAGACAGGTACCTTGATCGATGCCTTCCCTCCCGTTTCTCTCCCTCCCATCCTACGCACGGGCATATCGTTACAAGGCCATCGAAAGATATTCACTCGCCCTCTCTCCCTCTTTCCCTCTCTGCCTCCCTTCTCTCCCTCCTTCCCTAGATACATGGCCATCGTCCACGGGGAGGTCGACGACATGATCAGCGGCAAGGTCTTAACAGAAAATCCCAGCCTGCCTTTCAAGGAAACGGAGCACTTCGCGGGCTTAGCGGGCAAATTTCAAGCGAGTCGTTGTCCTGCTCCTATACTTCGGTCTCTCACCCTTATTGACACCCCTGGTGTCTTGAGTGGGGAGAAGCAGCTGGCGCGTGAATATGATTTTAGGGCCGTGACCAAGTGGTAAGTTACGCCCTCACTCCCTACCTCCTCCCCCCCTTGACCTACAGCCTACAATGTCGATGCCTGTCTCACCCATCCGTCTACCCCCTCCCTCCCTCCCTCCCCTCAGGTTCGCCAACCGTTCCGACCTCATCCTCCTCCTCTTCGATCCTTCCAAGCTGGACGTCTCCGATGAGCTCAAGCAAGTCATCAGTGACCTGAAGAGCTGTTCCTCCAAAGGTACGTCCTCCCTCCATCCCTCCCTCCTGTATGTACCAAGACGACGACAACCCTTCTCATTCTCCATTTACTCACCCTCCCTCCCTCCCTCCCTCCCTCCCTCCCTCCCTCCCTCCGTAGTTCGGAAATTGTCCTCAACACAAGCCGACGATTCGATCAGGTCGACCTTGACTCCTGTCTAACATCTTTCGCGCTTAGTAATGAATTACCCTTGCCTCACCCCTCCCTCCCCTCCCTCCCTCCCTCCCTCCCTCCCTAGTCCGTATCGTCCTCAACAAAGCGGACGCCTTGGACCGCTCGGCTTTGACTCGTGTGTATGGTGCGCTGATGTGGGCGATGGGCAAGGTAGGGAGGGAGGGAGGGAGGGATAAAATCGGAAGCATGATATGTTGTTTTAATATTTACTTATTGTCCTACCTCATCCCGTCCCTCCCTCCCTCCCTAGATCCTCGAGACTCCGGAAGTAGTGCGCGTCTACATTGGCAGCTTCTGGGAGAAACCACTGCGGTACAACGACCCCCTTTTCAGTGAAGACGAGGCCTCTCTCCTT
>Ga0209491_10011717_pt1 | contig 10277 bp, 5 predicted proteins | sample BON02_FD_187213 | JGI IMG/M metagenome (GOLD analysis project Ga0209491, IMG submission 187213) | Freshwater microbial communities from Lake Bonney liftoff mats and glacier meltwater in Antarctica - BON-02 (SPAdes) (version 2) | ecosystem: Environmental > Aquatic > Freshwater > Ice > Glacier...
GGGGGACCCCGTGGGGGACCCCGTGGGGGACCCCGTGGGGGACCCCGTGGGGGACCCCGTGGGGGACCCCGTGGGGGACCCCGTGGGGGACCCCGTGGGGGACCCCGTGGGGGACCCCGTGGGGGACCCCGTGGGGGACCCCGTGGGGGACCCCGTGGGGGACCCCGTGGGGGACCCCGTGGGGGACATGGACCCCGTGGGGGACCCCGTGGGGGACATGGACCCCGTGGGGGACCCCGTGGGGGACATGGACGCCGTGGGGGACGCCGTGGTTTGTGGTGTGGGGGACATGGACATGGACCCCGTGGGGGTGGTGCTGGGGGACATGGACGCCGTGGGGGACGCCGTGGGGGACATGGACGCCGTGGGGGACGCCGTGGGGGTGGTGCTGGGGGACGCCGTGGGGGTGGTGCTAGGTGCCCCCGTGGGAGAACTACTAGGTGTGCTCGTAGGGGACGCCGTAGGACTCTTAGTGACACCTATGACCGACGGATGTATGCCATACATAACCGAGAAATCGTCGTTCGTTTCAGTACACGTGTCGAAGCAGGTGCATTGTAGATCTCTGTTAATAGTGAAATGGGACGCAGATTTGGGTTGGCAATAAGCGTAACATGCGTCTGGTGTGGTGGGCAGGAGAGAACCTAAATAGGAAGCAGGTTCTATGGGCGTGTTGGAACAACTCGAGCTAGGAAGCACAGTGTCGGCATGGAAACCCTGCGGGAAGCTATGTCTCAGAGCAATCTCTTGATACACTTGATCGCCGTCTGGTGTACCTTTGCAGTGTAGTAGCAATTGGCAACGAAGGTCGTCATGCCACGCAGAACCTATGCACCTGTCTTGTAGACTACATTGTGCTTTACAAGCATCGAAATCGGCTGCAGTTTCTATTTCAATATGTGATAGAGAGTCTCCGCCATCTTCGTCGGACCACGTCGTCGAAGTCTGAGGGTCGCTTGTGACTGAATTCAGGTCACCATCTCTATCCAGTACGTAGTAGTAATATTTGCCATCGAGAGGATTGATGGTTGTCTGTCCGGTGAACTGTACTTTAGAAACACCTCCAAAGTAACATGTTTTCGAGTTCGTAGTGTAAGTGACACCGTGGTCGGATATCGTTTCGTACTCAACAAAACCGGGCGTCAGGGTTGGACGTGAAGTAGTTGGCGAACTTGATGGGATGCTTGTGGTGGGCGATAAAGTGGGTGAAGTTGTAGTGGGACTAACCGACGGAGTCTCGGTGAGGACAGTCGGTGAAACGGTCGGTGAAACACTGGGGACACCTATAGTGGGTGAGACTGTCGGAATGAAAGTTGTTGGTGCACCACTCGGTCTACTTGAGGGTGTTTTTGTAGGTGTTAATGTTGTGGGAGAATCGGTAGGTGTGCTCGTGGGGGACACCGTGGGGCCGTTTGTCACGCCTATGACCGACGAATGTATGCCATACATAACCGAGAAATCGTCGTTCGTTTCCGTGCAAGTGTCGAAGCAGGTGCACTGGAGGTCTTGATTGATGGTGAAATGAGACGCAGATTTGGGTTGGCAATAAGCGTAACATGCATCTGGGGTGGCGGGTAACAATGAACCTAGATAGGAAGGTGGTTCTATGGGTGTGTTGGAACAAGTCGAACTGGGAAGCACGGTGTCTGCATGAAAACCCAGTGGAAAACTGTGTCTCAATGCAACCTCTTGGTACACTTGGTCTCCATCATCGGTACTCCTACAATGGAGTAACAATTGACATAACTTTGGGTTATTTTCGAAGTTGTGCCATGCTACGCCGATGCATCTATCGTACAGACTGCATCGGTCCTGGCACGCTGCTAAAGTGGCAGCGACAGCTATTTCAATGTGCGATAATGAGTCCCCACCGGCCCCATCGGTCCATGTGCCTTGTACATGCGGGTTGCTTGTGACTGTGTTGAGGTCACCATCGTTATCTAGTAAATAGTAATAATACAAACTATTCAATGGGTTAATCGTCGCTTGGTTCTCGATGTTTACTCGTCTAACTCCGGTGTAATAACAAGTTTTCGAGTTCGTGGTGTAAGTGGCACCGTGGTCGGATATCAATTCGTACTCAACAAAACCTGGTGTCAGCGTTGGACGTAATGTGGGCGAAGGTGTTACCCCTGCTATAGTAGGTGAACGCGTTGGATATGTTGTAATGGGTACTTGTGGGCAAGTTTCTGCGTTTCCATAAACAATGGTGTCTGGAGGGGTTGTTCCGACAGAATCCATTGTCCCTAAAATATTCTCGTTGGTGAAGCCGGTTGCCGCCAACTTACCCGCTACACATCCGAAGTCGTTCATTAGTACACAGGTGGGGTAAGTGTAAAACATCAGCCGTATGCCTTGTAGTTCTGTGTTAAGGCCGTGGTCCAGTTTAAGGTAGACTCCTGAATTGTCGATGATGATGTTGGTGGGATTTTCCCATCCGTTACCAAAATTGTATTGGAAAGGAGATTGGGAATCACAGCAAGTAGGGCAAGAAGGCACGCCCTCGAAAGTCATATTGTGTGCAGTGTGGTTGATAAACTCGACGCGTGCATATTGATTACCGTTGAACTCCTCGAGCGTAACACGCCCTGTAGCGATTGGTCCGTATTCGAGAGTGTCCGTGAGATCTACTTCCCGCATAATCATCAGTGCGTGTCGACGCCCGACTTCCAACTTGAACCTCGGGTGTATCGCTTCTATGTTGCCGGCGTTTTGACCTTCTCCTAGGTCAGCGGCGGTGACGTATCCCGTGTGCGGGAGCGCTAGTACGGTTTGTTGTTCAAGGCGGAAATATTCCGAAAGGTCGTTTGTTAAGCCGTTTCCTGCGAGAAGTGTCACGGAGAAGAATATGTACGGGTCGTTCATTGCGGTTCTCCACTCATTAATCAACTGTGCTTGCTGACAGGCGTACTTATTTTGGAAATCGTTGATGTTCGGACTTCCATCCGCCTCACCCTGGTACCATAAAATAGAATGAAATCGCATTTTCATGATAGGGCTGAAATTTTGAAACCAAAGACGAGAAGTAGGCGCTCCGACGTAGCCGTAGGTCAACCCACTGCCACCGCAAGTATTGTCCAAATGTGAATTCGGTGGGACCCAGTCCAGAATAGAAGAAGCGCCTCTCGCGTTCACAATCGCTCCCAAAGGTACATCAATGCCCATCTGTTCGCGATAAACTGTCATCCAATACAATGTGTTGTAACATACTGCACTTGGAGAATATTGGAACATTTTGTCTGCAGTCAGCCAGTTCTCAGGAGATGAACCTGACTTTAGCTCAAACTCGGCTGAAGTTGCAGTGGGACTTTCTTTTAACGAATCGAAAATACGTATGTTCGGGTGGTTGAGCACATCACTCTGAGCTCTTGCTCTTTCATCAGGATTCACTGAGATGTCATTTATGCCAGTGTCCATATTACTTTGACCTGAACATAAAATGACATCGCCGAACAAAACGTTGACCAGTATGATATTGTCATCACAATCGGTAAAGGTCAAAGTATGCGGATCTAACTGTGCGTCGACTGCACTCAATTCGATCTCCCACAGGCCATTGGCATCATTGGTACCTGTACCACTTACAGTAACCGAGTTGCCAGCATTGTCATTCGCTGCAGTGAAGGTGATGACGGAGTCTGTAGGACATGTCGACTTGCCCCAAACGACAGCTTGTTTCGGGCCTCGTTGCAGAACCATGTTATCATCTATAACACTGGGTAACACGAGGGAACCATTTCCTACGGTTACGTAAAATAGAAAAATGAATGAAAACAGTAACTTCATTTAGTTCCTAACACAGTGTAATTTGTTTGTTATATGCATATATGATCAAATTATACAATGTCCCCCCCATGCAGGCGATCCACATGAATTTAACCACCGCGTAAATTACCATATTGGGTACATTAATGGGTTACCTAATGGTATCCGCCAACGCTCCGCCAACGCTCCGCCAACGCTCCGCCAACGCTCCGCCAACGCTCCGCCAACGCTCCGCCAACGCTCCGCCAACGCTCCGCCAACGCTCCGCCAACGCTCCGCCAACGCTCCGCCAACGCTCCGCCAACGCTCCGCCAACGCTCCGCCAACGCTCCGCCAACGCGGGGTCCAAGTTAATAAAGATATGTTTAGTAACCTAACCTAACCTAACCTAACCTAACCTAACTTGGTTACTATTTTGGGTATCAGCGTAGCTACCCAAATGGGTATCAGCGTAGCTACCTTATCCTATTTGCAAACAGTCAGTCTCCGGAGATCAAAGGGGAACCCATAACCTAAAGGGGAATCAAAAAGGGAGATCTTGAAAGTCTATGGAATTTGCAAACAGTCAGTCTCCGGAGATCAAAGGGGAACAAATGAAGTTATGACATAACCTAACCCTACTACAGGTTAGGTCTGACCTAACCTAAACAGGGGGAGTGCGTGCAAAAGTCAAAACCAAGAAAAAAACCTCTTTTTTTTCTGGAAAAGTAGTAAGGGGGGGTGCATGGGTCCAAGTTAATAAATGTCAAGTCCTGTTTAGTAACTTGGTTACCATTTTGGGTACCCAAATTAGTTACCTTATCATATTCGCAAACAGTCAGTCTCCGGAGATCAAAGGGGAACCCATAACCTAAAGGGGAATCAAAAGGGAGATTTTGAAAGTCTATGGGATTTGCAAACAGTCAGTCTCCGGAGATCAAAGGGGAACCCAGGTCTGAGGGGGGACAGAGAACGCCTTTAGAGGGGGTATGTGAGTTGTTTAGGGTATTGTGTAGAATTACTAATGTACAAATGTAACCTAACCCCACTACAGGTTAGGTCTGAGGGGGGACAGAGAAACGCCTCTAGAGGGGGTAGGTGAGTTGTTCAGGGTTGGGTTAGAATTACTAATGTAAAAATGTAACCTAACCCCACTACAGGTTAGGTCTGAGGGGGGACAGAGAAACGCCTCTAGAGGGGGTAGGTGAGTTGTTCATGGTTGGGTTAGAATTACTAATGTAAAAATGTAACCTAACCCCACTACAGGTTAGGTCTGAGGGGGGACAGAGAAACGCCTCTAGAGGGGGTAGGTGAGTTGGTATATTGGTTACCATTTTGGGTACCCAAATGAGTTACCTTATCATATTCGCAAACAGTCAGTCTCCGGAGATCAAAGGGGGGAATCAAAAAGGGAGATCTTGAAAGTCTATGGGATGCGGGGGGTGCGTGCAAAAGTCAAAACCAAGAAAAAAACCTCATTTTTTTCTTAAAAAGTAGCAAGGTAGGGGTGCGGGGGTCCAAGTTAATAAATGTCAAGTCCAGTTTAGTAACTTGGTTACCATTTTGGGTATCAGCGTAGCCACCCAAATGAGTTACCTTATCATATTCGTTTTATATCAGCGTAGCTACAGCGTAGCTACAGCGTAGCTACCTTATCCTATTTGCAAACGGTCCGTATCCGGAGACAAGACGGAGGCGCAGTGATATATGTACAAAATGAGGTTGCGCTGTAACCCTGCGATGCAATCATATCAAGGAATTTTTTCAAATCAATCGTGGTTTTTCGATCCACTAGTTGTCGAATATGCTAAACTTGAACTGTGCGACCTCCACCTGGGGGCAGCTTCGCCGACGATTGGCCGCCGCGTTAGTAGCGAGGCTGGTTACAACAAGGCGATAGCCGAGAACGGGCTTGATTGGGCTCACGCCCTTAAACATTTCGCGCATGAAAGAATGTGGGACGACGCTGATTTGGTAATCGCGATACTAAAGGTCGATGGCGAATATTTGTGGCGCGCCTCGCTGCGGCTCAGAAACTATCGGCCAGTTGTACTTGCTGCTGTGAAATCGGACGGGCTGGCGCTGGAAAGTGCTTCTCCGCGACTTAAAAACGACCGTTATGTCGTGATGGCGGCGGTGCGCGAAAATGGTCTCTCCCTAGAATACGCTTCGCTCTGTCTGCGCCGAGACAGGGGGATTATAGGGATCGCGATGCGAGAAAACCTGTACGCGAGTAGCTACAGCTTGAGCGAAACAGTCGGTCTCCGGAGATTAGAGGGGAACCCAAATCCTAACCCAAAGGGGAATCAAAAAGGGAGATCTTAAAAGTCTATGGGATGCGGGGGGGTGCGTGCAAATGTCAAAACCAATAAAAAAACCTCATTTTTTTCTTGAAAAGTAGCAAGGTAGGGATGCTGGGGTCCAAGTTATTAAAGATATGTTTAGTAACTTGGTTTTATATCAGCGTAGCTAACCTTATCATATTCGCAAACGGTCCGTCTCCGGAGATCAAAGGGGAACCCAAATCCTAACCTAAAGGGGAATCAAAAAGGGAGATCTTGAAAGTCTACAACCAAACATACCCTGAACACCTAACTTACCCCCTCTAAAGGCGTTTCTCTGTCCCCCCTCAGACCTAACCTGGAGTAGGGTTAGGTTAGTTCATAACTACAAATGTAGTTATGAACTTATCCCCATTAAAGGCGTTCTAACCTCATATTGTTACCAGTTTAAGTACCATCATGGGTTACCTTATCATATTCGCAAACGGTCCGTCTCCGGAGACGAGACCCGAGGGATCGATTTTTTTCATTCTTGAGCGATTTCAAAAAGCAACCAAAACCCTAACTCCACGCAGGCGACATCATTCCCTGTCAAAGCACCACATAGGCAATCGCGCGGGGTTGCATGCCCACTGACCGTCTCGTCTCCAGAGACGGTGCGCTGGCGGAAAATTTGAGCAGACACCTAAAACAAAATCAAAATGTCGCGCGACTCGGACGCGAGTGGCGATGCAAGTAGCGCCTCAGATCAGCAAGTCGCTGAGGAAGAACGCGAAGAAAGATTGGAGCGACGCAAAATTCGGAATAGGATCAGCGCTTCTGAGAGCCGGATTCGGAAACTTGATTATTACAAAGACCTGGAGGATCGTCATTCCGCGCTCGTCGCGCGACTCGCGCGCGTAGAGGCTGAATTGGATGCGGCATTGTCAGATAACCTGGAGCTCGAGATAAGCGTCTTGGATTATAATTTGTTGCATGACGAGGAAATGCTCGATTTTTAAAGAAAACATCTTTTAGTTGCCTTTTATTATATTGAAACTCTATTCGATAGACACTAAGACAAGAAAAAATTGTTCCAGGTTAGGTTAGGTTAGGTTAGCGTTACCAATTTTGTTTTTGATCTTAGTTCAACACTTCTTCAGCCCAACACTTCAGCAATCGCCTCCTCCATGAGATCAAGGTCGCACTCGTAATATCCATTGACATCGATCATCTTTCCTCCGCAAAGCTGCGAGCGCTTGGGGGGCTGCTCGCCAACGTGCCTCAAACGCCATTTCCTTGCCATGGTCGAACCGATGTTCTGCAGCGCCTTTTTTGACTCTTTTGTCGTGAGAGTTACCTTCTTCCTTTGTAGAATCTGCGAAATACTAATCTCGTGACCACGTCCATCATTTATTAGAGACACAGGAGCATCCTCTATCGCCGGCGCACCAGTGGTAATGTTCATTTGTGTTGACATGGTCGTCTTTAGGAGATCTTTGTAGTGGATACGATCACGCTCATCCATTGCAAAGAGTTCTGTTAGCAAAGTAACCGTCTTGACCACATTGTCGATCATAATATTCTTGCTCAAGGCCTCCAGTTCCATATGCGACTTCTTGCTCAAGACCTCCAGGTTCAACCTCCGCTCGTTAACAGAGATCTCCAGGTTCATCCTCCGCTCGTTAACAGAGATCTCGAGGTCATCGTTCTCCAGATCCATGCGGCGGCGTTTCGCTGCGCGATCCACTGCATCGATCAGCACCGGCGCGAGCACAGACACCTCGCCGCGCACAAACTTGAGCACCTCGTCGTGCACCGCCATGTGGAACTCCACAAGCTCCCGACCCACAGTCGCGGCAGACCGCATCAGCAGCACCCGCGCAAAGTGGGGAGTCACTAAGGGGAACTTGGCCTTGTTCCCGCAGTCGCGCCGGAAAACGATCTTCTCGTCGACCGTCCCGGGGACTGGGTAGACCATCTGTACGTCGTTGGTCACGTCGTTGGTCGCGTTGGTCACTTGGGAAAAGATAGACTTCTTGCCAAAAACGGTCCAGTCTACCCCCTCCTTGCCGTGCTCCTTCAGAAAGCGCGTGATGAACTTGCTTTGATCTTCCTTGCTCTTGTAGGCCATCCCGAGCATGGCGGGGATGAGCATTGCGGGAATGCTGAAGGCGCTCTTGCCCATATCCATCATCTTGACCAGGTACTGGTAGACAGCACTGGTGCGGGCACTGAACTTCTTGATGCGATCGAGGTCGAGCACCTGCGCCTTCTTGTCCACAGTGAGAGATGCAAACGCCGAGGAGGTGCTGTCAATCTCGTCGATAGACATCAGGGCGCCTCATTCTTGTTCATGGTGTATTGGGGGTTGGAGTTGGTGGGCTATTAGGTAAATGTAAAAGGTAAAAAAAAAGAAGCTGTGAAAAGTTTGGGCACAATGGAGTTAGGGGTTTGGTTGCTTTTTGAATTCGCTCAAGAATGAAAAAAATCGATTCATTTCATGCTCATTATCATTGGATTAGTATCCGGAGACGGACCGTTGGCGAATACCATTAGGTATTCGCTAACTTTCAAGATCTCCCTTTTTAATTCCCCTATGGGTTCCCCTATGGGTTCCCCTCTGATATCCGGAGACTGACCGTTTGCGAAAAGGATACGGTAACCCATCTGGGTAGCTACGCTGATATAAAACCAATTTACTAAACATATCTTTATTAACTTGCACCCCCGCACCCCCGCACCCCTACCTTACTACTTTTCCAGAAAAAAAGGAGGTTTTTTTCTTGGTTTTGACTTTTGCACGCACCCCCCCGCATCCCATAGACTTTCAAGATCTCCCTTTTGATTCCCCTTTAGGTTATGATTTGGTTGTTGTTAAAGACGCCCTAGCAGACTTAGGTTTTTTTCCCATGCAATTATTGCAGAATTTTTCGTTGTATCCCACGGGGCGCTTTTTGCATAATACGCAGTAGTACCTCCCAGCGGCCTTTGCGCACTTGCGGCAATAACCGTTCATGCCCTTGCATAGCCGCCGCTTGCACGTGTCGTAGTTGACGCAGTTCATGATGCCACTACAATCAAAGCACTCGCGGTTCTTGTTGCGCACGACCGCGGGTTTCACCTTGCAGGTTGGGCAGACGTTATTTTCGCTAAAGCACGGCCCGCACGATTGTACCTTGGTCCTTAAATCGTTTTCCCCGCAGTATTTGCAGCGGCGCTTGGTGGGGCCAGGGGATGTCTTGTTCAACGCTTTGACGTGCCGCGCGCAGTAGCACATACCAGGCTTGGCACTGCGTGCCTGCTTCCCGCAGCTCATAACCGAGCACTTGGCCGCCCTGGTGTAGCGATGGTCTTCACAGTAATTGCCGGTAGCCCGCTTTGACGCAGGGCACTTGAGGCAAGCCCCCCGCAAGCCCAGCTTGTTCTCCTCCGACAAAGCGTGGTACTCGGCGGCGAACTTCGACTGCATTGCATTAAGAGTCTGCACCCACACGCCAAATATTTATTTTTTAGAGCGCCAGCTTTTCGATTGCAAACAGGTAATGTCATAACTTCATTTGGTCCCCTTTGATCTCCGGAGACCGACTGTTTGCAAATCCCATAGATTTTCAATATTCCCCTTTGATCTCCGGAGACCAATGTTTGCAAATCCCATAGACTTTCACTGGGTTCCCCGTTGATCTCCGGAGACTGACTGTTTGCAAATCCCATAGACTTTCAATGGGTTCCCCTTTGATCTCCGGAGACTGACTGTTTGCGAATTGGATAAGGTAACTCATTTGGGTACCCAAAATGGTAACCAAGTTACTAAACAGGACTTGACATTTATTAACTTGGACCCCCGCATCCCTACCTTACTACTTTTCCGGAAAAAAAAGCGGTTTTTTTCTTGGTTTTGACTTTTGCACTCACTCCCCCTGTTTAGGTTAGGTCAGAAATAACCTGTAGTATGGTTAGGTTAGGTTATAACTTCATTTGTTCCCCTTTGATCTCCGGAGACTGACTGTTAGCAAATCCCATAGACTGTCAATGGGTTCCCCTTTGATCTCCGGAGATTGACTGTTTGCAAATTGGATAAGGTAACCCTTTGGGTACCCATAATGGTAATCAAGTTACTAAACAGGACTTGACATTTATTAACCTGGACCCCCGCATCCCTACCTTACTACTTTTCCGGAAAAAAAAGCGGTTTTTTTCTTGGTTTTGACTTTTGCACTCACTCCCCCTGTTTTCCGAATTCGATAAGGTAACTCATTTGGGTACCCAAAA
>Ga0209491_10011718_pt1 | contig 10277 bp, 7 predicted proteins | sample BON02_FD_187213 | JGI IMG/M metagenome (GOLD analysis project Ga0209491, IMG submission 187213) | Freshwater microbial communities from Lake Bonney liftoff mats and glacier meltwater in Antarctica - BON-02 (SPAdes) (version 2) | ecosystem: Environmental > Aquatic > Freshwater > Ice > Glacier...
GGCTTCCTCGTTGACACCGTCAAAGGCAGAGGAGGGACGGCGAGCCGAGGGACTCGAAGAGACGCTGTGATATGATGCTTGACTTTGTGTAGGCAGGTAGTTACCACGGCTCGACGACGGAGGGGCAGAAGCAGAGTCAAAAGGACCGTGGACGACGCCTGAAGATATTGTTTCTGTTATGAAGACACATATTTTTCACAATATAATGATTGGGCTTGTAACAGTCCAACCCAAGACGGTAAATTGTGTCCTTCATACAACAAGGTGCACACAATGTCTTTGTTTTTGAGAAATGGGAGTTTGGACATTGAAGACACGCGACACTTTTCGATACGTTGTTATATTTGCCTGCTTCACATTCTGTGCACTCTGTGTTTCCAGAACTGTTCTTGCTTGTTCCAGGACTACATGCTCGACATTCTGATTCTATCAGCGCGAATCCAGGGCTACATGTGTTTTGACAACTCATTTCACCAAGTGAAATTTTTCCATTCTCCCACGAGTACAAGAATGAGTGGACACACGACCCAGTTAGATTGCAATTGACAGAGTTGTTATTGTTAGCGCATTTTTCATTTCTCATTACACGAGAATTTCGGTGTTGGTCATATCTGAACAATGCGCTGCTTTCCATCATCGGGTAATTCCCAGCTTTAATTTGTTCAACATCCAAGTTGTAGCTACAGTTTGTGTCTTCATGTCACCCAATCACAACTGAAGATGACAAAGAAACATCCGTAGTACCACGTGTACACTCTGTTATGTTTACACATTCACCCATGCTGCCACTTTGGCTGGTGAATTTCCCGAATGGGCATTGTATACAAACTATATCTCTTGCACCGTACATCGTATTCTTGGATGATTCACCAGGTGCACATGCTGTTCGTAATGACAAGAAATCATATATGTTTGTAATTGGTTGTGACAACATAATACATTTTTGTCTGTCAATGTAGAACATTGTATTGTTATATGGTTGCAAATTCCTGACTTGTTTCAGATAAAGAGTATTGATGTATTTGACATCACTAATGGTCCAAGGGCCTGGCAGACTTTTTTTATGATCGTATTCAACTGTAATGAACGAGTCAACACAATCTGTACACCTGACGTCTCCAATGTCAGACTTTGTTTTCCCTGTGCAGCTAGAACACTTCTCGCTGGTAACCTCTGCCTGGAACTTCCCAGCCTCACATAGTGTGCATACAAAAATATTGTTGCTGGACTGGATTTTCTCGGACCCACTCGGACACATGCAGGATTCAAGATTTATCTCCTTGCAAATCTCATTGGAACGCACAATCAACGCACTCCAACAAAAGAGTATCAAAACAATGGCATGCTTCATGATGTACATAAAATACTACGGTTTATATAGGACACATCTTTTATAACGTCGGTGCTTTTATTTTTCCAAAACACGCTCTTCTATGTTTTGTCGATGTAGCCGTGCACACCAAGATATTCCCCAAAGTCGAAATTTTATTACAAGACTTGTAACACAATGTCAACTGTGATGATTTTTCTGGAAAATGAATCGGATCTCACTGTACGTGTTGTCAATATCTTCGATGAGTTTCGCGTGGAGCATGTACTTTTGATGGAGGTTTTGGATATACTTTTTGTTCCGGGTGGCCTTTTTTTCTCGACTTTTGTTCATATTCGTCCAGATTGTTGTGTATATTTTGGACATGTTGTGCAACCACATTTTCTTTTGAAAACATGTCCATGTTGACAAGATGAATCTTGAGACAAGTCAAATTTTATATTCTAAACAAGTTTCTTTCCCAAAAATTGGCTGGTCCCGATTCGACATTGTACACAAAAAAAACAGCCTTCAGAACTCGTTCATTTCAAGCGTACAATAGTATTGCTTGTTTTCCTCATCCGCTCGAATATACAGCTCCTAAATCATCTCCAACTTTTCAAACAGAAACGAAATATATCCTGGACTAGTCTGTTGTCTTGTTTTATGAATAGTTGTTCTCTTCATTGATTGTTATGAAGTACATGTACTTATATACCAATTTCAAACGCAGTATATTGCAAGTGCATGGAAAATCACGCAGAAATTTATCTTCATGCATAATCTTGTGCATATGGATCGTGCACATATTTTATGCTGCATTCTCAAATGTCACACTGCATCGCGTTTATTTGCAATATATGTCTCTAAAACATCCAAAACTTGAAATCCAGTTTTCACCAGGGTTTGGTCATGATTTTCATATATATATGAATTGCACATATGTGTCAATTGGATGAATCAGAGAAAGGGATTTCTTTGCTTTGTATTGTTTTAATCAATATTTCTTCCCCAAACCACAGTTTCAGCACAAAGAGTTTGTGGAAATGGGGTATTAGAATCTGGTGAACAATGCGAGGGTAATGATGACCTCAAATGTAAGCTATGTGTTATTCAAGCACCCTACATGTGTATTAATGCTCGCAGATCGTCATTAAAATTCAATTGGACAGCAGGTAGAGTGGATAACCAATACCAACATGCCTGGTGAACTTGTTCTTCGAACACCAAATGTCGCGGAACAATGCATGCAAATTAATCTGGGCCTTGTAGGAGGTCTCTATCAGCCAATTACAGTGACAGCGGTAGCAAAGGATTTTTCTATGCAATCGTCACTTGCAACCTTTTCCCTGCCGATGAGTTTTTCGAGTTTAAAGACTCATGCACCCAGTCACCTATCGATGAATGCACTGATGGAACATCAAGTTGCGATGCGAATGCATTTTGCATTGAACCAGTGGATAAAATAGGATATAGTTGCGAATGCGATCCTAACTATTTTGTGGGTGAACGTTATGGAAAATTGTGTTACGAGAGTGGCGCAGAAATTATAATCAAAATTACGGGGAGGGCCAATGGAGATTCCACGGATCGTGATACTATGATTATTTTGCGTAGTAGCATTATGACAATGTTGATGCAGGAAAATTACATCCACACGGGATCAGGATATGCACACGTTGACATTGCACTTCTGGAAGAGGGCGTGAAAGATTATGTAATTGATGAAGATAGCACTATGTTGATGACTGTCAATTTTGAGCGTCGCAAAATCTGGTCCATTGTGATTCGAGTTGCAACCGTATATCTCGATATGTCGCTAATTTCAAATGCAGATATCTTTGACCAATACGACACGTTCACAGAGAAGTTGATGAATCTCAATCCTTCAATGACAACCGTGGATTATCTGGTACACCGGATGAAGAAGTGTAGTAATGACAACTCCAGGTCATGAACAAACAACGAAAACTGCTTAAATGAAGGCATCTGTGTTGATAAACCCGATGTTTCGATCGAGGTGCTGACATCAGGTGGCTCCTCCTCACCATTAGCAGTGTCGACATCTTCCTCCAGTGTCCTATCTGTGACATATGATGCTGCGGAAGAGATGCTAAATATCTGCATGAGATACAGTACACGTGATAATGATGTAACAAACATAGTGTACATTCCCAGTGTGGTTCCTCCCGTTAGTCCATTGGAAGCCTCCACATTCAATTCAGAAGAATTCCCGTGCCTACCTCTAGGAACAGGTAGTATTGTACAGGATCAAGAAAACACTGTCTGTTGTTTAAAGCGTTTCGAGGAAAGTTACACTACTGTATTGGACTTTGGAACGTTTGTAGACGGATCCACTTTCACGCAAGAGATCGCGTCGCAAGGAGCGTGTCTGGCTCCTAATAAACCGCCGAGTCAAGATTCAATCGACATTTTCAGTAGTAGTGTGGACTACATCTCGGGAACATTCAAAAACATGTCTCGCTCGAAAGCGGAAATTGATCCCACAAACACCAATGGATACAAGGATGTGATTTTGTTCCTGGCTGTTGAAGACATTCAGACCAAGGGAGCGATTGTGACGCAGATTCCCATGGGGAAAAAATTGAATTTCTTTGTTGGCATGCTGCATGTGAAGGGCATGAAGAGCAACCGCATCAGTGCAGCACATTCGCAATTGATTATCGAAGTAGACATCACGGAAAATTACTTTTCCCCAACCTCAAGTCCAACTACCTCTGCTGGCTCTTTTTTACAAGACGTTGCTGTCGTGCTGCGTGAAATGAAAGATTGTTGTTCAGAAAACACAACCAAGTTTGCAACAATTACAGTCATTGTCCCCAGTATGGTCTACTCCGATGATCCGTCCAACATCGTTGCGCTTTCGTTGATTGTCACTGTCAAAGGGTTTTACCGGACAGACCAAACCGCAAAAATGTATCCTTGTATGGGCTTCTACTCGGGCTCCAATAAGCAACTCATTGATTCCACGATGGAAAACAATTCCTGGTGTGGATTGAGAGAACCCATCTGTGTTGCACGGTCATACGGAGCAAGTGCAATTGGTCCTGGTGGCACCGTGACTTTCACGATCCCTTTACCAAATACAATGTGGGACAAGAACAAAATCATTGAAGACAATCTCAAGATAGTAGAGTCTCTCTTTATTGATTTCATGATGGTGGTATCAAATATTAATGACAACAGTGTCCAAATAACCACTCTACAAACACAAACAAAGTTGAGTTCGACCAGCATTCTCACCATGTGCACTGAAACTCAAGTGGTCGGAGGCATCGAGGACATCATGAATATTGATATTTTCCTGGGATTAGCTGGTAATGAAAATGAATTTGAGTCTGGATTACTCAAGACATTAAGCTTTTCCAAAACTTCAGTGCTGATGGTGCGAAACGTTTCCACAAAGGAGTCGAATGTTATGACTGTGTTGTTCAAGGGATCACCTGTAGTATTTGAAAAGACTTTTGCAACCAGTCACACGCTGGCGGTCGAAGATATTGCGATGGTCCATGTTATCAATCAGGGAAAGTTGGCGCAAGTGCAAACACTCATATATAGTGGCAATGCATACTCAGTTCAACTGAATACCAATCCCACGTTGGGTTCCGTTTCAAAACTAGTTGCATTGGCTGCTTTGTTGGCACTGTGTCCCTACCAAACAATCAAACAAAATTTCGGGTACATAAGTAGGCGTGAAATCACACAGCGTAAGATTGACTTTAGCCAAAACTCGATTGTCCCGTTGACTGCGCGGGGAAATAGCGACGCTGATAAGGAGTCTGTGCACAAGCGGACCGGGTTGTGTGCACAAAAATTACTGGGCGGATCTCAATATGCAAAGGAATTGGGATACAACCATAGCAAATTGATGCAGACCAAAAACAATCTGAATTCACGGTATAGAAATGGTTTCCTCATTGCTCCCACGATCCCCTGGAGCAAGGCGCAGCTCGAGAATGAAATGATTGATTCGATTCTGGACCTTGCACAAAATACCATTACTACAATGTTGCTTTCATATGACAAGAACGTGAACATCGTTTACGATCCTGTTGTGGAACTTGTTATGCCTCTCAATATTGCAGCAACCTCAGCCGACATCACCGCAAATCAGCTGGCCATTGCTACCAAATTTGCCGAAGGGGCCGATATGGATCCCAACAGTGTCAACATTGACATTTCAACGATTCTTACGCAACATGCCGATATTCGACGCCAACGTCTTTTAGAATCAGACCCGATTCCTCTCTCGACTTTTAACATACGAATTACATTCGACGGGCATGATGTTGACAAAACACTGAAATCGGCTTTAGAGTTCAAAAGAAGAATTGAAGATAAACAGAGCTTGCAATCAAAAAATATCCTTTCCACCATCAATACTCTCATGACCGAAACAGTGCCTTCATTTGTTTCGAGAGATACCTTGCTGGATACAACAAAGACCATTCAGCCTCCGCAAAAAATTGAAAAGTGTTTTGATGACAAGAAATTTGAAATCAACGTGACAACTCTTCTCAAATTGGGCCCACGCAAGGTTGAAGATTGGCTCTTACTTTCCCGCGACCACGTATTGGAAACAAGTCAGTGGATGCATGGCTGGGAATGGTGGGACTTTTGCGCAGATGCACCGAAGAATATCCAACACGATTCTGCCTTTGAGGAAGCATGGCAACACATTCGCACTGAAGCCAGTCAGAAATGTTGTATGTGCAATGCAGTGCCAAAGCATGCAAACACATTAAAATCATACAAGCAAGAATATTCGTGGCCTCTTGTATTACAGGACAGCACGATCCATGATGTTTACACGCGCTTGTCGCATTCTCTTCAGTCAGATCAGCTTAGCTCGATATATTACAAGATTAATCCACAAATTAAAAATTTCAGGATTGACAGTGGAGCAAGTGTCATGTTATTTGATACAGAGAATGCATATAGCGGCAATGTATTGCCACCATTGGCTTGGGACATTGACAACACAGGGCGTACTGTTCTGCCGTCGTGTGGACCTGGTCAGTGGCTGTCAGGAATGGATTGGTGTGAGCTGTGTCCGAACAATTCGTATAAAAAGGGAGACCGTGATCATCTAGACACAGGAGGCATTTGCGATTTGTGTCCACTACATTCATTGTCGCATTCTGGTAGTACATCTGTTGACGAGTGCTTGTGTGACAAAGGGGTTTTCTACTACAATGACAAGCAATGCACAATATGCCCTGCTGGAACTTTTAAAGACACAATCTCAAATATTGATGGTTGTTTGGCTTGTTCGAGTGGGTACAGGGCAAGGACTGGTTCGGTCAGCGAGTTGAACTGTCTTGATCCAGAAGTATTGGGCACTTTAAATCTGTACATGAACAAACTGGGATTTCTGTACTATCAAACAAACGTAAATCCAACATGGATTCAAACACCAGCCATACAACAAGACCAACAGAGAATGTGCAGCCTAATCAATGATCGAAAAACATTGGACTGTGGCAGTGCGAATGTGTACTCCACACCAGTCATCAGACATTATTACAGCAATAATATGAATCATGACAGGATTTCATTGTTGCAAAGACCCGGGTACATGGGACTGTCTCCTCCTGGTTTCCACGAGAGAATCTCCAACGTTGGAAAATGGACCGCCGGAACCGTCTTCAACACCAATCTGCGACTACAAATGAGAACAATTGATTTCTCGCAAGTTCACGCTGGAGATGATGTGTATTTTGTGAATTTCATCACTTCCAAAAAACTTGATGGCGACTACACCTCTGTCAACTGGAATTGGATACTGTGTGGCCAAAAACTGTCGGGTAGCGTGACGAGTACATACTCTTTCTGCAAAAATCAAGAGGATCCTGACAATCCCGGTGTCCTGAACTACGAAAACGATCACGTTCTGGATGGAAACATCATCTTATTGAACAGAGAGGGGTGTTGTGATTCATGTTACTACGACAACGCATGGATGCCCAATTGTCTGGAAAAATCAAACAATCCTGACAAAAAAAACATGTATGATAACACTTTATCGTGGGTCCCGTTTACCAACAAACTGGTGCCACAAAACAATCATGACCTGTGGATATATACAATCTTTGTCGTGGACGAATCCGAGGCATGCATGCGGCACAATTGCAACGAGAACATGATACTCAAAAATCTCTGACAGCACATCAAAACACAAACATTCCCAATTAAAGACGTCAGCATTGATTTCCTTCCTGGCACTCTATTTCGGTTCGAGGTCCCACTACAGAAGGACTTGGTCGATATTGTCGAATTGGGCTCTCCAAATAACTATATTGATACCATCAGCGGCTCTGGTTACGTCAGACAACTGAATGTTTCTGGTAAGTGGGAACCAGGCATGTCCATCAAAGTCACTCCTAGCATAATTCTGGACAAATTGCAAACTGAATATGGTAACGATTTAAGAACGAATATCTTCATGTCTTCCAAGCTCCTTGGCAATGAGGAGTTCGACTGGATAACTTGTGGTTCCAAGAAGCACCAGCTCGAGGCTCTCTCCACCACAAGCATTTCCGCCGTGGCAAACCAGCAAACCTTTGCTTCTTTCTTTACAGATACTCTAGTCCAGCAGAAACTCGGCATGGATGGCTTGCAAATTGAAAATCTTGCCACAATGTTTATGACCAGCAACAACGCATGGAAATCGACAGGTGGCTTTCTGCCCGACCCTGCCATCTGCGAAAAATACTCAAAATCGTGCAAGCTAGGACAAATTGTGTTTCCTGGTCCAGATGATGTTGCAATCGTGTCTGGATATTCTCGGTGCGATCTCCAAGTCAATCTCGATCGTCAAAGTCTTCCCTGCATGTACACGGTAGGAGATATCGTGAACAAATACTCGATTCTCGACGAAGATTTGAATGCAGTGCATAATGGGAGTATGCAGTCCATGTATGAATCAGACACAGGGTACGAGAGCAATGTTCGTGTAGTGCACAATGATAAGTACACCAAAAAAATTGCGTTTGGCAGTATCAGCAACCCTTCATTTTCAGAGATGTTATATTTGTGTCACACGCAATACAACAACTTACCCAATAATGTTCTTGACAAGAAGAGTCTGCGACCAAACATTGCATGTGCAATCTCAGGGGATGTGGATCTAACATCAGTACAGGATTGTGTGTGCGGGATTATTGCGCGGGTTTACAAGATGTCAGATGAGTCTCCTGAACACTATGACGAGAAGATTGTCCGGATTATTTCCCAGACGGTTGAAGAAGACGTAGACAGTACTGAAATCCCCACGAACATTTTCCTCACGGAATTGAAGCAAGAAGCCATATTCAATTCAGACGTGTTGTCAGCCGGCATCTTCGAGAGTGTAAAGGACACCATACAGTTTAACAGTGCATCTAACCCTGTCAACATGGAAACGGAAGTGTCTGTACCAGTCTCAAACATACAGTTTTCATACCACATGTGTGAAAACGAAGTCGATCCAGACAACACATTTTCCATGAACATGAAAAATGCTCACCTCCTTGACGGGGTTGTGGTTCCATTTGGGAACATATACAAGAATACCCCCCAGTCAGATACATCTTGTTGCGATCTGTTTTACAAGTATCCACAAGACTTTGACATAAACAAATATTGTTCGAAAAAGTGCGAGACAGACAGGCCATATGAAATCAAAGCATGCAGATTTTTTCGGAGGAGTGTACCTCCAGCATGACGCCGCTGATTGTGTGCCAAAACATCCACACCGTGTGTCGGGGGTGCTGTGTCGCACTGAAGGACCAGCAGCAGCGCAGCGGAAACGATGCAAAGTGTCCGCAATGCCGCGTCGACGTCTGGAAGCACGAGGTGCTCAACCGTGAAAAGATCTACTTCCTCTCCAAGTCCATGCTGGTGTGTGGCAGCTGCGACAGTGCAGTGGCAATGTCGTGCAGCACAGCGCAGCAGCACTCCAAAGAGTGTGTTGAGAACCACATCACGTGCCCACTGCTGAATAGCGACGTGACGCTCTCGCGGTGCACACATGCCATGAACATCAGCGCATTGTGGGAGCATTGCCAGAAGTTTCACATCCTGGAAGGCGCACCCGCAACAATGCAGATCAAGACGGTAAAAACCTTGGATACCAACAACAACGGGGCGCTGACTGCCACCCTGTCCACATCAGTGACCTTTGACAAGAACAACTATCTCTTCTTCACGTTGACAACGGATAAAAAGTCGTACAATCTGTGCCTGCATCTCACCAAAGAGATGCCCCGCGACAGCAGCGACCCCCACTACAACGGAGTTGCGTCCGACAGCGAGTCTGTTTTCGTCGCAGCAGCCCGAGGCTGCTGCGGCTTCAGAAAACGCTGCCGTCGCGCGCCCAGCAGCGAAATCATGTTGTTGTTGATCGCCTTGTACAGCTGCGCCCTCTCTGGCTCGCTTTTCCGCTTGGCATGCATGCGGCAGCCGTGCACGCTGTTGAGTACCGGCACAATCAAGTGGACTCCCACAATTACCTCAAATAGAAACTCGAAACAAGAATATTGGTTGTATGTGACATACATTATAGGCGACTCGGTCGCATGCCTGCATCTGAATTGCGACGAACAACACGAACGTGCGCATTTGTCTCTCTCAACAGAACTTAGTCAGCTACAGTTTTGGCACAGCACGACTGTCAAATTCCATGCCCCCGACAAAGTAAACCTTCCTGTAGCCACCATGTCCAGAAACCTCCTTTCTGAGCTCTCCAATCCCACGAAAACCCCGATGAAAGTGGGCAAACGTTGGGGGGCAAGAAAATATACAAAAAACACAAACATTGTCCATCGCATCACGACCAAAAATAGAAACAACAACGAGGCAGTGTACAATGTGCGTGCAACACATAATATCAAAAATCAACAGAGCTTTAATTCTCGAGAAAAAATCGTAAAGCCATCTGTAACACAGAAATCAAAAAATAGGATGC
>Ga0209491_10011721_pt1 | contig 10275 bp, 12 predicted proteins | sample BON02_FD_187213 | JGI IMG/M metagenome (GOLD analysis project Ga0209491, IMG submission 187213) | Freshwater microbial communities from Lake Bonney liftoff mats and glacier meltwater in Antarctica - BON-02 (SPAdes) (version 2) | ecosystem: Environmental > Aquatic > Freshwater > Ice > Glacier...
GCCATCATCACCGACTGGAAACAGGACTACAACCAGTACCACCGGCACTCAAAGCTGAACTACTTAACCCCGAATGAGTATGCTCAGAAATGTAAGTGCATTCACAATTCAAAAACTCTCAAATAGCCTGGACCGAGAAATGGGGTCCTCCCACTGGTTATGCTGCGCTAACGATGAAAGACGCGCTCACGGATTACATGTCCACACTTCCAGAACAACTACGAAAATCTCTCACCTGGGACAGGGGCAAAGAACTATCCGAACACGCCAAGTTCACTATCAAAACCGGTATTCCCGTTTACTTCGCGGATCCACGTTCACCCTGGCAACGTGGAACAAATGAGAACACCAATGGGTTGCTGCGGCAGTATTTTCCGAAAGGAACTGACTTCACTCGGTGGAGCGCAGAAGACCTGGAAGCAGTCGCACATGCACTGAACACTCGACCCAGGAAAACCCTTGGATGGATGACACCAGCAGAAGCTTTCAACAAGCAACTATTATTAGTTCAATAAGTCAGTGTTGCAACGACCGGTTGAATCTGGACAATTTACATCCTGGGCTTTTACTAGCAACGTGCGTAACTGCGGGCTTAAACTCAGCCTCGGAACGATCGGCGGTTGCTACGACAATGCCCTGATCGAATCCTTCTGGGGAAGAATGCAAACCGAACTTCTCAACCGTAAATCCTGGACCACCGTAGTTGAACTCAGCATGGCGCTGGCCGACTACATTGAAAATTTCCACAACATGCGCAGACGCCACTCATCACTAGATTTGCTCACACCAATCGAATACGAAAAAATAAAACCAATCCAGCTGCAACTCTCGTGAGCCCGGTCAACAAACGGGGGTCATATCAACCTGGACCCACCACGAGGGGTCACTCCAACTTTACCTGGCCATTTCTTATCCTTCACCTTGTAAATTCAAAAATCACTAGTGCCAATACATGTGGGTTCTCTTGAAGGTTTCGATTGACCCCAGATTTTGTTTAAATCGAAACAATCCTTCATTCAGAGTCCCCTGAAGAGATGAGATGCCTAGATCCAGTATTTCAATTCGATTTGCTTTACTCAGTTCCACTAGGTTTACAAAAAGAAAAACAGTGGGGCTCAGATTTCGAAATTTAACATTGTCAGCCCAATACAGTACGTAGCGAATCCTTGGAGCAATATCCACCGTCAAACACATAGCAGCAACTTCGCCCTCCAATTCCAAGAAGTGAATTCGGTAAGCATCGGGGAACTTTAACAAACCTTCTTTCATTTCTATTTCAGACATTGAAACTTGAACTCCGATAGCCGCACGATTCTCAGACAGAACCTTGAAGCACTTCGAAATATCTTCAACCGTTCCAGCCATGTAACTTGTGCCTGCACCTGCTGCTTGCTTGTACTTTTTCCGATTACCCTTGCTTAGCATTTCAAAGCCCCAGGTTGCCACGCCAATATGTTGGTTGTAGTCCAATACTTCCTTATACGCTGACGGGTGACAAATCCCTCGTTGCGATTTAAAGACCTCTGGGTAGAAGTAATCTGGCGGAAATTTCCAAATCAATTGGCGCTCAAATACGAAGTCGGACTTAAACTTCTCAAATATTTCGTCAAATGAGCTGAGAGGGATCGCCATTCCATCTTTCGGAAAAAATCCACCAAAAGTTGCTCTCCCAGGAATCAAAATTTGTTGATCTGAAATCTGGAAATTGACGACAAATTGCCTTCCAGCGGACGATAAAACTTCCACCTGATTGCATCCGATTAACTCTGAAAATTCTTGAGTCCAAAATAACGGCGTGGAATTCATTTCAAACCCATGTCAATACATCAAACCTGAAATCAGAGTAGGTGGGATTAGAAACCGGATATCGGTCAAACACGCCTCAAGCCATTGTCTTCGAAGCAACAAAACCTATGTTTCCACAAAGTTCAGTTGGAAGATCGTCAGAAGCCACTAGAAGCCCCCTTATCAGCTCCACTGAGAAATCAAGCATCTGACTATTTGCGAGTGGTTTAACAAAAAATCCCCTATGTGAATCAATCTCGAATCCCGCCTTGTCCAGATCACTGACCAATGAAACGAGTGAATAAACTCTTTGATGCCCAACCATATGATCTCGAGCACTGAGGGAATCTAGTTCGTCCTGTATTCCCATAGCTACCGCAACTCTGCGGTGCAGAGATTCTCGGTTGGGGACGACGCCAACTAGAACTCCGTTGACCTTGAGTAGTGAATTGAGATTTGTGAGCAGCGTGACGGGATCATCAACATGTTCCAGAACGTGCGAAGCTAGAATGACGTCAAAACCGTCATTAATCGAAAGGTCTTCAAACCGGGAACAAATGATTTGAACATAAGAAGACTCTAGGTGCGAGAATTTTTCCACGATGTCTTGGCTACCCTCGACCGTAACTAGACCCCCCCCGCTGTTGCCGATAAATTCAACTAACTCTTGGAAGATAATGCCATCACCAATCCCCAAGTCCAATACCCTTGAACCCATTGGTATCAGAGCATGTAACCAATCTAACTCGTACCGCTGAATAGCGTTCTCGATATGAATGTCGGGGAGTCCCGACAGGTGGTAATTCAATGCAATTGATTTTAACATCTCGTCATTGTTCACTCAGGATCCTTTCTGCAGTCCACAATCCAATACTAAGCTGATCATTAAATGAACCATACGCATCCGGAATGGGTTCGTGTTCGTCAATTCCCCAGGTGAATGCGTCTGGGATTAATTCAAGGTTATTGCTATTTTCAGTGGTTCTTGGAGTTGTCATCGAGGTTAATCCAATTTTCCCATGGATCAGTTTTGTATTTCCCCCAACTGTAATTCCGGTTTTCTCGTGAAATGATCGGAAAAAGTTTTCCATGTGAAAATTTTGAAGCTCTTCCTTATCCATAGTGAATTCTATGGAACATGTAGACGAGTTGTCGCCTCGGTGCGTATTTCTTATTGAGTATCTGTATACGGGGTCAGCGTCGAGGCAAAACACGACTCTATCCTCAGAATCAGATAGCACTTCACCCAACACCACTGATATCACAATGCGATGCTTAGGCTCTGAAATGAAAGGTTTTGTATCGATCGGTTTAAATTGTTCCAAAAAGTCATTGTGTTCGCGTCCATTTGTCAGCCACACTTGTCGTATTCTAGGATCTGTTTTCGAATAATCTGTGGTTAGGAGTTTATCAACATTAGGGCGATTCTCAAGGTTCGAGGCTAAATCTTTCACAAAACCTGCCACCGAAGAGTGACTTGGAACAAAAAATTCTTTTTGGAAATTTTGAGGTTGATCGTCTGACAAAGCGCTGTAAATAGTCTCCGGCCAATAAAGCGGAAGCCACACAGTCCTATGGTTACCTGCAGATAACGTTCGAGGCTCCACTCCAAGGCTGTTCATCCAAGGCCTTATGAACAAGTCTGTGTACGTTTTTCCGTACGTAGATTGGCAATAATCTTCGATACTCCGCATCTTGATAGCAGACGAATCTCGCTTATTCCTTGGGTGTAAAGTTTTCGATGCACGTTGAAGGCAGTTAGCCACTTCGTTCCTAATACTTTTCTGCTCGTGTGGCTGGAGTGTGCTGAAAATTTCTAGCGAGTCTCCGATATAAAAGTCCGGTACGACCTTACCTCGAAAGATAGTTTGTACAGGAATCGTTTGAAATGCAGACTCGTCTGGGTGAAGCCAGAGGAACCAGTCAGACAAATACGGTCTCACGGACGGACCAGTAGGCGGATGAATTAAAGCGTCAAGTGCCAAAACTCTGGTCGGTGCAGAATCAATTTCCAAGAGCACCATGCCCACATCAGCCATTTGGTTTCCCAATCTTATACCAGAAAAGTGGCCACCAATAGTGGGTGAGGAAGACGTCCAAATGACGTGGATGTTCTGCTCGTCTGAGAGTCGACGAGCGCAAAAAAGCGCCGCTAAGGAGTTCCCCAGCACGTGCACCTGGCGCTTAGGCACTTCTACGAACTGCCTTCACGAAAATCTCACTACCGTTACTCGGCAAAAACTCCCCAAGATCATAAATTTGATTGAGGAATTTCAAATCTATAACGCTTAATTCCAGAGCAGCTTTCATCTGTTTATGCGTTAGTAGCTTAGGAAAGCCTGTTGAAATGTGCTCGATCTCAAATCCAGCCGAGACCGCAAGTCCCTGAATGGATTCAACCGTGTACGCAGACGTTTGTTGCATCTCAATCTCGGTTTGAGTTCTTTCGTTCAAGTCGGCAAGCAAGCCCATCGATAATCCTATTAATCTATGTATGGAGTTTTGATTTGTTACAACTATGAAGACTGCTCCCCCCGGCCTCAAAAGGGTAAAAGCCTTACGGAGCACAACATTGGGATCGTTCATTTCATGTAAAACACTACTTAATATGACAGTGTCGAAAAGACGGCCATCATTGGAATTGAAGTCTTCAAAAAAGCCGTTGACGAATTCAAGAGTCATTCCACTCTGGAACTCAAGTCCTTGCAACCCAATTTCAGCCATCTCCCTAATCGGTTCGACGACGACCGCATATTCTTTCGGAAGCCAATCGAAAAAAATACTCTTCTCGCCACAACCAACTTCAATGGCTCGATCACCATCATGCCCCAACATTATTCCCAATAGTTTTTTGCGACGAAACGCTTCTTGGATGCGCTCAAATTCTAAACTCGAGTAACGCTCTCGATAACGGTGAAGGTCTCGCTTTGTCCTATCTCCATCGTCCATACCCTGTATCATATTGCGGGTGCTGCCCTCAGCCTGGAACTTCGAATATTTGCAACTGAAGTCGCCTGATTACGTGCTACTCGAATACGAGTTTGGGCAATGGGCCCGAGTATCCGGGGGAGTTACCGTTGAAAATCCAATTTTTGCTGGATACCAACACGGGGGGCGGATCATCAGCACTCTGGGCTCGCCTTTTGGTGGAATTTTGAGGCCAGAGCGTATGGCCGAGTTTGAAGAGCAAATGGTTGACGCCTTGGTTTCACGGGCGGTTAATGATTCAACCGCAACTTCACTGACGGAAGTGCCCCTGGTTTGGTTGACAGGTCAACCTGTCAACCGAACTCGGGGCAGTCCCAATCTCATCAGGATAGGCACGTGGCATAAAGCTAGCCTTTCGTAAAGGCCAAAAATCAACACCAAAACAGAAAACTTTGTCTAAGGCAGGTCAAAGTGTCAACCAAACCGGGGGGCAGACCCAACGACTAATGGGGTTCTATCACTTGGACCGACTAATGGGGTCCTTCCAGACCCTCACCAAGCGTGAAGATGGTCACCGACGGTCTGCGCATGGCAATCCGGACTCTACGGCTTGATGAGAAACGTCTCGTTCACTTCGACCAGGGATTTCAATACCACCACAGCCTCTGGCGGGATACGTTGCGCGACGCGGGGCTCACTCAGTCAATGTCTCGCAAGGGCACGTGTTTGGACAACGCCGTCATGGAAGGGTTCGTCAGTCACCTCAAGGAGGAATCCTTCCGCATCCAGAAACCCGAAACTGTCGAGGAGTTCCACTCAGGGCTCACAAGTTACCTCGAATGGTGGAACACCACCCCAATCCAAGAACGACTTGGCTACCTCAGCCCGGACAAATACCGCGCGCAAACGAACGCCGTCGGCTAGTGATCAATTATTAAGTCCAACGTTCGGGGACCACTCCACTACAGCGCCCGTATTTACCCGCAGTAACTGACCGCTCCTTGCACACACCTGAAGACCTTGAAATAATCCAACAAAGCCTCAACGGACGACAAAAAATCTTAACTACATGATGACCCCTGAAAAACTCGCCAAAATTGTTGCGATGTATTTTTGAATCCGCACACAACGCCGAACAGGGAAGGACCGCAGCGCGGTAGCTGGGTCGGAACAACTGTCTTACTGCCCCGTAGGCGACCTCTTTTTGCTGGGATGTCAAGTCAGCCCTTCACGCGAGATCGTTAATCGAATCTTCTTGGAATTAGAGCGACCATGGATCTCCAAGTGTTTGAAATTGTGAGTTAGTCCTTCGATCACTCAGTGCTCTTTCCAATCTTGCATTCACAATTTGCCACGACGGGAGTTCACTCAAAATACCTGTTTTATTGTATCGAATAGCAACAAGGCGATTGTTCCATTCGCGCAATTCAGCAAGGACCTGAGCCCGCTCCAATCTATTCCACCCGATCAAGGACGTTGGCATGGAGAGTGGTTTTTGGAGTGCGGCGTAGAGTCCCTGCGGAGGCTCATAGCCTGGAGACTCCCACTCCGTGTTCATCGTAGCCAGCGCAAAAACAACTGGATTGGGTAAGTGGTAAACCTTTAAACGATCCGCAATCATACTATTCAAGTGCGTCTGATCCAATCGTTTGAGGTGCGAACGAACACTTTTTAATTCGGCTGATGCTAAAAACCTTCTCAAGGCCAAGCCATAATCAAGATCATGATCCATAGAATTGCAATCGTGCAAATTATTATCGTGAATCCCGTACAGCACCGGCTGTTTGCTTTGAATTATCTGCCCCTGCAGAGAAAGATATAGCCACAATTCCATGTCCTGTGTTTGCATGTTTGCCGCGTGCATATTCCCTGGGATCCAAAAACGACGTCGGACCAGTGCGCCCGGTGCAAAAAAAATATTCCTTCCGAGAAGACTCAACATTGTTGACCATCCGCCACGAGGCGAGCCAATAATCAGTCTTCGCGCTTGTTGCTTAAACCGCAGGTTTCTCGTCGTCACGGAGCTTGTCGCCATCACTGCGGCAACATCATCTCTGCCCTCCGCAAGCGAAAGCAGATTCGAAATGTGCCCCGGTTCTAAGGTGTCATCTTGGCCCAAGAAGACGACGAAATCAGAATCTGTGCCAGCCACTGCACTTTTATAAGTTTCAGAAGGACCTTTATTGAAATCGTTGCGCGACAGGACAACATCATGACGCGTGGTTTTAGCCCACGAGCAAACAACTTCGAAGCTTTCGTCAGTGCTAGCGTCATCGCAAATGGACACTCTGAACGGCCCCATTTGCTGGTCGTCGAGGCTCTTCAAGGTCGGGCCGAGGAGTTTCATTCCATTGAAGGTGCCAAAAACTACTGAGACATTGCTCAAAATTAACCTTGCCCTTCTGCCCGCGTTGAACACGACATCTTAACATGGTACGCCCGCTACCCAGCCCCTAAACCGCCGTCGCAGATGGGAAACTTCCTGAACAAATTCCGTGTTTAGCCTTTCCCAACCAGTTCTACACACTCGATCCAATTCGAAACTTTCACAAACAGACCCCATACGGCCATGCCTTGTCTGTGATAGATACCAAGGCGTGCTCCACAACCTCTATGTCGTCAGGAGAAAGCCAAGGGTGCATGGGAAGGCTCACCACGGACGAAGCCAGAGACTCTGCATTGGGAAATTCGCCTTTACTTTCATGATTAGCTTCACCATCAGGTGCGATTGCCTTCGAGCGGTAAACCGGTTCCGGATAATGAATGTCAGTGCACACGCCCAGTTCTTTCATTGATGCCATGAAGTGTTCCCTTACGGGTGCTGTAACAACGAAATGATGCCACACAGAAGATTCAAGTTGAGCCGCTGCATTCAACGGAGAAATGATCTTCGAGTCCGATAACGCGAGCAAGTATCGCTCGGCAAGGAGCCTTCGCCGATCGTTCCACCCATCAAGCCGTGGTAAAAACACAACGAGCGCCGCCGCTTGGATCGGGTCTAGTCGACTATTCCACCCTGGCAGGTCATGTTGATATTTGCTCGCCGTCGCTCCGTAGGAGCGCAAACTACGGATCCGTGAAGCAAGTTGAGCGTCATTCGTTGAAATCGCTCCGGCGTCGCCCAAAGCTCCCAAGTTTTTCGTGGGGTAAAAGGAAAAGGCCGCGGCGTGGCCCCAACTCCCAACTGATTTTCCATCGACTTGTGCTCCATGTGCTTGGGCAGCATCTTCGATGAAAGCCAGTCCATGGTTATCGGCAATTTGGGTAACGCGAACGACATCGCATGGCTGACCATAGAGATGAACTCCGATTATTGCCACGGTCTTGGGGGTGATCGCTGACTCAATGTGATTGACGTCAATATTCGCCGATGTCAGATCCACATCGACAAAGACTGGGGTTGCTCCCACCTGTTGAACGGCAAGGACGGTGGCAACGAATGTGAATGCGGGGACGATGATTTCGTCGCCAGGGCCAAAACCCAAACCTTGCAAAATCAGGCGAAGCGCATCTAATCCGTTTCCCACTCCAACTACATGGTTCACGCCAAGATAATTGGCAAATTCTTCCTCAAAAGTTTCAACGGATTTTCCACCGATGTATTCGCCTGATTCAGCAACCGTGAGTAGGGCCTGTGAGATCTCGTCCCCAGTTTCCTTTATCCGACCTTCAAATGAAAAGAAAGGGACTGTCACTTCGTACGCGCCCATTCCACGAATTCCGAGTAATCACGAATGTAATCCGCGCTGTCGTATTCTTCACTCGCCAATACGAGACATACTGCCCCAGAAGAGAAGTTACTCAACGTTCTCCAATGTCCGCGAGGAACCCGCAGCCCTTTGGCGGGATTATTCAGGTGAAACTCGAAGGGCTCCGAGACTCCATTATCAAGTTCAACATCAAAAGATCCAGCCACAGCGATCAGAACCTGCTCAAGAACTCGATGTGCATGTGAGCCACGTACCGACTGAGAAGGGACGTCAAACATGTAATAAATCCTATTGATATCAAATCCTAAATCCCCTGTCTGGCAAAAGCCAATCCTTCCACGATCATCCGAATTTACATTGATGTCAATCAGAACTGGATCTGCTTTAACGGTTCCGCGAGATTCTTGTTGCCTCATTTTCCCTCTCGATAATGCATCTTTCCAATAGTTAACGAACCAGCGCACATGCAATATGCGGATCTTACTCCTTTTCGGACAGCGTTCCCTCAAAACTGATTCTGAGACAGCTCTCGTAATCCGGTGGATATCCAAGCGATTGTGGCGAAAGCGAAATTATTAACTATAGTTTGCAGGCTACGTCCGTTCTCAGCGAGCGGTAATTTTCCAAACGATTCCCGTTTTCGTCGTTTCGGAACCCATAAGTCAATGAAAAAGGGTGACTGTTTCATTCCCCCTTGAGATCTGCCTGTCACAACTCTCATAAACAACTGACGCTTTCCAGGGGTCACATAATCCGGACCGAGTAATTGGGTCTTCCCAGTCTCGACAAGTTGGGCTGGTGCTAGCCGGATGCCTAGTGCGTTTGATCCAGAAGGTTAATCGATACGCTCGGCTCCGTATATCGATACAACTAAAGCAGCGAGGTGGGAATTCCATGCATTTCAATGGGGTGGGCTTAGGCCCTATCTCTGTGTCGTTGCCTGAACTTGTTGTGACCAATTCAGATTTAGCTCGTGCTCACCCCGGCTGGCGAATGGAGTTGGTCGAAAGTAAGACGGGCGTTAATCAGCGACACATCGCAGGGACGCAAGAAACAGCCCTAGACTTGGCCGAGGTCGCCTGCCTCGACCTATTAGCTGCTAACGAGGGTCTACTGGAATGTATTGATGGAATCATCTTCTGCACTCAGACTCCCGACTACATAATGACCCCTAACGCTTGCTTGCTCCAGGAAAGATTAGGACTCGGAGACGAAGTCATGGCCTTCGACACGAATCTTGCTTGCTCAGGCTACATATACAGTCTTGTAATTGCTCAGGGACTCATTGCTTCCGACATGTGCACGAACATCCTTGTCGTGACTGCGGACACTTATTCCAAACTGATCAATCTTGGAGACCGGTCAGCTCGCTCACTCTTTGGCGACGGCGCAGCCGCAACTTGGATATCAAGACGACCAGATGCCACTATCGTTGATGCCATTTGCGAGACGGCTGGTTCCGGCTATTGCAACTTTTACGTTCCAGCCGGTGGGATGCGACAACCTTCAACTTTTGAATCACATGATGTAGTCATGAATGACAGCGGCAATCAACGAAGCCTGAACGACATTCACATGAATGGCATGGGTGTCCTTTCTTTTGCGAATACCAAAGTTCCAAACCAGATAAGGCGACTGCTCGAGCGTAATGCATGAGGTTCCCCCAAGAGGATGTTTCTTGATATATCGCAAAGAATGAGCCAACCCCATAGTCTTTTTCAGCCCCTATCACCCTTGCGCCTTTTCCAGACTATCGTCGGTTACTGAATTTGATTCTGGACAAGCTTTCACTGGTGACCTTAGTTCATAGCACTTTCATTTTCAACGGTCATCCGCTATTGCAATGACCGCT